>Ga0310343_10000709_pt1 | contig 16180 bp, 12 predicted proteins | sample HC15DNA2025_MG_FD_203519 | JGI IMG/M metagenome (GOLD analysis project Ga0310343, IMG submission 203519) | Marine microbial communities from station ALOHA, North Pacific Subtropical Gyre - HC15-DNA-20-25_MG | ecosystem: Environmental > Aquatic > Marine > Oceanic | place: Pacific Ocean: North... | reverse complement strand
ATGAGGCATATTATAACAAAATTTAACCAGAATGTTGTTGACATTTATTTAATTATAGTATGACTTATATACCCGAATACCCGTCGTTTTTGTTGTTAGACCGGCAGCAACACGTAAGCGTTTTACACAGGCATCCTAATGCGCTTGTTACTCTATCAAAAAAACTCCATACACAGCATATTATCGCGCATATCGCTAATCCAGCTATAATCCAAACGGCGTATTGAATGGATTCTAACATATCATGTTCGACTTCGGTAAATTTTGTTGAATTTGTTAAAACATCCATTTATATATTATTATGTACAATTTATACTATATTACACCCACTCTCCTCTTTCTCTTGAATTTTTTTTTCGATGATAATTTTCTGGTTTCTAGATGTTTCAGAAATTAACATTCGTAAGCAGTCCAACGTATTTACACCATTCTTAGCAGAAGTTTCAATATAATAAGTATTGGACATACCCTTTACAAACCCCAAAGCTTTCGCCATTTCAATACGACGTCTCGCGACTTCATCCATTTTATTCCCCACCAAAATAATCGGGTAATGCTCACCGTGTATACCCACTATCTTTTTCACAAATAACTTTGCCTTTATAAAGGTTTTCAACCTTGTCACATCATACACTACTACAATAGACTCTGCATTTAACAAGTAAGTATCGTATAATGACTCGTAAAAATAACTACCAGTCAAGTCAAAAAACTTCACTCGATGCACTTTACCATGTACAAACAAAGACGTCACAGTTATGTCAACACCAATAGTGTGTTCAACCGTTGGTATTTTATTTCTATTTACAAAACGACTTACCAGAGAGGATTTTCCTACATCAGTGTCACCTACTACAGCTACCTTCAGCATTTTCTACATTATTCATCTCTATAAATAGACGAAATATGTCAATAAATTATGGATAAAAAATATTGGGAAAATATATATAATAAAGAAGATGCTGTGCCAGCTGAACCATCTGCATTTGCATTGTTCATTGTGAATATGCTAGTAGATCAAAAGGAGCACAACATACATTCTATTGTTGATTTAGGCTGTGGAAATGGCAGAGATTCCTACTATCTAGCTAAGTACAGTACAGTTGTAGGAATAGACTTAGCAACAAAACCTGATGATAAAACAAATGTTACGTTTCTACAACAATCGATGGATGATATTGAAGGGCAGCATGATCTAATGTACATGAGATTTTCATTGCATTCCATACCAGAAGAGGTGGAAGAAAAGGTGTTGAACCACGCAATGAAAAACTGTAAGTACGTAGCCATCGAGGCCAGAAGTACATCAGATAAACTAAGCGGTGGCAAAGGAGAGAACAGTGTAGAAACTTCCTACGCATCAAAACATTACAGAAGGTACATTGATAAAGAAATAATAGTATCAAAATTAAAGGATAGAGGATTCAACATTTTACACGTGTCTGAGTCCGATACATATGCAAAATACAAAGGTACGTCGCCAACATGTGTTCGAGTCGTTGCTTGTATTAGTTAAATATTTGTTTTACCTTCTTTTTCCACCCTTTGATAGATGGGACTTTCCAATTACCGTAGCGTTTGGAAAACCACACATTAATCAGTTCATCATCTGGAACATTCACGTAGATATCTCTGAATTTACGTTGAACTATGTTTACTTTTTTTCGAACGATGGTATTTGGTTTCTCAGGATCTACTAACACATATGGTAGTTGGTTGTATATGTCAGTGTATGTAGCATAGTTTCCATCACTCCATGGGGGTTTTTCCGCGCCTCTAGTAGGACTGTACTCACATATTCGATAGATACCAGACTTGAAAATAATAAGACCCATGTTGAACAAGGCCTCTTTATAAGGATCGGGCTTAAAATTTTTACCCACTATTATATCGTTATCTACCTCATTAACATTCATTTTGTTGTCTCGTACGATACCTAGCAACGTCCCATATCCTACAATGTACTTTGTGTTATTAAACACCTTCACAACTTTTTTTAATTGTTGATACAAAGCTTCTGTACGGTTTAATTTTCCTTTCTTATACTTTTTACAATCGCGCCAGGAATATGGCTTTTTCCATAAATTTAAATGAAAATAAGTGCTCTTCTTCGGTTCGACCGGTCCTATAGTCGTGTTGCTACCACGTAAATATTTGTCGCATGAATCATACTGCTCGCATAAACTATTGATTTTGTTTAACGTTGCATTCACGTACTGACTCAACCCTTTATTCTTTACCATGATCATCCTATATTTGTTAGTAAGCTTCTCTCTATTTATTAAAAAGGTGAGAACAGCAAAAAGCACAGTAGATATCAAAATCACAAACTTCATTTACTATGTGGTAGTATATACTTATAGGTTAAGATGATCTAAGGTTTTCTACTATAAATGAACGTATCCATTGTACATAATGTTTTTCGGTGCTTTATCAACCGACATAAAAAAAAGTTCAACGATATGGGCAAACCTTCCTTTATGGATGCAAAAAGCTGTCGAAAGGACTAACAACATCACAGAATTTATAATTAACAATACAAAAAATAAAGACATAGAACAACATATATTACCCAACTCACCTGAAGGAGATGCATGGACAGTGGTATACATGTGTAATGACCAGGAAAAGTTGAAGAAACATGTCAAACATGTAGCCCAATTTTTGAAACACGTGTATAAGGAAGCACGAGAAAGATACATTTTACGAGCATCTAAAACAGCTATAGATAAAGATCTAGTTACAAAATATAAAGAGGATAATGAGGAGAGAGAAGAAGCCGAACAATTTATTTATAACGAAGATACTCCATTTTACAGAGAAATTTACGTCCGTATTGGAGTAGCATTTGATACATGGGCTCCAATCGAATATTATTATGAAGCCAATACACCAGATGGAAGTATAACTGCATACAAAAGTTATTGGGAAAGTGTTATAAAGGAATCTGAGCGAGCAGAGGAACAAGCACCGTGGGATAAAGGCATAGGAGTAACACAGGCAGGGGAGAAGGTAATAGCGGTTGAACCAAAGAATGATAATGATACAAAATTTCTGATAACACTACCAGCAAAAAATAGCGAAGATGAGGATCCTGAAATAAATTTACTCGAGTTTGCCTTAGATCCTCAAGTGTATGGAGAGAAAAAATATGATGTAGATCCAGTCGATGGATACATGATATTTGTACATTATCATTTAAAGGTTACAATGGAAGAGGTCAAAAAAGATCCACATTTATATGACGCACTAGTCAGTGAATTTAGTTTGGTACATTTACAAACAGTAGAAACATTCAACGATGTGTTTGAAGAGAAAGCATTTTTGGTGAAAGTAAAGCGCTCAGCCGATTCCATGTTTTATCTCTCTCCTGATGTAGCACCATCTACGGTATGGAACAATTGTTTATCGTTATGTGCTGGATTACCGGTGGGAAGTTCCATAGGCATAGCATTTACATTGCCTAAGAGGTTTGAAAGGGGTACATCGACAGGCACACTCAAACGTTTGACAGCTGTTGAAGGAAATGATCGGGGAGTAAAAAAAGTCGATTATTTTGGTGACTGTGTGAACCTCAGTGCCCGCATGGATACATTGGATTGGGAATATGACACCATGTGGTTTCGCCCAAAAAAGAACGATCATAAATCCAGGGTAGCCATGTGCAGTGCAGATGGAGTAACACAAGGATGGGAAATGTGGCAAAAGAAACGTCAAACTAAAGCATTTCCAGGAGCTCGTAGTGGTAAGTACGCATACATAAGACCATTTTTAATCGAGGACATACCTAGAGATTCGTTGAACGCTGGTAAAAAAGGACAGTATCTACGCGTAATATCCGCTCATGTGTACCTCGCTGACCACATTCAAAGAGGGGACGATGTGTTCTTTAAATTAAAAAGTAAAGCGGTTCTCAAGAAACAAAAAACAATAGGACGAAGGGGATCGATAACCACACAAAATTTTGAAGGGGAAAAAGTGAAGGAAGAAGATCTGTATTATGGTCGTGTACTTCGTGTAAACTTCTTGTTTATTCTAATTCAACGGATAAAAGGTAAACGCTGGCCTGACGAATGGAAAAGTGAGTCTACGCAGTGGATCAATATTTCCTACGTTGACAAATGCCCTCAAGAAAAATTAACGTCTGAGGCAGAAAAGTTAGACACAACATCAGACAAGCCACATATAAATAAACGACTATTTTCATTAAAATTTTAAATGAGTCGCATACACAACCCAGCGTATGTATTGAAGAGAAAATATATGGTTCAAGTTCCACGTAAACGTCCAACAGGAGACAATGCTTATACAGATGCTAAAAAAAGAGTATGGATCAAAGCTAGTGATTACAATGTAGGTGAATACAGTATGTGGGAAGAACAGGGTCCGAATACCTATTATGTGTGGTATAATAGAGATACTGTTCCTGAAGAAGGCGAAGTGGTATTTGGAAAATGGAAAATTAGTTCCATGTACCGTGTTGAACTTTTGTTGCGGTGTGTAGTAGAATTACAAGATATATAAAGGATGCCTTAGTATAAGAAATGGATGAAACTTGTAGGAGCAACAGAGCCAACCCACCATTTACCCATAACATAGATATCGAACCATGTAGTACTGAAGTATTTTGGATTTTGGTAGTGGGAGCATTATTAAATCAAGTCTTACGAAACTTTGTATGGATTCAAAATGCCCAGCTGACAAGAGAAACACTGGCGTTGGACAAAGGTGACCCTAAGCGATCTACCAAAATTTTTTACCTCCTTTGCTATACCGCGCTGTCTTTTGTGCTGTATATTTTTGCCTTTCTCATTATCGTAGGAGGAAACGTATGGTTTTTAGCCGCTATCTTATGTGGAAATTTATTGGGGACATATTTTGGTATGTCACGTCAAAAGGCAGATGAGCATTTCTCTCAGGCAGGACCGGAAATGTTTGAGATGGCTTCGTTGCTAAAGAGATCTCGCTGCGCCAATGACTTAAGTAATGCGGAGTTGAATGACATTCTAGAGTTTAGGAAAGAGTTGAAGTTATTTTTAGAGAATAACAATGCGGCACAACTGGTAATAACACGCCAAAATAAAAATATTAAATTTTAATCAAAACATATTTGATCACAATCGTACCTCCATGCATCTAATATCTCTTGACACACAGCTCGAAAGGGTTGAACTCTCAAATTATATGGTGTTTCTATCTGATTGGTTCCTGTACAGCAGGTTTCGGAATGAAAATGATTTTTTAAATCAACACAATCCCTGCATGCATTTTGAAATTGATACTTACTGGCTGGGCACGCTACACAAGTGCTATCAGTCACGTTGGTGCCAGGCGTAAATATACCTCGTCTACATGTTTCGCTAGTGTAGGAATATTCCATGCATACATTATTTAAATCGTAGCTGTTAATACATGGAGAACAGGAACTATCAGTCAAATTTGTACCTGGAATGAATACCCCACCCAAACATTCACTTTTGGATTTCATGGTATGGTCTTTACATGTAAAGTTAAACAAAAATGTATCACCATAACAATACAACTTACATGGCACAGAAGTTTTTAATGTCACGTCGAACTCATGCGCAGCCCAATTAGTGATTGGGTGATTGGTTTCAGCTACATATGAAATAACCTCTGTCTCCATTGTACCGTAATATGCTACAAAGGAGTTACTGATGGTTCGAAAAGCGACATGTGTGCGCGTCACATCCAACGCCATCGTATCTGCTGGTAAAGAATGGACGTTTTTATTGAATTTACCAGCATGTCGGTATTCAGTATCTTTAACGTGTAGTGTTGTTTTACCATCGGCTATTGTTACGGTTCCTCGAAGTTCGGTCAATCCGTAGCCGGTCATAGTCCACTGAATATTATTTTCTAATTGACAAACTGACATAGCTGGAGACAAAATGTATAAACCTATACATGAACCCTGTGAAGTAGCGGACAAATCGTACTGTGTGAACCCAGATGCAAACGTAAGACAACGTTCCTGATAAATAGGGGTACATACATACAAAGAAGTTGCAGTCGGTTGAATGTCAACTACGTACAGATCTGGATCCTCGCGATTCCCGGACATATGATTATGGATCAAATTTTCTTCTTCGACACTTCCATATGGCAAATCAGTGCATGTAGTGTAAGTGTGAACATTTTCATTTCTTTCTACATTTAGTTGATATTGTGTGTTGCTGCTAATATAGCCACCGGTTGGACCCCAATCTGTTACCTGATCCATTGGACCAGCATACGTTTTTGTTAAAGAGCCGGCATATGGTCCTGTTCCATCTACATACCCAGAAGCAGCAGTCTGATAAGCACCTAATTTTATACCAGTGGAAGCATTGTAATGGCATGGCCCACCATACCTGACATGATCTCTTATGCTGCATAGCGTCGCGGTACTTTGACCAATTATCAGAAGTAGCAATACAACTATCACATGCATATATATATATTTGGTTAATATTTACATATATATAGTTAATGAAGTTTTTTCTTTTGTTTCTGTTTATCGTTATCGAGCGTACGTGTTCTCATCTAATACGAAGTAATTTAGCAGAATGGGAAATGTTGAATAAATATAATGTGGAACATGTAGTAACCCCGAACGAAATTGATTTAGATAATATAACTATGGAAACCTGGGGTGAAATAATTTCATTGTGTCCTCGTGTCCCAACCAGCCCACGGATAAATGTATTCTTCGATTATTCACTTGAAAACAGTACAACATTAGCATACGCTTCTCAAAATTTACATTTGAGCAGCAATGGCTATTGGGTTTCAACAATATATGAAGCTATGTCTCAACGAAGAAATTCATCACTAGGAATAGCATTTGATATGCACATTGCATTTAACCCTTACCCACCCAATGGTTGGCACGTTGACAAAAGTTGTTCTAATATTTCCTATAGATACGATCTCCGAACGGTATTGAGACACGAATTACTTCACGGATTAATTTTTGCCGGGTCTCTACGTGAAATAACAAATCAATTTGGATTCAACCAGTGGATTGTAGGGTATACTTTTGGCGGAACATGTTACCCACGTTTGTATGACACGAAGATAACATACGACGACGGTACTTCAATATTACAACCTTTGCCGAATACTACGTTGACTTCAATGGATAATTGCTTATTAAGAGTTGATAGGAGTGTTGTAGGTGCTGATTTGTATATCGGAGATGTAGAGTTGTATCACCCTTATTCTTTTCGTAGTGGCAGCTCTATATCGCACCATAATTATCCTGGAAATTTAATGTATGCTTCAACAGTGCCTATGGTATGTATAAAAATGGGCGATTACGAAGGAAAAGTATTGTCAGAATTAGGAATTGGTTGTACAATTAATAACGTTACATACAAGGGATCAGGAACAGCGAAAAAGATATATCGAGTGTTGTATTTGTTAAGTATCATAACTTTAATTTTATTGTGTTAATTTGATGTAGTTCTTCTCTACCACTCCTTAAGTTATTGGCACACTGTGTTATTTTGTATACCATATCTACTACTAAAGTCGGATCTTTACCATATTTTGGGTGTGTTTTTACCCATTCCAACAAGAAACTTAACCCATCATCCATAGGATGAGGCCACCACTGTGATGGGCATAGTTGCGCGTCACATTTTTTACTATCACTACCAAAATATACGTCATCATAGTAACAACCATACGAATCGTATGTACCTGTTTTAGCTATTGCTGTTATGTATCCCAGCTGCATCAAATCTATATAATGGTTCAGCGGATTATCAAAGGTGTTCTCCCACCCAAAACACCCTACGTATGGACAAAACGAATTATTTTGATGTACTTGACCAATTACACAAGGTGTTAAATGATGTGTATCCAGTGGACTACAAATTCTTACGGAGAATAAATTGGCCCGTAAATTACTATTGTTGTAGATATTTGTGTTTATCCCTGCATACACTCTTGTTTCTTCAGCTAGGTATGGATTTAAGTCTATGACGTTGCTGGTGTTCATACCAACGTATTCTGTATCTCTATGCCACAGTACACCGGCTCCAACGACGTATAATATTTCTTCCTTTGCAAAATTCTTACAATCTGAAATACTAATGGCAACGTTTGCTGATACGTGAATGTTAGGGTCGATGCAATTTTGGTAAGGTGCCACCGATATATCCATGCATTGTGTCAATTTCAAGTCCAAATTATAATTTCTCTGAGCAAAAATTGTATCACAATTACTTCCAGTAACTGCCTGACACGCAGTAGTCACCATAAATGCCGATCTTGAAGTATCTGTGTTAAGTAGAGTTGTTTCAAGATTCAACACCTCGTCTATGAATCCCAATGGCTGAGCAGTAGGTGTGGTGATATCACCAACCTCTCTAATGATATTATAATATGTATCTAAGAGAATAACATTTTTGTCGGCAGTCATGACAAAACTAAGAAGTAATCTATGACCAGCCACACCATTTTTTGTACAATTTTCTAGCTCATAATCTATAAAGCGCACATCTATGCTTTCTCCTATGGGCATATTAAGACACGTACCATCATGACAAACATAATCTGTTGGACAATCTAAATTACTAGTGCACCCAGCCCCACAAGTCCCTGTAGTAAAGTTATAGATGGAGGTACACCCTACACCAGCAATGCATGCATCGATAGTACAGGGATTGTTGTCAAAACAGAGCTTTTCCTCCGCCTCACAAACCCCATTTTTACAGACTGGATCCTCTTGACATTCATTAGTGTCATAGGAACATGGCTGACCATTTGCTTTAGGTACTGTTACACATGTTCCGTTGCTTATATCACACATTCCAACGTTGCATCCACTATCTAAAAAAGTACAGTCTCTCATAACACCGGAGGTACACATACCGTTCCAGCACTTATCTCCTATAGTACATGCGTTTGCATCATCACACGGAGTTTCATCCAATTTATTGGTGTAAACACAGCCTCTATCTTTATAACACATACCGTTAGAGCATTGGTTAAAGTTGCAATTCAACGCGTTGCCCTGACACTCACCGTTGTAGCATTTATCATTGACAGTACAACGGTTATGATCATTACACTCTGTTCCATTTTGCTTTTGTATCGCACTACATTTGTTTCTTATCTTATCGCAAAATGTCGAATAACAACTCGTTTTCTCACAGTCATTATCCACCATGCAACAATCTTTTTTATATTCGTGAACACAATAATTAGCCTTACAAAAATCAACGCTACATGGATTTTCTTGAGCACAATCCAGATCACTACTACACGGTTGAATGATGAAGAAAAGAAGTAGTAGAAATAAGGCAAACACGACAAAGCATCCAAACATTACTAAACATAAAGCAGTACCACCTGCACATCCAGTACCAAATCTGCAATGCCTGTTAATATGATGAGGATGCTCATGGTAATGAGTTTGGCCAAACCTACTTACTCTATATTTTATGCGCTTCTCAGTCATTTGTATTGTTGGAGTTATGATTATATACGACAAATGATATGAAACAAATTTTTTGTTGTATATTATCTCGATAGATCTAAATTAAAATATGAATAAGATTCTTATAGTATTGCTAAGTTTATTTTCCATTGCTCATGCGCAACGTGCAACAGTAACGCTTCTTCAGCCTAGAATGCACGATGCCGGATCAAATGCAAAATCGTATTGTAATGTAAAGGATTTGTCTGATGCGAACAATCCAGTTCTTGATAATTGCCCTGGTGGAGCTACTTGTGTAGAAGGCTCTGTATCCGGTAAAGGCAGATGTACTGTCTTTACGTTGAAGGAACATCAAGGAGCAACGGCTTTTGACTACACCGCATCTCGTGTTATCCGCGCTGAAACCCAATTGACTTCACAAGCAGCTGCTATCGCGTGTGATTTGACTGCTGTGCCTACTAACCAGGCCACCGATGAAGAGAAATGGCGATGCATTGAGCATGCAGCGCATCTCTTCTTAGGTAGTGATGAAGCTGTAGCAGATTACGACGCTAGTTGTACTGTAGCTTACAAAGGTAACATTGGAGGTAAAATGACTTCTGGTACGCTAGGTACTGCTGGTATGGACGATGCTACCTTGAGCTCTGGCTTTGCCTCGGATGCTGGTGCAAAGAAATTAAGTTGTCACTACGTTCCTCAAAACAACAAATATTTGGGTTACGCATACGCTGAAGTTACTTTCACAAAGAAAGCCAGTGCATTAGGCCTAGGAGAGAAATCAGAAAAGATTATTAAAGTGCCAATGCGTTACGTTCCAGGAAACAAAGCTGATGCTGGTTCTGTTGTCTCAGGTGACGGCCACGTATCTGACCCAGATTTGACTGCTGCTCATACGTTGCTTTCCATTCCTGATGCTACTGCTGATGGTATCACAGGAAGTACAAGTAGTGCAGGTGAACTTCAAATTACATACAAATTGAATGTTATGGACTCTCGTTATTTGATTAACTCACAAAGTGGTGTTGAAGTCTTGAACCAGGAAGCTGGTAACTTCAATTTGATCAAAGAAGGTCTTGAAATTCACAACGACTACAAAAACTTTTATGATTCAAGCAAAAATAGTTTCCTAAACAGTGGTGTAGCTGCTACCCCAATTGCTTTCGCTTCCTACAAGTCTGGTCAGTGTGCCAAAACTGGTACCTCCAACGCTGGTGAATCGTTAGATGCTGCTGGATGTATAGCAACCTACTACGATCGTGACTTTGCACAGTATGATCTTTCCGGAACATACAAAGCATTGTATGGTGGCCTAGCCCATTGGAAAAAGGGTTACATTGGTTGCCAGCTTTGCTCCAACCGATTGGCTGTACAAGGTTTTGCTACACAAAGTGGTGGCCCACAAGTTGATATTGCTGTAGACATTGATGTAACTGGTTTACAAAGTGGATGTGATGGTTCCAGCTCGAACTGTATTACATTGCAAAATATCTTCGCCGATCCAGTAGGAGCAGGTGTAGAAGCAGGCAAAGCTCTAAGACTTCCAAATTGTGACTCTGACGGTACAAGTAACTGTGGTGCTCCAAACTACGATCCACAACACGCAGACGGTCATGTTCTAGGTGAGTTCTTCACTCCTAAAGTTGAAGGAACCACTGACTATGGTGACTACGATAGTGAATTTGATTTCCTTTCCACTGCTCGTTTGATTGTTACTGACGATAGTAAAGACCCATCAAACAGTGCTAGTTCTGGACTTAAAATTGCAGACGCATGTGAATCCAATGGTAAAGGTAAAGTTTACACCATGAGTTCCGATATGTTGGCAGCAGCAAACGATTTGTTTTACAACAAATGTCGTATTGTTGTGAAGAACGTTGAATTCGCAAAAAAGAGTCATATTGTCTTCTTCGACAGTGCTGCCTCTGCTACTGGATGTACCGGTGATGCTTCATCATGTTCTGGAGCCGTATTAGCTGAAGTAACTCAGGTAGATGGACGTAGAATTCTAGTCGGCGACGCTGAATTGTCATTGCTTAGACGTAAGCTAGCAACGGTTGACAAAGCCGGTGCAGCTATTACTATGAGTATCAGTAAATACACAGAAACTGCAAATCAAGTGCTTCAATTTGATATTGTTGGAACCAACACAATGATGGGTTATGATTCCAACAGTGCTCAATGTACCGGTGCTGGTGCACCATCTGCTGACTGTACTGAGGCAGCTGTAGCATCCGAATTAACATTCACATCTTCAGCAGTTAACGGAGAAATTAAAGAACATACCATTCGTTCAAGCCCTTCATGTACTGGATTTTTAGACGTTCAGTTCCGTGACAAGGACGATACTTTCGCTATCTACGACCTTCGTATCCCATGTTCACGCACTACTGCATCCGCTGGAGATGAAGTAACGTTGACATTTGACTTTACTTTGGGCTACGATTTGGTAGCTAACAAAGTAACAACAAAGGCATACTACTGGTCTGGTATGACTTCCGAATCAGTTACAGGTTTGGCTGTAGGCAGTAACTCTGGTTTGACACAAGATTTGGATGCTTCTGTATCGTACGGTTACTGTGATACTTCTAACGATATCCAACGTAGAAGTTGGTATTCAGGTTCTGCATTCACGGGTTGTGATGCATCCGACAACACCAAAGGTCAATTTGCAGATCAAGCTGGATCGAACCACTTTTTGAGTGATGGTTTGACTTTGGATGAATGGAGTCATTGCGCCCAAAAGGTTGAGGATGACAATGCGAATGATGCTTACATCATCAACACAAAGATTGCGTTGAAGTACGTTCGTAAATTGAACTACGCATCTGGTTCCAGTTCTACCATGAGTACATCCAAATTCTGTTCTGACAGAACCTTTATTACCACCATCAGGAGAGACGCTTCTGCTAGTGTAACTGTAGCTACTTTGCGTGCTCCAACTCTTGAACGTGCAGTTACCGTCACAGATATTCAGTGGGTAGCATGTGCAGGTGCAAATGAATACAAATTGAAAATCTCTGTGGCTAGTTCACAGAAAGATACGACAGCCGCCAACTCAGCATGGGCAGCTTCCAACTTGAAACAAATTTTGAAACCAACTTCATCTGGTTCCTCTGATTCGGATAACTTAATGATTGACGTTGGATCTATGACTGCTGCAACTCCAGCAGCTACCTTCGATATGTTATCTGCATGTATTGTTGTAACAGCATCTGATTGTGAAGAATTGTGTAATTCCGATGGTTCTGGATGTGCCGCTCAAGCCACAGCAGACGATGCCACACAATCCGCATGGTCCAAACTTTCCCATACAGAGACGGATCTTGTATTGCGTGGTGAATTCACAAACTCAGATGTTGATAGTGACGTGAACATTGTTACCAAATATGTTGAATGCCCTTTGGACGAAGCAAACACCAACACAGGCTACTTGAAAGCAGGTGCTACGATGCAATGTGATGATGAAATTAGCAATGAAGCATCCACCACTGTTGCTAGCGCTGCTGACGATTCAGTAGGTAAAAATAACTGTAAACAAGCGTACACTACCGACAAAGGTACTGCTGAAGTTAAATTGTACATTTCCCAAAATGACTTCAGTTCCAACGCATTGCTTACAGCTGCTGAAGCTACTGCTGCTTCTAACGCCAACTGGCAAATTAGACACGCTTCCATTTACATTGAGCGTTACGAGAAAAATTTCGACGGTGCTAAAGGCAGTTTGTTGAGTTCAGAAGAATTTTGTGAATGTGGTTCCAAAGCAACTGCATACGACAACACTGTTGCATGCGTGAAGAAAGCTGACCGTGTTTTTGGATTGATCCCATTCAGCACTTTAGACTGTGGTAAAGACACCGCTGGTGTAATTACATATGACGAAATACGCTTCAACTTCTTACCTTTGGCTGATGCAACCAATGATATTTTTGAAGTTAAATTCGTTCTATTGGCAGAGAACACAGATTTGGACGATGTTGCGAGTCGTCGTAGACGTTTAAGGTCAATTGAGAGATCGTTCCAATTGGGAGCAACCTCAGGTGCTAGTGCCAGTGCAGATCCATTCGAAGTTGTTGTGCCATCGTACAACACTGCTGATGAAGCAGCGCAACCAGATGCACCAGTTGAACCAGCGGATGCAGTAGGCAATTCCAATGAAGATACAGCTCACACGCACGATATTGGTGAAGGTACCATTTGGATAATTATCATAGTCGTCATCGTAGCCTTATTGGGTGTTATTGGCATCATTCTTTGGGGTGTATTCTCTGATAAGGGTAAAGCAGCGAGAGCGAATGTATTCGGTGGAGACGCACCTGCTGTAGCTACGACAGGAGGAGACGGAGAAAACGTAGAGTGGGGTGGACGTAAACAGCGTTTCTCCAACTTGAGGTATTAGGAAAATAGTAGATATAAATTACAGTTTATTTAAAGTTAACATATGAAATTTTATTTCACAATATTTCTCTTCAGCTTATTATTGATATATATCAGCACTTACTACATTATTCAAACACCCGTGTCGCGGTCATTCTATCTCAATAGTTTTCAAAATATGTGCTCTTTATTTGACAATAAAATGAGTGTTGCGAGACTCTACACAGAGACGCCATTTTCAACGTCTTACGTAGATTATTTTCCAGAAAATTGTAGTAAAAATACACCACCGTTTACATGGACAAATAATAAATGGGAGCTATTATCGCGCCCCATTGTCGGAGACCATATTCATTTGTTGTACAAAATATATTTAGATGGAAAACCAACTATATTTCATGATCGAAATTTAACGGAGAAAATACCGTACGAAAAAATGCCAGAAGCATGTCCTTCAACAGCAGATCATGCATACAAAAAAGCCTGGTACCATACAGGTGTACATTCTCACTGTGACAGGAGCCCTAGTAATGGAGGTATTATACACGTACACCCATGGTCAGCACCAATAAAATTACGGGTGGAAGGCAGAGAAGCTACCTTAGGCATGTTCTTTGAATCGGTAGGAATAGAAAGAAGCACGAAAAATAAAGGGTTTTTAATTAACGGTAAATACAGAAAGTTGAAGCTCGCTTACTACACAAATGCGAGTAATGAAAAGTACAGTTTTTTGACACATGATGAGCATGAAATAATGAATTTATGGCTTGTAGATTGCCACGGAGCTGTGTTGTTATGGGACGAAGATAGTGAGATGCCATATATTACGGATTGGGATAGATTGTATGTAAATAAATTTAAATGTCATCCTGACAATTATCCAGTACGTTGAAATAAATATAAATTATTTAATAATATTCTCTACGTTGATAATTTTTACGCTGACCAATTTGACTAACTGCCTGCATATGATCGCGGGCGCTACCCGAACTATTGTACTGACTCAAAGCCTTCAAAAACATTTCTGGGTCGGACATAGTTTTGCGTTTTTTACTAGCAGCATGGACAACTGGTGCGGTAACTTGAGGTTGTTGCGCTTCAACAACAGTTTTCTTTGCCATAACAGCATCGAATTGTTTCGACAATTGGTTTTTCTCTACTAATGATTTATACTCGTCAAATCGTTGTTGTGTTTCACGATATTTCTTTGACGCACAATGTGCCACTCTTAAAAGTTCAATCATCTGCTCAGGGTGAGATTTCGACGCATCTAAGATAGTTTGTTTAGTAGAATCACTCATTTGTTCTTTATCCAACGACTCAGACCATTGATTAACAACAGTTTGTGCCATAGCATATGATTTTTCAGCTTGTTTGCGTTTCTCTTCCTCTCTCTGCTTTTCTATTTCTGCCTTTAACTTACGCAATTCATCTAACTCACTATTCTGTTGTGTTTTTGAAGCTTCCAATGTCTTTTGCTGCTCGATTATTATCTTCATCATAGCTTCTTTACTCATTGTACCCGCCATGGAATTTTTTCCATCTTCAACTGGTGCACTTTTTACTTGATCATTTGATTGTGTTGGCGCTGGGGTTTCGGTAACAGTTTTCTCTGCACTCATTTTGTTAACCGGTTGTTTTAATATATACTGACTTTTTTTTATTTCGTCTGCTTTTGGTTCTTCCTGTCCATCCCCATCAACGAAGGCAATCCTACAGTCTGACCTTCTAGGCTCACAAACAAGACTTACTTCAATCGCTTCTTTTCGCGACGTCTGATTTTTTCCACTAGCTAATTGGATATGCGCGTGTTGTAATGACAAACCTTCATAGTATGGTTTACCTGTGTCTGGATTTTTGTCCACCGCATGCTGACTAAATACATTTTGGAAACCTTTGCCCTCTAGTTTGCCTAGGCACCATTTGCTACCGTCTGTTTCGCTCCAACTCCTGATAATATGGCCCACTTTCATTTCAGGATGGTGTTCCATACGAACTGGAATATTAGATAAATCCAAAGCATCTGCTTGTTCCCTACTGAACCCAAACGTTTCATCTCCCTCTGCCACTTCTTCCTTCTCGTATGGCGAGAGTACACTTCCTATAAAGTATCTTACCATTTGTTGAAGTGTGTGCACTATAAATAGTATTTTTTTGTTATATTAAAATGAGTGTACCGAAGTCAGTAAGAAAGTTTTTGTGCTACGATTTAGAAGCATGTTTCGTTCAGAGAGGGTGTAAGCGAGGTGAAACAAAAATACTAGAGGTGGCATTTAAGACTAAGAATAAATCTTTTCAGTGTCTTGTCAATCCATTAACATCCTATCAAAGTGGTTTGGAAGTCATACAAAGCCT
>Ga0310343_10000708_pt1 | contig 16196 bp, 17 predicted proteins | sample HC15DNA2025_MG_FD_203519 | JGI IMG/M metagenome (GOLD analysis project Ga0310343, IMG submission 203519) | Marine microbial communities from station ALOHA, North Pacific Subtropical Gyre - HC15-DNA-20-25_MG | ecosystem: Environmental > Aquatic > Marine > Oceanic | place: Pacific Ocean: North... | reverse complement strand
TCCCGCACCTTTGTAAAGTGTATGGAAGTTTCGACATCAAAGGCATGAGACTGGCCGCTGAAGTAGCAGGCTTGCAAGGCCCTGAGCTGTTGACCAAGAAGAACAAGATTGGGCTTCTGATTGGCCAGCGGAGCATCCTTTGCAGGAGATTTGAGAGTCTGATGACTCCACTGTGCGGCAGGGCTGACCGCCAACTGCTGCAAGAGGAAGGATCTGGCGGCCGGAACCGCCTTTTCACTCTTTTCATGCGGCAGACTCGCCAACACCAGAAGGCTGATCGAGGTTTGGTTCATGGCCATCGATGCGTTCAGATACATCCCTCCATCGGGCTGAAGGCATGTCAGCAGATAATCAATGCCTCGCCTCAGTGGAAGGGCCTTTTGCCCTGCATGCCTTTCTTCAGGATCCACCCCTAGGGCAAGCATTGCCATGCCCGTAGCCACCAATGGATCAGGCCCATCCCATGAACCATTTTCCCTCTGTTGGGTAAGCAGCCAACCATTGCCACGATCAATGATGTGGGACACCTCTCGCTGCAATGAAAGGTCCCGAGTTTGGGAAAAATCAGGCGATTCTGCCACCAGGCTAAGGGAACCCCAAAATACGGAGATCCTCATCCATGGGATACCTCGAAACATCCATGCCATGCGGCGGTATCGCAGGAAAGGTATCATATACACTTGGGTTCGATGATGATCTTATTGCGACCTGCACTCCCCATGACCTCGAGGGCCTCGTCCATCTGTTGCAGAGGAAATCGGTGGGAGATGACCTGCTCAGGCTGGACCAACCCACGCTCCATCAGGCGAATGGCCTGCTGCATGGCCAGGGGGGTCGTACCGAAACTTGCATCCATGCGGGCCTCCAGAAAATGCATGAGCCCCCCATCCAATTCAAAGGTTTCGTGAGTCGTGATTCCAAAAACATTCCAACGAGTGCCTCGCCTCAACAAGCGAACCATGAGACGTACCGCCTCGATGGGCCCGGCGGCCTCAACTACCAAATCGGGCCCCTTGGGAAGAATCTCGGCAATGGATTCCACGGCAGGGGAGTGATTCGGGTTGATGATGTGCGTGGCACCCAATCGTTGAGCCGTTGCCAAGGCGAAATCACTCACATCCACAGCGATCAGGCGACCCGCCCCGGCAGCCTTGGCAACCATCAGGCAATACATGCCAATGGACCCGGTCCCGATGACCACCACATCGTCCCCCACCTTCATTTCGGACATCTGGATCAGCCCCTTCCAGGCACCGCTCAGGGGTTCTGTTTGGCAAGCTGCGGCAAAGGAGAGGGAGGCTGGTTTGTGGAAAAGCGTATTGGCACCGGTCAGGACATACTCGGCAAAGCTCCCAGGTCTGACATCTTCAGGACCATCCCCTCCAGTGGTGTATGCACGATCGCAATAATGCGTCGCCCCCATCCGACAAGGTTCACACAAACCACAAAAGCCACTGGGCTGGACAATCACCGCATCACCTTCCTTTACGTGGCTTACCCCGGAACCCACTGCGGCCACGATACCACTGGGTTCATGCCCTGGGATGAGCGGAAAAGAAACATTGCATCGCTTCCCCCGAATGGCTTTGAAATCAGTCGCACAAAAACCACAGGCCCGTACCTCGACCAAAACCTCACCGGGCCCAGGTTCCGGTATCGGGTATTCTTCGATCTGAAATTGATCCACACCCCGCAAGACGGCCGCTAACATTTTTTTCATAACTTGGATCCTCTCCTGAAAGGCATTTCGGCATTCCCTCCCAATCGCAATCTAGGGTGACGTCCCATCATGATCGCCTGCGAGCAAAAAGCTAGTTGGAAAACACTGGTTCCAAGGATCTGGAAAATAGACTCGAAACATTCATGGAATGGAAGGTTTGATCCTATTGAAGAACCTGCACACGAAAAAAGCCATCTCATAACAGAGATGGCCTGTAAAGGAGCTCTAAGCTCAGGAAAGCCCCAAGCATGGTTCAAAACCTCAGGGGTTTCGGCGAAAAAATATTCGTCGAGACGATTTGTTCTCCTCAGTCGCATCCTCAGCTTCCAAGCCTTCAACGTCTCCTAAAAAACGATCCAAATCTTTTTTCTCAAAAGCTTTCGCAGGCAATTCGGCATCGCCTGTTTCCATTGCAGTCATTTCTCCCAGCTGACTTGGATCCTGCACAATGTACGGCGTCAGGAAAATCAAGAGTTCGGTTTTGGTGTCCTCCTTGACGGTGCGCCGGAAGGCCCATCCCAAGACAGGAATATCACCCAGCAGGGGAATTTTACGTTGACTCTCGATCTTATTCTTTTCCATCAGACCACCAATGATCACCGTCTTGCCGTGGGGCGTGACCACCACCGTCTCAGCTGCCCGCTTGGCAAAGACAGGTGCCTCCACACCTTCCTGAATGGTAACGGTTTCATCGGTAATGGTGGAGATTTCAGGCCCGACAATCATTTCAACCATGCCATTTTGGGTAATGAAGGGGGTGACACGAAGAATGATGCCGATATCCCGGTAGGTGACCGTATTGATCTGTTGGCCTACCTGGGAGAAGGTCACATTGTCAATGAATGGTACCGTCTGACCGACTGTGATAATGGCCTCCTGATTGTTACGTGCAAGAATTGAGGGGCGGGAAAGGACCTCAACGCGTCCATCTTCAGCCATGGCTCGCAAGGTGAGATCAAAGCGATCATCCACCATTTGATACAGACCACCAGAATTCTGGTTACTCATCCCGAAGGCCGACTGAACAAGATTGCTCTGCTCACCCGAGTTGGAACCGAAGGAGAGATTTCCCTCCAAACCAACATCCAGATCGTCGCGATGGGTGACCTCCATGAAGACCACCTTGATCAATACCTGAGGTTTGGGACGATCCAGGTTTTGCAAAACCTTATCGATTTGCAAATTCGTTTCTTCGTCGGTGATCACGATAACAGACCGAGTCTCAGGATCGACTTCAATCAGTGCGTCCCCCACTTGGGTGTTGTTCAGATACTGCCGGGTCTGCCCATTGGCACCATTTCCACCAAAACCCCGAAACTGCGCCTGCAAAAGTTGGATACCGCAAAAACTTCCAGCAAGGACCAACCCCAAAAAAGCATTCCATGGGCGCGTTATCTTGCCCCTTATTCCATTAAATTTCATAGGATATCTCTCCAAAACGACACACTCATCTGAGTCCATGATGCCACCTTGCGATGGTTAGTTACCGTTCTGCCCCCCACCCAGGCTGAAGTTGGATTGATTGACCGTGCGATTGTTCAGCTGGTTGTTGGTATTCAAGCCACTACGGTTGGCATTATTGCGATTGTTCATCATGGTGCTCTGGGATTCGAACATGCCTCGCAAGATGGTTGCTACATTGTCAACGTCAGCATTGTCCAAATTGTAGACAAATACTTTCTGTTGACGTGAATTGCTTGAATCCAACTGCTGAATCATGCGCTCAAGCTGAGGCATCATGTTGGCGGCAGCCCAGACGATCAGCGAATTGGTTCGCGGGTCAGGGACAGCCGTCACTTGGTTCATGGATTGACTGCGAGAGCTCTCTTTGCTGCTCGAACTCCTCGAACTTCTCGAACTCGAGCTACTCGAGCTACTTCGACTATAGCGAGGACTACTTCGTGTTTGCGAGTTTTGACCATTTTCGTCCGAAAACAAGTTGGTCAAAATTTCTGACATCTCAAAGGCATCCGCATAGACCAAGTCAAACACCCTTAACTCGGTAATTTCATCCACATCACGATCAATTTCCTGAACGAGCTGGGCGATCATAGGCATTGTCTCCTCAGCCGCACTTACAACCAAAGAGTTTGTTCTTTCATCGGCTACAGCTACAACACGAGAGGTCGGATTCGGAGCGGAGGAGGAAGACTTGCTTTTGCTTGAGCTGCTGCGACTTTCACTGCTACTTCGTCCGCTTTCTCGCTGTTCTCTCCAAGCGCGGATCCTGTCAAAAAACGAAGAAGAGCTTGAGCTTGAGCTCCCTCGACTGGATCCACTGCGACTCGATGACTTCGAATCTTCTTCAAACAAATCTTCGATCACATCAACCAGCTCAGTGGCATCGGCATACTGCAAGGCAAACACCTTGATCTGAGAAGCCCCGGAGAGGTTGGTATCCAGCGCTTGGATGATTTCCATCACGCGTTTGATGCTATTTTCAGTCCCAGTCAAGACGACGGCGTTGCTATCTTCATTTGCAGTCATACTTGCTTCTTCGGGCAAAAGAGGCTCCAGATTCTCCATGAGTTTCACCGCCCCTGTGTAGCGAACAGGAATAATTTGAGTGATCATTCGATCCGAATTTTGAACTACTGCAGGATCATTACCGCTTTGCACCGGCAGATTTTGAGTGCTGGCATTGCTTTTGGAGATAATTTTGAGGGTATTACCCACCCGCACGGCAGTGTAGCCTTTTTCAATAAGAATCGAATCCAGTAAGGCTACAGCCTGGTTTTTATCGAGTGGTTCGTTGTTCCATACACTGACGGTCCCCGAAACATCTGCTTCAGCAATGATAGCAAAACCTGCGGCTTCACTCATGTATTCCAGAACCATTTCAAGGGGTACATTGCGGAAATTCATTCTTAGCCCTTTTCCTTGGCTGTCATCGGAGGATGGGCCAGAGTTTTGATTTTCAGAGGCTTCAGTCTGTTGGGCCATGGCGAGTGTCCATGGAGAAAAACTCATCAGCCCCAAAAGGGCGGTCAAAAGGATTGGTCGTTTGGTTATCATGCCTATTGTTCTCCCACTTGTTGTCTACGTCTTTCCATCATCTGCTTTAAAATATCGCTAGCCGACCCATCGATCACTGATTCATCGGCGGCATTCTCGCTTCCTCCATCAGCTGAAGCCGATGCGGCATCTGCTGAATCCTCTGGGCGCGCAGGCCGGAAAGTAGAGGAAGATGACGATCGACTGGAGCGCCCCGAGCGACTTCCACCGCTGCTCCCTTTCCAGGAGTCGCGGTCCTGCGTTTCCCAGTCCGCATCTCCTCGCTTTGAGCGACCTGCGCCCACTTGGAGTGCCAGGATCTCACCTTTCAGCTCCAGCAGAACGTTGTCAAATCCGACCTCCTTTAGGGTGTGGCCCGCCACTTCGTTACCCAGTTCAACGGCTCCCGACCAGTCTCTTTGGGTTCCCTCAAAAAAAGCCAGGATCCGCTCTCCATAGGACATCGTCCCCAACAGGGTAAAAGATTCTTCTCGGGGGGGGGCAACGGGCGTTTCACGCCGCATTTCTCTGGGCCTGCGTCGATCTGGATCAAAAATATTTCTTTCCTGGATCAACTTGAAGGATGCGAGAGATGGATATGAAACCCCACCGGGTTTGTCCTCGACCTCAGATTGGACCTCCTTTTCCGCAAGCGTATCGGAAGCCTCGCCTGGACCCTCGTTTGCCTTAATCCCCTCTTCCACCCTATTAGACGCCTCGAAAGTGGGTTTGGTTTCATCGGATTGTGCCAAGATGAGACTCTGTCGGGCCAAATCACTGAAAAAGAGGCCTGAAGCGGTCAATATCGCCAGAAGAAGCTTGTTTTGATTCATTTCATTGCCTCCGGAAGCAGTAGACCACTGAAGTTAAGATTCATGCCAATGCTTGATCCTTTCTCATCACGCTGAGTCAACTCCATCAGGTTGACTCGTAAAGCCAGATCATCGGATTCCAACGCATGCACAAAATGCATGATCTCACCAAGGTCACCAAAACCATTAGCACGACATTCGAGCAACTGATGTCCCTGGTCCGAAACCCGCCAGGTCGGTTTGATGGAGGTGAAACTGATACGACTCTCCTGAGCCCAACGGTCGACTGACTGCAATACCTGATTCTCAGAGACGGATTTGGTCCTCGGAATGGCCGTCTGCCACATCTCCAGCCACTTGCGACGAATGGCCGATTCACGATCCATCAGCGCCTGACCTCGAATCACCTGCTGATCCAATTGCTCAATACGTTCCTTGCGTTCTTTCCAAGTCGTGACAAGCGGTCCCAACACGAATCGATCTCCAAACAAAAGGACCACGGCCGCAATCGCGAGGTTCACCAGCCATTTCTCTCTTTGCGCCGTATTCATGGTTGTGAAGCCTCCCAGCGGTATCGAAATGAAAACTGTGTCTGACGATCATCCCTGACTTGATCCACCGTCAGATCCTTGACTTGGGATGAACCGCGCAATTTTTCGAGCATATCCAACCAAGCCCGATTGCTGGTGGCAAAACCCGAGCAGCTGACTTGCCCATTCTCACGAATATCCAACTCCTTGACCCATACCTCCCCTTCCTCGGGAAATGCCTCAGTCAAATGCTCGATGAGCTGAAGCGTGGGAATGCTCTGATCATACCAAGAGCGATAAAGGCGAATGCGCTGCTGAAGAGTTTCCAGCTCCTTAACCGGTTCTTCCATAACTGCCCACTGATCTTCAAGCGCCTCCAGAGTCTGTCCCTGCCAGAAGAAAATCAGACTGATAAGCAGAATAGCTGCTGCCAAGCTTCCTCCGACCCACTTATGGCGACCACTGTCAAACTTTCGGCTCCAAGCCTCTAAGGCGCTCACCTGGGGCGGTAAGAATTCGATCGGATTGGCAGGGCCAACGAGAAAGTCACAAGCCAGATAATACGCCAGTGATGGCTCGCCAGATAGGATACGATGGCTCATGCCCATACGTTCCTGCAATTGAACCAGAGCCTCTTGGGCAACCCCCTCCTGAGAGGCTTGCAGGGGGATGAGGCAGGTCCTGATGGAACGCTGCATTTCCAAACTGAGTTCTCCGAGACTGATCTTGATTTCTCGTGCAAGCTGCTGGGGCTGATTTGATTCACTCAAACTACGCCCCATGACCAGTGCGCCTCCACTGACGGCAAGAAGGTCGTAGCCCATGGGAGTGGAAAGGAGACAAAGGGCATCCTGAACCCCTAGCGATTGGAGAAAGGAAGGGCCTGCCTGAGCCACTGACCAGCTCAGTGGTTTGAGCCCTGCTCGCTCCATGACTTCGTTCAACAAATCGAAGCGCTGGATTGGCAATGCCATCCTGAACAGGTGGGATGCCTCGAGATGGTCTTGGAAGGGCGCCTGCGCAATCTGCAGACCGCCCAAAGGCAAAGGAAATTCCCGTTCAGCCTGAGTATCCAAGAAACTTTGCAGATCTTCCTGCTCCAGTTCCGGCAGCTCGGTCCTGCAGGAAAACAACCACCCGACTGGGAGGGAAACAATACAATGCTTTTCGGTTACCTGGGCCTGATCCAAAGCTTGCCGAATGGCTCTGGCAATGATTTCAGGGGGTTCCTGGAAAGGATTCTCTGGAAGGGCCACGCTTCCCCGAGCCATGCAATGAGGCTTGCCACCGTTTTTCTTAACCCATTCAAAATGCAGTTGGGCATACCCCCACTCCATGGAGAGAAGGGAACTGGGTTTATTTTTTTTCCAAGCCATCATCGTAAGCGCCATTGGCTGACAAATAATTTGATTTCTTCCTTCAGTGGCATGCCCAGGGCCCATCCCTGACGATCCATGTCTTTGCGAAAAACGACCGACGGTTCTTCGCCACTGGTGTCCAACACAAACTGACTTCGCCGGAAGCCCTGACCATTCTGACCCACCGCTACCACATCGACCGAGTACGCATAGCTGCTACCCACCAAGTAATTTTGTGTTTCCGAAAGACCACTGTCTCCCAGAGCCTCACTCGCCCAGGAAATGTCTTTGCCGAGGGTCGTCTGAGAGCTCCTGGCGCTGATGATTTGCTGGGCTTTCTGGGCATCCATACCTGGCAGACAAGCCAACACCGTCGCGGCAGCCGTATTGACATTGACCTGAAGAGTTTCCTCCTCCTCAGCAATAAGATTACTCGTTGGCGGCGTTTGGGAAGCGCTCCCGGTAGTGGCTTCATCATCCTCCTGCTGGGATTCGGCCTGCGTGAAGACGGTCAGAAAATCCACCCATCCGACATCCAACCTCCCGTCGGCATTGTCCTCGGGTGGGCTGATATTGCCATCATTTTCGTTGGGATCGAGGATTCCATTCTGGTTGGCATCTTCACCATAAATCAAAAGGGGATCGGCACCATAGACCATCATCAGCTCATCCACTGAGTCAAAGGGAGCATTTTTGATACCGCGAGAGGGGACCAGGCGACTGTAAGTTGCTGCCTCAGCTCCGCCATCGCTCACCTCTTCATCCTCATCTCGCCAGTCAATGATGGCCGCTGCGAATTCGGGAGTCATGTTTGGAAGAGCCTCCAGCATTTCCTGGGTCGCCAGATTAAGATTCAATTTCCCCCCTTCATCCACTAGGGCAAATGCCGGTAGAGTCCTGTTGTCAGCGTTTTCATGCCTGCCGAGAAACCAGAAAATCGATTTGCCCACCAAACCTTTTTCGGTGGTGTAAGTGGATGGCAAAGGCAGGACACCCTCTTCCTCTGCGTTAGCCAGGACGTATTTGGCATAACGAAGCCCACCTTCCAGAGCTTGCTGGGCCTGCAGTCCCTGAAGATACTGATCGGAAGCCCTGAATTCAAAATACATGGCTTGAGCAAAATAAAGGGTGATACTGACCAGCCCCAAGGCGACCCACATCACAATGATCAGGACCGACCCGTCGGATCGACGGGACCCCAGACCTTGCAGAGCGCTGATATTGTGCCATTTCATATTTTAGATCCCTTAAATTTGCTACCTTGTCCAGACGCTGAGATCACCTCTCTGGTTACATTTGATTGCAAATCGGTCACCATGCGAGTGCGAGAGAAATCGGAATTGCCATGGGATTCGCCGAGCATCACCTTCCCTCCGCGTCTGAGGAGTCCTCGTCGCCATTTGAATTCTCCGAAGTTTCCAAGGCATCCTCCTCGACTTGAGCCACGGACATCAGTGGAACGATCGTCTGGAGAGCGGGATAAGACCCATCAGCCCCGAGAACCTGGGAGTTCTCTTGGGAATTCTCCGGCAGAAACCTCAGATAAATGCGAACCGCCAGTGGTAGCTTGGGATCCTCAGTACTGGAATCCCAAGTGTCCTGCCAGTATTCACCATCATAGTATTGAAAAGCCAGTGAGTGAACACCGCGAGCCAACGGTTGGGGTGTCATCAGAATCTCCACCCCACCGGCTGGGGCGAGGTTGCGGGTCACTTCTCGATAAAGAGCCCAGCCTTCCTCCTCTTGTTGCTGCAAGCCCGAGAGAGGCTGCTGAAGATAGTAACTTATTTTCTGAAGGTGCCCCCATGGGAGATTGGTCTGAATCACTCCCGATGCCGTATAGAAAGTCAATTGATCGTTTCGCGTCAGCCCCTGACCTTGCGAATCACCCAAAAACTCCTGAGCAAAGGGTGTTTCCTTGAGCAAGCATTGCCGAAGGTCTTTTTCCATAATGTCCATGACCCTCATGCGCAGATTCAGCGCATCCATGCGCTCCTGACTTCGGTTGCGAAGGGACAAGGAGCCCATCAAAGTGACCTTCATCACCAGAACAATCATGGCAAAAGCCGCACTGGCCATCAGCAACTCCAGCAATGTGAAGGCTCGGCATCCCTTCTGAATTGGGTCTGATGGAACCTCAGCAATCTGCAAAACCATTCTCAAGGGGCATCCTCCACGAGGGTTGAAAGCTGAATCTGATGTTCCTTTCCCTGAACCTGAAAAGTCACCACACAGGTCAACTCCTGCATGTTATCCTGTTCCCAGCCTGACTGCAGTAATTCCCATTGATACATGGCATACTCAGGACTGAAATCCCCACGGTTAGAGGAAAAACTCCAACTCTCAGTGGAAACGATTTCATTGAGCTTGCCATGTGCCAGAAAGGCCGCCATGCGTTTACGCTCGGCAAACACAGAGGCTAGGTTCGCCAGAGACAAGCCCTGCATAACCACAGGGATCAGGATGGCCATGAAGACCATAGCAGCCAAGACCTCTGCGAAGGTAAAGGCTTTTTCAGTTGATCGGCAGCTGAAGGATTTCGCTTTGGAGGGGCACCATTTCATTGCCTTTACGAATCTCAAATCTCAACCCGTTGAACGATCGAGTGATTTGGATTTTTTGATCTTCCTTGCGCTTGCTTTTGATGAAGAATCCGAGAAGGCTGGATACGTCCAACTGCCCGTCCGGATGGTACATAATACTGGCAATAGTGGAGGTATCATTCAGCTCCATTAACAATTCAGGAGGCATCCGATAGATGCGCTTGCCAAGCTGCTTCTTCTCATCCACCCCAGGTAGGACATCGGCCTGAACGCCCTGAAGCTCTCGCATACCATAGAGACCCTTTTCGGCATCCAACCACAGCTGAGTCGGGAAGCCATTGGCGATGGCCTCTCTTCGAGTCATTTCGATGACCGACAACATCCTGCGCCCCTCCTCATCCAAGGCTGCCGAGCGAAAAAAGCCAGAGAGGGAAGGCGCTACCACAGCCATCACGCCCGTCAGGAGGACCATGACCAGGATCAACTCGAGTAAAGTGAAACCTTCTTGCTTCCGCCTTGCCTTGGAAAGCTTATGATGAATCGGTACTCGGATCATCCGGATCGTGGAGAAGGTGAGGCAGATCCGAACGAACATCAGTCCGATGCCGCGGAGTTACCTGCCGAAAAACCGTTCCTACCTGGATCAACACCCCTAATTGCTGCGGGTATTGTCCCAATTGGTGATATCATCTGAGCCCCCGACTCGACCATCTGGGCCCATCGAGAGGATGTCGTAGCCACCGCTATTTTGCTTGCCAGGGTAATCGTATACGTAATCGTTCCCCCAAGGGTCCAGTGGGACACCTTTCTTGAGATAGGGGCCTTGCCAACTGGTCGCATTGCTGGGCTGGTCGACCAGCTCTTCCAAGCCATCGCTTCCGCTGGGATAATACCCATTGTCGGTTTCAAACATGTCTAGGGCAATTTCGATGTTGGCAATCTGACTGCGAGCGGCTGTTTCCTTGGCCTGTTGGGATCGTCCAGCAAACTTGGGGACTACCACCGCTGCTAAAGCTGCCAGAATGACCAACACCAAAAGCATTTCAACCAGGGTGAATCCCGAACGGCGCTTGGTTCCTTTTGCGAGTGTATGCGTTTTCAATTTCATCATCCGTCTAATAACCTGTTTATTTAATGTAATCCTGAATCGTAAAAATAGGAATGACCATTCCGATAAAAATGGTTCCGATAAAGCCAGCGATCAAAAAGAGCATCAGGGGTTCCATGAGTGAAACGGCTGTCTTGAGCTGTTGATCGAGATCTTTTTCAGTCGTTTCGGCCAGGCGGATCAACTCATGATCGAGACGGCCGCTTTCTTCGGCAACGGAGACCATTTCCAAAACTGATCCGTGAAAAAGCACTCGGCAATCCGAGAGACTTCTTGCCAGTGACTCCCCTTTCTTGACCCGCTCAATGGACTCCGCTACCGCATCCACCAGTATCTGATTGCCGATCGACCGTCGAGCTACGTTCAATCCTTGAATGAGGGGGACGCCGGCCTGAAGCAAGGTGCCCAGCATGCGACAAAAACGAGCCATGGCAAATTGCGCATTGAGCGGCCCCACCACGGGAAGGCGGAGCATGGCCTGCTCAAAACGCCGCCGTCCCTTTTCAGTCATCAGCCAATTTTTCAGAGCAATACCCGCCACCCCAAGCCCAATCGCAATGAACACTCCATAGGCCTGACAAAATTCACTGGATGAAACAATCACTTGGGTCAACAGAGGCAGAGCTGCATCAAAACCCTCAAAAAGCACCTTGAAGCGGGGAATGAAGAACATCATCAAAAACACCAGCACCCCGAGGGCAAGAAAGAGCAGCACCACAGGATAGATCATGGCCGAGAAAACCTTACCTCTCAATTCCTTGTCGCGTGATTGAAAATCAGCAATCTGGCCCAACACCAGATCGAGGAATCCTCCCGTCTCACCCGCTTCCACCATCGCCACATAGACACGCGGAAAGGTTTCCGGAAATCGGGCCATGGCATTGGCCAAGGACATGCCATCGACCACCAGGTCGTGAATTGCTTTCCATTTTTCACCTGCGGCAGGCGAAACAGCCTCGCGATAAAGGATGACCAAGGCTCGACTCAGGGGAACTCCGGCAGCCAGAAGACTGGAAAGAAGCCGCGTGAAGTTTTCCAGCATCTTGAAGGTCACCTTACCCGACCCCCAGCTGAAGCTGGCTGTGCTGGACGAGCCCTTGGCTTTGTCACCCTTTCCGGATTTTTCCGTCAGGCGAATGGTCTTGAGCCCGAGGCTTTCTATCTGGCGAAAGGCATCCTGTCGTCCTCCTGCCTCCAGATCTCCCTGGGTAATGGCTCCATCTGATTGGAGTGCTTTGTATTGATAAAGTGCCAAAACAAGGATGGGGGTTAACGAAACGAAAGAACATCATCCTTGGTGACTCGAAGGATTTCATCCGGAGTGGTTACCCCAGCCTCCACCAAGCGCCAGCCATCCTGGCTCAAGGTCCTCATCCCCTCTTTCTGGGCGATCTGTTTCAATTCGCCGCTGGAGCAATGCTGCAGAATTTTCTGACGAATGGGATGACTGATGGCCATCATCTCAAAAACAGCTCTTCGGCCATGGTATCCGGTCTGACGGCACTCCTGGCAACCGGTCGCCTGGTATAGCACCGTCTCAGGTGCCATCTTGAGGGATTCGCGGAGGGTCTGAACCCTTTCAGAGGTATCGACCACTCGACAATGGGTGCAAAGGGTTCGGATCAACCGCTGGGCCAGAACCCCTTCCAGAGATGAAGCTACCAGGTAAGGCTCAATCCCCATGTCGATCAGACGCGTCATCGCACTGGGTGCATCATTGGTATGCAGGGTGGAAAAGACCAAATGGCCCGTCAAGGATGCTTGGATGGCGATGCGGGCGGTTTCTTCATCTCGTATTTCACCAATCAGGACGACATCCGGATCGTGTCGAAGAATGGCGCGCAGTCCACGAGCAAAAGTCAGACCCGATTTCTCGGATACCTGAATCTGGTTGATCCCACGTATTTGATATTCTACGGGATCCTCCACGGTGATGATTTTGCGAACCGTGTCATTGATGGTGTTGAGGGCCGTGTAAAGGGTCGTGGTCTTACCACTGCCTGTCGGCCCAGTGACCAGAAAAATGCCATGAGGCATTTCAAGAATTTGTTCAAAAAGCGCCAACTCCCTCTCTGCCATCCCTATCTGGTTCAGACCGGGGATCGATCCGTCCTGACGGAGCAGACGCATCACCACCGCTTCACCATGCAACATGGGAATGATAGAAACGCGCACATCCACTTCACCCTGTCTGACTTTCAATTTGATGCGGCCATCTTGAGGCAGTCGCTTTTCAGCAATGTTGAGTTGACTCAAGATTTTCACACGAGAGACGATGGCTGGTTGAAACCGCTTAATCTCGGAAGGAACCGGAACATCCTGCAGCACCCCATCAATGCGATAACGAATTTGCAGCTCGTTCTCAAAAGGTTCCAGGTGGATGTCGGTCGCTCGAAGGTCAATGGCGTCACTGAGGACTTGATTTACAAAACGAATGATCGAGGCATCCTCGGCCGCATTTTCGAGATCGGTATCGACCGAAAGCTCATCATTCACCACCTGGAAGGAAGCATCATCCTTGAGGGTATCAATGGTGTCGGCTCCCACCCCAAGACGTTTCTTGATCTCACGCTGGATGGCTTCACTTGGAGCCAGCACCGGGTTGAGTTTCAGGCCGGTCAGTGACTTGAGGGTATCGAGCCCCTGCGTGGCAAACAGTCGACTAGTCGCAATATCGACAGAACCATTGGAGCGTTGCAGCGGCAACAGCTCCTCCTTGAGGAGCAACCTTGCTGGGAAAAGGCTTAACACCTCCTTCTCCACCTCCACCTGCTCGAGGTCGGAGTAGGATACGGCATACTCCTGAGCGAGCCAACGCAGGATCTCGGGTTCGGAATCAAAAGAGCCCTCCGCTCCGTCGCCATGTTGCTTGGCAAGCCACTCGGCGTCTGAAGCGGAAAGCTGTCGAGACTCGACCATCAGCTGGAGTAAATCAGTCATGCCGAATCTATAAAAAGGAGCGTGTCCGAGTTTCCTGACACTGAAATCAGTCAATCAAGCCCATGAGGACAGCTTGAGCCTCCTGCTTGAGAGTCAGCACTGATTTGAGAGTGTCCTGAGACTTTTTGAGAGCGGCTCTTTTTTCATCGCGCACCTTGCGGTAAGCAGCCAGCTTGGACTCAATGCTGGAGTTTGCCTTAAGAGCACGCTCCAAAGCAGACTGCTCAGAGTTGGATTCATCTCTTCCACCGCGACTACTACTTCGACCTGTGAAACTTCTGAACATACTCGACATGCGACCGCCCAATACTTCCCTTTGCTTGGTTTGCACATCTTCAATCAATGGTCGAATGGCCTTGAATTCGGCATCCGAAAACCCGAATTGCTCTTGCATACGCTCCATCATGCGGGCTCGCATGTCCCCAAAGTCCCAGCCACGGCCTCGTTCTTGACCTCCGCGGCCTGCTGGACCACCCTTGTCACCCTTACCTCCTTGCCCACTGCGGCCCTGGGCCTGCAAATCGGCATTGCCTAAAAACATCGCCATGGCGGCGAAGCCAACAGTAATTGCTTTTCGTAAATTGATCATACGTTGAAAGTAGACGTGATGGAGACCCTGCGGGTTACAGCCTTTTTTTTTGCGACTGGCATAAAAAAGGATGAGGAACCCCGACAAGGGGATTGTAATCTGTTACCTAGAGCCACTATTTCTCATTTTCCAGATCAACAGCATGCCCCCCATCCTCCCATTACATCCATTTCAATTTGGGAAGATCCTGGCTATCAATGAGGCCGACAGGCCGTTGGGCCTCATCCACCACAATAAGATCATCAATGGGCTGACTGTCAAAAAGGTTGAGCGCCTCCACAGCCAGCGCATCGTGGTCAACGGTGATTGGATTCTGGGTCATGATCCGCCCCACAGACGCGTCCAAATCATAGTCCTCAGCTGAAAGGTAGCGTCTCAAGTCACCATCGGTAAAAACGCCCTGCAATTTACCTTCCTGATCGACGAGTGAAACACAACCCGACTTGGCTTTACCCATGATGAGGAGCGCCTCCTTGATGGGAGTATCGGTGGAGGCCTTTGGATTTCGGTCCCCGGACCTCATGACATCACTGACCCGAAGCAGCAGGGCTCGACCAATCGCCCCTGCTGGATGTCGCGAGGCAAAGTCCTCCTTGCGAAAGCCCCTGGCTTCCAAAACGGCCATGGCCAAGGCATCGCCCATGACCAACATCGCTGTGGTGCTGGAGGTAGGCGCCAGATTGAAGGGACAAGCCTCACGGGGGATGGTGACCTGCAGCAGATGATCACAAGCCTTAGCCACGGTGGATTTCACCGCGCCGCACATACCGATCAAGTGAACCTTTAGGCGCCGCAGTGCGGGAATCAGATCAATGAGTTCACTGGTCTCGCCCGAATAACTCAGGAGAAGCACCGCATCACCTTCGCTGACCAAACCCAAATCACCGTGCATCGCATCCACGCTGTCAAGCACGACACTTGTGCTCCCGGTACTCGTCAGCGTCGCGGCAATCTTGCGACCGATATTGCCCGACTTCCCCACACCCACGACCACGATTTTACCCCTTTGGTTGAGAATCCCTACCAAAGAGGCGACCACCTGACCAAAGGAGCTTCCCAGGGATTGGCGAACCGCTTCAAGGGCTTCCATTTCGATGGCAAACACCTCATCGGCGCGTTGTAAGTAAGGATCCTTCATGCATCGGACCCTTGCTTTAGGGAAGCACGGGTTGAGTGGGAACCCTCACCGCTGAGCGAGTTCATCAAATGCGTCACTTTTTCGAATTCTGAGGGGGACACTCGTCGACTGCCTTCTGGAAAACCATAAACCTCTTCAAGGGTTCGTGTTCCCAGCTGACCGTCGGATATTTCGATATGGCGGGAATCCATCAGCGCTGGATGGGCAACTCCCGCAGAATGACAAACCCGGAGGATTTCCTTCCTCAATGACTTGAGATACTGAGCCAATCGGGCAGACTTGTCTTGCGGGTCCAATCCTCGCATCAACCACTTGCTCTGCGTGGCGACGCCGGCTGGACAATTGCCGGTATGGCAATGCTGAGCCTGAATGCATCCGATGGAAAGCATGGCTTCGCGGGCCAACATGACGCCATCACACCCCAGAGCGAATGCGGTAATTGCAGCATCAGGAAAGCCAAGCTT
>Ga0310343_10000707_pt1 | contig 16218 bp, 19 predicted proteins | sample HC15DNA2025_MG_FD_203519 | JGI IMG/M metagenome (GOLD analysis project Ga0310343, IMG submission 203519) | Marine microbial communities from station ALOHA, North Pacific Subtropical Gyre - HC15-DNA-20-25_MG | ecosystem: Environmental > Aquatic > Marine > Oceanic | place: Pacific Ocean: North... | reverse complement strand
CAAATATTTTTTTAATTTCTACACCTTCTATATGGTTAATTTTAATTATTGACATCTATATAAATATAATCTATAATATTTCTTATAAATTATGTTAAAATTAATTGTTGCTAATTGTAGGAATGGTGGAATAGGAAAAAATAATATGCTACCATGGAATTTAAAACCAGATCTTAATAGATTTAAAAAGTTGACAGTAGGTGAAAAAAATAATGCAATTATAATGGGAAAAAATACGTGGAAATCAATTGGATCAAAACCATTAAAACATAGGAAAAATATTGTGGTTTCCACGACTATGGAAGAAAATGATAAGTGTATAGTTAAACCTTCATTAAATAAAGCCATTTCCTATTGTAATAAAAATAACTTTGATGAGTCATGGATTATAGGAGGACAGAAATTATATGAAACTGCAATGAAAACATATGATATCGATGAAATATATGTGACAGAAATTTATGAAGATTTTGATTGTGATACATTTTTCCCTTGCATTCCTGATAATTATTATATATTATATGACACAGTATGGAAGCAAGAAAATGAAATAACATACAGATATGTGACCTTTAAAAATAAAATTACATCTAATTATATGCTTCATAACGTATTACCACAAGGCATTGTAGGTATATAAATCTATACTATATATATGCAATTTGTAAATTTTATACGTATTAAAAATTTATTAAATCAAGGATGTAATGTAATTTATAAATTAAATTTAGAAGTTTCGTCTTATAAAAATGTTGTTGATGTATGGAAAAATTACAAATACAATAATAGACTTGACGTATATAGTAATGATAGAGGTATAATAAATGACATATTTAATTTTCATAAATCAAATATAGATCATGTAATTTTATATCATACCAAATATAATGAAAATTGTTTATTAATGTGTAAAATTGGTGGTAGGTATTCAAATTTATTAATACCGGCGGTAGAAATAAATCGAGATCAAAAAAGTTTTATAGCCGTTTATTGTTAATTAAAGCCTTATATGTTTTCTTTTTCTAGCGTGTTCAGATTCGTGTAGTCTTCTCATAAAATTGGTGAGTGGGCGACTATGGAATAGATTTCTGAATAAATGTTGGTGAGGAATAATGGATTCCTGATGATTGGTATGAATTTGAGGGTAAGAAGTTTTGTGATGAATCTCATGATCTTTATGAAAAGGAACAGATTTACTTTCTTTTTGTTGAATTGGAGGTGAAGCATCAGTAGTTTTAATTTGAGACAATAGGTTTGTAACAGGTGAGTCTGTACCAGAGTATGGAGAACAATCACTGGGGTTCCATGCACAATCAGGATTAGGATTAGGAATAGGAACATAATGATGCGGATGTGGTTTTGGTGGTGTTGGAGGGCCATCGGGAGTCGGTCCTGGTAATACTCTGGCTACAACACGATGTGTAAAAGAAGAAACATTCCTATTTATTTTAGAAGGGGGTAAAGATTTGGTTTTTATTTTAGAAAGTGTTTGTTCTACTTTCTTTGGAACAATATTTGAAATTTTTCCACAACCCCACGGATGACAGTGCGGTTCAGGTAAACTCGAAGTTTTACCAGTAGCGTGAGTTGTATGCATTTTGCTTATATGATGTATTTTTGTAGTGCGTGCATTAAATATAAAAAACAATACAACCACACTAAGGAATACTATAGAAAATAGAAGTATAATATTCATTTATATACTAAAAAGATTATAAATCATAATAAGGATTATCAGTAATTTCCATTCCGCAATATTGTTTTGGTTTTTCCTTATAATTGATAGGATTATACAGCTTATGTTTAACAGCAATGTCTAACAAAAATTTAAAATTTTGCCAAAATTCATCATTATGTCCGACTGTCTTTGACATCACGTGCCCTAATTCATGTATTCCTACAAATGTCAACGTATTTTCATCAATTAAATTATCACCTTTCTTAGTTGTTGTAGTACAAAACGCTAATTTTTTTCCTTTATCTTCTGAATATGCAGTATATTTTGAGGTAGGTAATATTTCGCTAACTTTTGAGGGGTTAAAATTTTTAACTAAACGTTTTACATTTTCACGGTCCGGATATTCTTTTTGGGCAAATTTGACTAAACGTTTTAGTTTATCCGTAACAGTTGCTAAAAGATTAGCCACCAATTTTAATTTTGGTCTCTCTCTAACACAGTATTTATTACCATCAATATCGGAAACAATACATTTTAAGTTAAAGGCATCTGATTCAAAATATATTTTCAACATTACACCTATTATAAATATAATTAAAACATAACCTAAAATATTCATTTTTTCAGCCATACTTATATATTGTATATAAAATCATATATGATGTAAAAAATATATGATTTATTATTTATTTATTTAGGTCCGCAGCCAATTTCCATAGGACGTCTGTTGAAATCTGGTCCAATAGTACTAGTATTCCATGGCCCAACATTCAATTGAGGGTTAGCTGGCTCAGAACGAAGCTGAAGGTTAGCGTTTCTCAAACTTTGTCCAACAGTGTTAATACCGATATGGTATCCGGCTTTAAGCAAACTAACATTGGCGACATCTCCTGCGCCCATTGGGTTCATTTTAGAAAACTGATTGTTACCATCTCTGGGTAAGAGTTGTTTTGGATCAACAACAGGTTGTCTTGTGCAACTAGGAGGCAATCCGTGCATATCAGTTCTTACTCCAGTAACTCCGGCAGGTCCGGCATTTTGTCCTAAAGGAGCGGCAGGGCCTGCTGGTGCCCCAGGAGCGCAGCACGATGCGGCATTACCAGCAACCTGATTGGTTTGTGGTACATTTGGAGCATTAACGGCATTAAGAACATCGTTGGTAACGTGTATTCCGGAACTATTGGTCATTCCAGACTGAATAATCCCTTTTTGTGCAGAGTAGTTATTTACGAAATAAATTAAAACAAGGGCTGCAACAACTGTTAAAATAACCATGTGATTGCTACATAAATTCTTCAACGTTTTAGCTAGCGTCATTCTATAAAATTAGCATATAAAAAATTTTTATCATTAATTATCAAATTATTAATTCACGGTCATTTCTAAAAGTTCACTTTCATCATCCGAACTTTCAATTTCGTCCAATAAATATAGTGATTTGATTCTTTTAGCTTCTAAATAAGCTTCAATAGCTCTTTTTTTTGCTTCTTTCGCGCGTCTTTTAACCTCTTTATATATTTCAAGGTAAACCTCATCAGGTTTTTTAAGTTGAACGGTTTCTTTATCTTCAGGCATAACAAGGTTGATTTCGCTCAATTCGGTATTTTTCTCTAAAGGTTCTGTATTAATTATTAAAGATTCATTATCTACGGTTTCTGGCTCTGTCATTTGGTCCTCTGATTTCGCTAAACTTTCGGCATTATTATCATCTGTTACATCCATTGCATCTTCTTGTAAAGAATCACTTGTGTTAGAGACAACTTCTTCAATATCTTCTTCAATAGAATGTTCATTTACTAGTTTTAATTTATTATCTTCAACTTCGGGTTGAACTTGTTCTATAGAAACATCTTTTACCGCTTCTTCAATATCATTACTTGAATCATGGTCTGATATTTCATCTGTATTATTATTTTCTACTTCTACATCATTTTCAACAACATCGGAATTGTCATCGGAATTGTCAACGGTATTAGATTGTAATTCTTCAGTATTTAAAATAACGTTATTTGTTGTTGATTCGACGGTCTGTTCCGATGCGGAAACTGGTTTAATCAGACATTTGTTTCTAAATACTTTCTCTTTAAGAACCATTGCTTGAGTTAAATTAAATTCCAAAGAAAAGCTTTGAGATGTAAATTTTAAACCAGTGATTTCTAACAAACCCATAATCGTTTTATCTTTTGTTATATCTTCTATTTTTAAAAGGGCTTCATCTTCATCATAGATTTGGATAGTAGGCTGTGAGTTCAACCTACTTTTAGGTCTTTTAATAAAACAACGTAACAAAATATTTGTACCCTTATATGATCTTAAAATGTTTTGCCAGTGATAATCAATTGTATCCATGTCCATATCAGTATGAAACCATTTGTCTTTTTTCTCATATATTAGATTTTTAACCTTATCTTCAATGCTCTCTAAAAAATCAACAACATTGTCATCATCTTTATCAAACATTAAATCACAATACGTTTTCTTTTCAGTTTTAACAATACCATTTTTAGTTTTACATCGCGGAGTTTGAATTGTAACACTGTTTCCAAATAGCTTTAATTTAGAAAAATAGGCACCACCTTGTAATCCTTGTGGATTAGCTAAAGTAATATCATCTAGTGGAATTTTCTCTTTGTCAAAAGCATATATTTGCATACTCATTATAATGATAAATAGAAAAATATGTTTATACTAGTACGCATAATAGAATTAAAAATATTTATTATTTTTAATGGGAATATCCTTCAAAGACTCTGTTATATCAGAATGCGTAAACATTTTAAAACGTAAAGACGTAAAGGATGAAATAAAAGCTTTATTTCAACCTATTATTGATATGGTTTTACAAGAAATCTATCCATATATTTTTCTATCCATGATATTCGTACTAATTAGTTTTTTGTTAATTTTAGGAATATTCATATTATTGTTGCGTAATAATAAAAACGATATTAAATTACCAATGATTTCTAAATTTTTCTTTGCTTAATGTATAATGGCTAAAACACGAAGACGCAGAGGATCGGGACGTACCCGTCGTGCCGGAAAAAAAAGTAAACGTGGTGGTAGTTTGTTAGCAGGTGTTGTTGGTGCTCTTAAAACCGCCCTTCCTTCTATTGTACTTTACGAAGCTTTACGTGCACAGAGCAAACGCGTAAAGCGCGGTGGAAAATCTAAGCGCAGACGCGGACGTGGTGGCAAAGGTACACGCAAACGCAGACGCAAGTAAATAGCAAATGTATTATATGTATGAAAATATATATAATACCAAAATTATTAAGTTTTGTAAATAAGTTAAATATATCTGTATATCATAAAATAGATGTCATTTGAAGATAATATTAGACAATGGGTAACCGTAGATAACCAATTAAAAAAATACAACACTGAAGTTAAACGCTTAAGAGAAGCCAAAAGTATTTTAGGAAATAATATTCTAGCCCATGCTGTTGATCATAATCTTTCGCATAGCGTAGTAGAGATATCAGACGGATCTCTAAAGTTCCAGAACGTAAAGGTCACGTCGCCCTTAACGTTCAAGTTTATTACCCAATGTTTAAAAGACTGTATAGAAGATGAAGAACAGGTAAAGTTGCTTGTAAATTACATAAAACAAAAACGAGAAGTTAAATATGTCCCAGAGGTGAAAAGAACATATGCAAAATAATTTAAATATTATATCATAATTGTATTTAAATGTCAAAAAAAGAACTTCAGTATGTTAAGAATCCTTTATCTTTTGGAAACCTAGTTGTCCCAAAAAAGAAGAATGAATATAGAGTGTGGTGGCGATCAGCCATTAAAGCAGATTATCCAGAATTTTGGGATTCAGAAAATGGACCGGTTACACATGGACAATATATTGTTGATTTTTACTATAAATTAAAAGAGATCATTAATACATCTGGTTACGTAATAAGTGATGAAAAACAATTTAAAAATGAAATTGCAACTTTAATATATCACTTATCTAACGAAAAATGAGCGAAAAACCTTTACAGAAAGATTTTAGAGAATATGCATATGATGATGAGGATTTAGAAGAAGATGAAGAAACTATTCGAGAACGCCAAATCTTAAAAGAGTGCTTTAAAGAAGAGGATTTTCTGGAATTTCAGGAAACACGTGAAATTTTAGAGCAAGAGTTTAGATGGAAATTTGAAAAAGAATTGGAACCTAAATTAGAAGGATTTTGGGGAAAACAAGTAGATATGTGTCGTAATCAAGGGTCTACATTATTTGATAATGAGATTGATTATGCACACGTAGGTACATTTATAGGAACTGTATTTGAATATTTAAAGCCTAAATACGATTTGGAAATATTTTATGATTGTCCACAACTGGCAAAAAGCATGGTAAATACCCATGAAGAAAGAAAAAAGAGAATTGCGGAACAAAGAGTAAAAGATATAAGAGAAAACTACAAAAAATCATCAGATAATGCAAATAAAAAATTTGATTGGACAACTAAATCATATAAAAATAGTTAATTAATATATACTAATGGATGCTGATAATTTTGTATACCATAAAGATGGAGGAAAAGTAATGGCAGCGGGTTACTCAATTGATAGTAAGTTATTAGAAGGCGGAATCCCTGCAATTGCGAATTATCAAATACAAAAAGGAGGTGGCATGGAAACTTTAGCAGTACCTGCTGGGTTATTTTTACTACAACAGTCAATTAGTTCAAAAACTAATGCACTTGACACCATAGAAAAAGAGCCAGAGGTTATAGGAGAAGGCTTATATGATAAACTCCTAGAATTAATGGAACCTAAAAAGAAAAATAAAAAGAAAGCAAAACAAGGTAAAAGAAAGACCCGTAGTAAAAACAAAAAGCGATCTAAAAGAAAAACAAGAAGAATCTAAAATTATACATAATATTATAGCAGTATTATGTATAATAATGGTTAAAACATTAAAGAAAAGAACCAGAAACAAAAAGAAACATCGCAAAAGAACCCTTAAAAAGATCAGTACTTTTCAACAGTATGAAAAGGTTGGGTCAAGAATCATTACAAGAAAAGCATTTTTAAATTATAGTTTAGCACGATTTAAGAAGCTCTCTCCATTTGAGCTTAAAAATACATTGATTTATTTAGCTAAAACTAGAAGTCCTTTAGATGATTTTACCATGTTTTTAAATGCTGGTAGGGGTAACCCCAACTTCTATAATAGTTTTGTTAGGGAATGTTATACTCAATTACAAGCATCTTGTTTACAATTATCTTCTGATTTACAACCTATTCCCGATGTTAAAAAGATAGTGGCATTAAAAGTATATCCTCTTCCAACAAAAATGAATTTTCAGCGAGGAATGATGAAACATCTTAAAGGAATGTCAAATAAAAAAGAAAATAAATTCATTGGCGAATACCTTAGTTACTTAGCAGCAGAAGCCAAAAAACAAAAACTAAATGTTAATCGAATTATGCATGATGTTGTTTTGTCTATGACTGGTTGCTTTTACCCTTCGCCTCCTAGAATCCAACCTCATTTAGAATTAGTTGTTAAAAATTTTATGCATAAACTTATTTTTGGAAATAAAAAAACAAAAGAAAAAGCCGATGATTATGAGTATTTTGCAACAGAAGGTGCCGCTGCTGGAATATTATATGTCTTCAATACATTACATATTAATGGCTTATTGCGTCATGGAGACACTATTGCATTAATAACTCCTATTTTTAGTCCTTATCTTGAAATGCCAATATTACGTAGATATAAACTTAAAATCCTACAACTAAAAGGTAGTCCAAATGAAGAATGGTCATTGCCAGATTCAGAGATTGAAAAATTACGTGATAGAAAGATTAAAGGATTGTTTATGGTAAATCCCGCCAACCCCGGAGCTTTTTCTTTGCCACTTAGAAATATTCAAAAAATTGGAGAGATTGTGAATAGTGTTAGAAAAGACCTTATTATTCTTTCAGATAATGTTTATGCTCCATTTGTAAAAGAATATAATTCATTGGCCTATTCCTGTCCGCAAAATACAATAGAGGTTTATTCTTTATCAAAATATTTTGGAACCACAGGTTGGCGTTTAGGTGTATGTATGGTAAGAAAACAAAATAGATTTAATAATTTATTAAAAAAACTACCAAAAACAATCAAAAGAGAATTAAGCATAAGATATGCAACAGCATCTGTTACACCAGATAAGCTGACTTTCATGCAAAGATTAGTAGATGATAGTAGACAGGTGGCAGAAGCTCACGTTGGTGGGTTATCTACTCCTCAACAGGCTATGATTGGTATGATGCTTTTCTATGATATGAATGATACACAAGGCGTATATAGAAATGAGATTCATTCACTTTTGAAATATAGAATGACGCTATTGTACTCTGAACTTAATACACCAGTAGTTATGACTGATCGATCAACTAACTATTACAATTTATTAGATATCCCTAGTATTACTGAAAATCTTTATGGCAAAGAAGCTAGAGCTAAAATAGAAAAAACAAATTACTTACATTTCCTTTTCCATTTAGCTAAAAAATACAAAACAGTTTTACTTCCCGGAATTGGTTTTGGTGCACCGGAGTGGTACTTAAGAATTAGTTTGGCCAATCTTGCTTCAACAGATTATAAACTTATTAGTAGAAATATTAAATTATGCATTCATGATTTTACCAAAAAAACATTAAAATAATCATTTCAAATAAATATTCTTTACATAATTTATAATGGAATATTTAAAGTCATTTTTAATTGGAGGCGGCGTAATTGCCGGGTCAAAAATAGCAGCTAATGTAATGGGGCCTGAAATGGCCCCTATTGTTGGTGGACTTCCAACCGGTATTATAGCATCTTTTTTCCTGGCAACGAATTCGAGTAAGCAAAAATATTTTGAAGGATATGCGTACAGTTCATTTATCTTGTTTTTGGCGATTCTATTTATTCACCTTGTTACATCTCACTACAAAAATTTAAGCGTGAATGTAGTTTCTGGGTCTGCTTTTGTAGTATGGGCTTTATTAAGTTATGTAATTATCGGTGCTCATAAAAAAGGTAAAATATAATTACTAAATTGTTTATTTAATTAGTAATTATACTTGACTCCACTGTTCATAATTAAATGGCGAAACAAGCATCTCAGGAAGTTTATTTCTGAATTGTTTGACCTTCTTTTCAAATCGTCTTTCTCTCCTAGTCATAGGAATAGGCGTGGATTTTTCCATAAGTTCACGTTCCAATTTAGTAATTTTAGGTTTATATCCATAACAATTAATACCAAAGCGAACGTTTTCATTACCAATAAACCCACCATTTACACCCGGTCTTCCACAATCGTGTTTATGTCCCTCAATCTTTTGAAGTTCATTCCATGTAGTTTTCTGAGTGGGATATAAAGCCATTTGATTATCCGACCATCCAAATCCACACCATTCTCCGCCTTTATTATAAGCATCTTCTACCTGACTATAATCAGCTAGTTTGGCTCCATAAGCTGCGCAAACTGCCTTCGCATCTTTGTAGGTATAAATATTATTTGGAATATGGAACACCTGTTTTGCATAAGTTATTTCTGGAACAGTGCCATCTGAATATTCAGCATCGCCACCGTCTATACTACCTTTACCATCATCCTCCGTTAAATCATCTGGAGGTGTAATTACCGCGATATCAACTTCAGGTTCTTTGGAGAACAAATTTTTAATTCCAGTTCGTATATCAACTTTAAAAAAGTATTGTAATCCATTTATTAAAACCAAAAATACAAATAATGCCCATAATATAATTTCAATAAATGTCATGCCAGGCGATGATACAGCAGCCGTGCCGACCCCTCCACTTGATCTACCTAGTCCTAAATAGCTAAATAAAATATAATATAACATAATAACTGCCGTGAGTATGACAAGTACAAGGGGGTTTGCTCCTTTAGCGGCGGTTTTTCCTATAAAATCATACATATGTGGAAATCCTTGCGTTGGTGTTATGTCAAGCATTATATAATATAATAATCTATTTTTTTTTGCGATAGAAGAAACAATACGATTTAGGTGATATTAGTTTACTTGTATCATTAATAGGATCTACACTGGAATCATTAAAATGATACCATTGTCCATTGGCATTTTTAACATATGCCGTATAATGCCCTCCAAATACTCCGCCGCTGTGATTACAAATACCACATAAATCATAATTATAAGAAAATTTATCATATCCAACAACATATGGTGACATATCTAAGTTCTCTAAAGGAAAGTGCACAAGCGCTTGATTTTTATTGACCGAATTTGAAAATCTTTTTAATGTGATTATAAAAATCTCTGGCAAACTCCAAAACAACATTTGCTTCTTTGCAACCTCCTTTTTACCTGTTTTTTCATTTTCATATTTATTATCGCCGTCAAGAATTTCAACTCTAGTATAATTATCTAGGCACTCTGCCAATGTACAAGGTTTATTATTTTTTTGAGTTTGTTCAGGCAAAGCTAAATCCAACAATAAAAATGGCTCAGGACTTGCACTTATATATTCACCATCCTCAGTTTCTATTTTCGACACGTGAGTTCCATAAAACATGTTTAAGAATTCAGAATACTCCTTTTTATACATTGTCTTCTTCATCTCAAAACATTTCTGTGCTAGTTTATCCGTTTCAGTAAGAGCATCCCCGGTGATTGTCATATTGACTTCTCTTGAAATAGCAGTATGAAAACAATCAATAATAAAAATCACAAACTCTGTCAAATCATTTTGAGCAAATCCCGTAAATATAGTTTTATCTTTTATTTTAGCAACCTTTTGAACCGATGAAAGGAACCCCCCAGGACTAATAATACAATTCTCACTCCATAAAAGTTCGCGCAACTTATTCCATTCTAGTAAAATCAGTGACTCAGCTTTTTTATTTAATTTTTTCTTAAACTTTCCTTCTTGCAAAAAATCATTTAGTTCATAACAATGTGATAAACATTGCAATGCTGAATTCATAAAACAGGTGTTTCCTAAGTTAGTGAGACCTGATAATCCTTTTCCTTTATATTGTTCTGGTGTTGTCATAATATTTTATAATTCTACATTATTCTTATATCATTTCTCTTCAACAAATAATATACACCCATGCTATATGAGTGTAAGTATAAATCAGATCGTATATCAGTATTTACAGTTTGCATCAGAACAACAACGTGGGTTAGTTAACATTGCTAGAGATATATCACAAATTAACAGTAGAGTCACTGATATTATTAACTTATTTGCCAATGGCAATCGACTAAGCCAATTTGACCGACGATTACGAGAAGTAAGAGAAAATGTTTCAGTATCTCCTACAGAAGAAATAGAAGAAAATATAAGAAATTTAGTACCTACAAGCGATGATAATGATTCAGTTAATACTGAAATTATTGATGATAATATAAGTAACAATCCTGCTGAACCTATTAGTGACCCTATTAGCGAGCCAATTAGTGAACATATTAGTGAGCCTAATAACGATGAAAATACAATGGAAGAAGGAAGAGAGCGAACAACTAGTTTTCATGAAAGAGACCTTCCCGCTAGTACCCGGGATGTTGTAACAAGAGTAAGACATAGAAGAAGCAGTATGGTAATTTTAGGACCGCGTGCAAGTTCTCCTCCTCCTCCCCCAACAACTGTCTCTAGTATTCGTTCTTATTTAACAAGACCTTCTATACCACCACCACCTCCTCCTCCACCCTTAGAAATTCCACCTGTCAGAGAGATGGCAAGAGATGCAAGGCAAAGTCCACGTCGTGATAACTGGACAGTAAATTTAACTGGTTTGAGGAACAATACCGCTAGAATTCCAGTAAGGACTAGACATCGGGTTTTCCGTTTTTCAGGTAATACTACTGGTGAAACCGATATCACTAATCCTATTATTAATAACCTTTCGCCCGTTAGAATACGACCGAGTGTTTCACAAGTTAGAAGAGGTACTGAGCTTTTAACATGGACAGATATATCTGATAACTACCAACAATCCTGTCCAATCGACCTAGTACCATTTTCAGAAAACGATTCAATACTTAGAATTAGACATTGTAAACATATATTTAGAGAAATGAATCTAAGGCGACATTTCCGTAACAGTCCAAATTGTCCTATTTGTAGATACGATATTAGAGATTATATAGCAGAAAATAATGCACCTCCGATAATTCCTGAAGATATTGAAGATGTAATTAGTGATAATATAGTGAATTTAGTTGAAGAAGCAGTATCAAATATATCTAGAAATAGATCTAATCGCCGCAATCATTCCTCAATTTCCTTAACTTAATAAAATATGTATTATACTTAGCATCAAAGTAATTGTCATTTTTATTAATATAATTTATGGCTTGTTTTATCAAATCTATATAAAAAAAGATAACATCCATCTCTCCTTTTATTAGTGTTAACGCATTCCATTCTTTTGTAAGTTGTTTACATTTTTCTAAGTTTAAAAGTAGAATATCATATGAAAATTTGTATTTGGAAAGCAGGGTATCTAAATAAACTCTAAATGATTTAAGTACTAAAATTTCATGAGCAGTAGTTAAGGGGTAAAAATATTGACTTCTATATTTATATTTTTTAAGCATCTCATTATCTGATAATGATATTCTTAGAAATACCATTAATTCATTAAAATCTAGTAAATCAATATCCTTACATAAGTAACCACTTACAGATGGTAAAATACTGTCTTTATAAAGTTTGTTTGACGAAATTGGATGAACAAGGTTTATTTTGATTCTATTTTTATTATTATTAGATTGTGTAAATCCATAGTAGAGAAAGTATTGACTATTGCATTTTTTACCATAGGTGTCTGTAATGGCCACTCCTTGTTTTAATGTTTTATTTGATTTCATTTTAAAAAATCTATCTCTATTATCAAATCTCCAGGCTACATTCGGCGCCTCGTCATGATTTAGCATATCACTTAAAGGAACCATCGCTGTTCTATTTACACCTCCTATATCAATACCAAAATTTCTACTTCCAACAATTGTTCTCGCCCATAAAAAATCTTTTAAACTCCACTGTTTAAATTCAGGACAAACATCTATAATTGTATTATAATCTTCTATGAAAGCTTTTTGCCGTTGTCTTATTTTATATAAAATATGACTTCCTGCCAAAAGATTATACTCTTTATCACTCCAAAATACTGGAAAATTACTGATATCTCTAGGCAATAAATCATAATAGGGTTTATAAAAGCTATCTTTTTTTATAGTTGATAAAATAAAAACTACAACCATAATAATATTATAATCATTAATTCTATTTTGATGATGATTTGCTAAGATCCTCCCAATGGGTGTTTTCTCTCCCATTCCATCGTGAATTATCATTTTTAGAGGAATTTTTATAACGTTGGCACCTTTTCTTATTTTTGAATTTGAGTGAACACCTCGTTCATTTTTACCATAAATTTTAAATGCTATATCAGGAAAAACGGCTCCATTTTTTTTGGCCCAATTCATAAATTTAACTAATGTATTTTGATGTGTTATTTCCGTATTCTGACTTACCGTATCCATGATTTATTTACTATAATAAACTTTATTATTTTATTATTGTAATATATAAATGCCAGGTAGAGGAATTATGAGAGCAAAACAAAGAAGAGGCGGGTCTTTAGGACAAGGTACCCGCTTTTATTATTTGGGCGCCAATAAAATGCCAATATCAAAGGTAGCTGGTGCACAGGGTTTTGGAAAAACCAATCCGTCAATCGGAAGCATGAAATCATTAGGGGTAATGAAACAAAATCGAAAAGCTGGTGGAAACAATGTTTGTGTAGAAACACAGGCTAGATCATACTATATACAAAGAATGGTTATTCAAAATGCATCATCAGGAATTCCAGCAGGTACATTGATTTATAAAAACGGTTCTACGGAGCTTATAGGTGTTATTAAGTCTAGTGATGGAAGCACGGCGTTAGTTAAAGTAGATAACATTGTAAGAAGTAATAGTCATATAGCAGTCACTTTAGTTAAACCAAATGAAGGGTTCCCCGGTCAATCAGGAGTAATTACAAGTATAAGTCCAAATGCTCAAGTACAGTATATTAAAAATGAAAATAAAAATTGTGATTGTAATGGACCAAAAGCAAATTGTTCAAACTGTTCGGGACGCGCTAATGTTTTTAATGCTATTACAGGAGGTGCTGGGTTTTCAAGTACAAATTCTTTTACATTACTTACTCATTAATTTTATTTATTTAAAATATAAATAAAATACACTGATATCGACAAGAAAAAATTTTATATGTAATAAAATGTTAAGTTGAGTTTAGAAGAAGCTTTCAAGAGTTCGTTGACCATTTTTCATGTTATTTGCTTGTCTCAAAGCCTCTGAAAATATTAGCTTCTTTACCTCAGCATTTCTAATTTTCATTTCTTCAGATTCTCTCTTTACAGGATCATTTTTATATTTTCTATCCAACATTCTCATCGTTCTCTTGAAATTCCCCATTTTACTTTTAAATTGTGGAATTTGTTCTAACACTAGTGCATAGATTTGCATGAGTGGCTTCATTATTTGATTTGTAATATAGAATGTATAATCTGGTTTTAATTTATGCTTACGCATATAATCTGGATGTTCTATTTTATCTCCCTGTAATTTTACTTTACCATTAGTTTGAAAGTAAATATATGGTATCCTTGATCCAACAGCTGGTTTATTACCAGGATCTCTCTTACCCATTCTGTCAGCCAATACCTTATGTGCTATACTCTCAGGATTTTTATACCAATCTCTCAGTGATTTACTAATAATCAACTTCTTCATATCTATTTTACCATCAACAATATCTTGTAAGAACTGTTTTGTGAATTGCATTGCTTCTTTAACATTACCATTTCTCATAAGAATATCGATGTTTCCACCATAAATATCTTTTACTACATCAGCATTATCTCTACGTTTCAAAACGATTCCCATAGACTTTCTCTTGCCTTTATTTGGATTTATTTCATAAAGCATACCTACATACCTCTTTTTAGATAACAGCAGGAATGGGTCGAATGTTTTTTCATATTCCAGATCATGAGGTGGTTTTAAGAATTTACTTGCAAGTTCTCCAGCTTCAATTGCCAATTCAATAGTTAGTTCTAGTGCCTTTTTTCCAGTTATTTTTTTACCATTCAAATCTTTTAAATGAAACGTAAAGAATACCGAATCCGTATCACCATATATGTACTCGGCATTACATTTTACTTTACCATGCTTAGTATCACATACAGTATCACCATATACTTCTTCTATTATTCTTTTACCATATATTAGTAGTTTTCTACCGGTAGCAGTAGTGGATGCCGCAATATCCTTATCATAAAATGCACTTGTTCTCGCGCCACATTGACCATACAAAGAATTAGCGGTAATCTTATATCCCAACTGTCTTTGATTAAAGACGTTTTTCATGAAATCATTATAAGTATCACTGACAGTTTCAACATCTTCTTTTTTAATAATAGTTTTACCTTCTTTACCAATTACAGTATAACTATCATCATCCTCTGATATTAGACCTGAAACGCTTGTTTTATCTTTTAATACAATGGTTTTATACTTAATAAGCTTACGGGTAGATTTTCTTGCAGCTAACAATTCTTGTAAAATAGCAGGCATAATAGCCTTTTGGTTATTTGGAAATTGAGCAAATCGACACATTTTAGTACCTACTTTGATTTTTTCCTCCTTCTTTTTTCCTTCTGGAGCAATCCATTCATATCTATCATATTCAATATCTACATATTGATACTCGTCAAGATTGTCATACTCTTGATTACCAGATTCATTTAAAAGTTCGCCATTCATATCATATTCTTTGGTCCAAACTTTACTATCGTGTGATATATTTTCACTAATCATGGAACTAGGATATAGAGATGCATAATCTACAACGGCGACCGGATCCTCTGTATAAAATCCTTTTTTGGGTGCTAAACAAATAGCTCCTTCATAAGAGCCATCATTTTCTGCCTTTTCAATAACAGGCATAAGGGTATTCTTTTCTCTACATTTCTTTGCAATGAAACTAAGCAGTTTAATACCTTGACCACGCATTACAATAAAATCAATGGGTACAGAACAAATAGAAGCTACCTCTGTCATACCAGTTACGACATCATTTTTACGCAACAGATGATGTACTAGATTACAATCCTGAAAACAGTATTTTGCAATAATGGCCCTATCATCTTCTGTACCGTTTGTTAATCTAAACAAATCCTGTGGCGATACATCATCCTTACCCAGTCCCCATCTCAACTTTTTACCTTTTGGCATTTCTATCTTTTCCTCTACCCAAAATTCACCCTCTTTTTCATCTAATTGAATTACTTTAAATTTCTTACCCTTCCTGTATTGATCTTTTGAATGTCCTATAATTTCAAATATCACAAAGTTTTCTTCTTGTAAACCCATTAGATTCTTACTTTTAATTACCGTGTGTGTTTCACATCTTTCTACACTAGTAACCATGTCTCCTATAAAATGTGAAGCGACGTCTTGTAGTTTATATGATCCCAGATTTACTTCTC
>Ga0310343_10000706_pt1 | contig 16224 bp, 22 predicted proteins | sample HC15DNA2025_MG_FD_203519 | JGI IMG/M metagenome (GOLD analysis project Ga0310343, IMG submission 203519) | Marine microbial communities from station ALOHA, North Pacific Subtropical Gyre - HC15-DNA-20-25_MG | ecosystem: Environmental > Aquatic > Marine > Oceanic | place: Pacific Ocean: North... | reverse complement strand
CGATCCAAACGGTGGGGGGACATCCGAAATGTGCCTCATTTCGCTAACCTTTTACCAAGGCAACCTCGTTGTGCTTGCAATGGACGCCGAGCCCGTGAAAGGCCATGCTGAAATTCGCACGTTGCTCGTCAAGCACGTCAACGGCGTGCTGCAGACGTATCCGCACGCAGAGATCGCGCTGGCAGTAGAGAACAACCTAGGAAACGAAGCGAGCCACATGCGCGAAATGATGCGAAAGTACCATCGCGTCAAGTGCCTGTTTGAGCACGCAGGGCTCGCGGGCGTGCGAACCACGGCTGCAAGAAAAGAGCTCTTTGTGGGAGAACTCGAAAGACATTTCGCAACAAACACGCTCGGGTTCGCATCCGGCATGCTTGGAAAGGGGCGCAAAGATACGCTGCGCACTCAGCTGCTCAACTTTAAAAAAATCACGCGCACGAACGTGCGCGGTATAACCTCGTTTTCGTACACAGGGAAAGGCGCAGGTCCAGATGATATGGCGTTAACGCTGTCGCTAGGAGCATACTGGATCGTTCAGCTTATGCAAGGCAGAGTACATACTACGTAGTTAATGCAACAAGGCTGGCATTGCCGCAATGCGCAGTGGCGTAGACAGACCGCCGTCCGCCTGGGTGCCAGGCACGCAAACGAACTGGCGGCACTCGCGTTTTTCGCACGCCGTGACAACGGCCGTCACTTGGGACGAAGTCATAGAATTGTGCTTTGAGCGCGTTCCGCAGGCGCGCGCGTACGAGCCGTACGCGCCAGCCAGCGCGTACACCAAGCTGGAGAGCATGCGTGAGCGGCTGCACGCGTTCCAAGGGACCGACGCAGAGCGCACGGCAAAAATTTTGTGGAGAACCGCGCGCTCGTTTGTCTTCGTGCGACTACATCAAAACGCGGTAGAGCGCTTCGTGCCTTGCGCAAACGCCAACTTCCGCAACGACTGGGCAAGGCCATCAAAAGCCGAGCGCACCAAGCGCGAGCAGCACTTCAGCCGCAAGTGGCAACACGTGCCACGCGAAGACATCCTGCCCGACGACCGCTGGTGGAGCAACGGGCACGTGCTGTGCAACGTGATGCCGCCTGACGTGCAGTCTGACAAGCACTTGCTTGCCCTGCGCGACATGTTGCAAACCGTGTGCAATGAGCGAGGCGCGCCAGACTGCGAGTTTTTCGTGACACCGCGCGACGCGCCAATGGTGCGACGCGATGGACGTGCACCAAACCCGTTCATCACACATGGACCAGCTTGCCGCGGCGCAACATCTTTGTTGCCAGTCTTCTGCTTTTACGGCGGACCAGATTACTTCGACGTGCCTTGCCCGCTTGCGTCCGACTGGGCGCGCGCGATGCGCGGGCGAGATTTTGGCGGCAGGGCAGTTGCGCCTTCGCCTCGGCAGCTCGCATGGGCAAGCAAGCGGCCGCAGGCGGTCTGGCGCGGATCGCTCACGGGAGCCGGGACAGACGTAGCAACTAATCCGCGCATGGCTTTGCTGCGAAAAGCGGCGAAGTCAACACTCATCGATGCCGCCGCCACAAGCGCCAACGCAGGGCGTGACAAAGTACACCCCATCAGCGGCCAAATCACAAGCGTCAATCCATCTCGCTGGAAAACTGCGCGGGAAAACTTTGTTCCCTTCCACGTGCAGCAGGAGACGTTTCGCTACATGCTCGTGCTCGACGGACACAGCGCGCCTGATCGACTCGGGCCGGCGCTGGGAGGCATGCAAGTTGTGCTGCGCGCGCAGTCGCACCCTTGGGTGCACGGACCGCACACATGGCTCGACGCATTCCTGCAGCCCGACGTGCATTACGTACAGCTGCTGCCAGACGCTAGCGACGCAGAGTACCACGTTAGCCTGCTGGAGCAGGACACAAAAACCGCGCTTAAAATTGCGTGCCGAGCAAGAGCATTTTATTTAAAACATTGCACTTACACAGGCATACTTGACTGGTGGCAAGACGCACTGCACTGCTTGCCCCCTGCGTGCAAAAACGCGCACACCACCACCGAAAACGTGCCTACATTAACGACGAAAACAATGCCTGCAGGTGAGCTTTGAATTCCTCAATTTCAAATCTGCACAGTTCTTTTGTTTTTTGGCGTTTTTCACTTATTTCATAAACCCAGTACAAAAACGCCAATATCACGCAAAATACACATGACACAATGCACATAGCAACATTATCAGCTCCTAATGAAACAAGTGTTTGTGTAAGAAATGTTGTCAATGCTTTAATAACGTTTACATTAATTGGTTTTTCATCATAACAATGTGCTCCATCATCCCAAAAAGTATTATTGTGCTCATTGATGTACTTTTGAAATTGTGATATTTCTTTTATTTGTAAAGCTTCTTGAATAGTTTGATATATTTCGTTTAACATTCCTTTGCGAGAAGGCAATAAAGCTGCAGCATCTACAACAACTGCAGCAGCAACAAGCAATTCACATTGTTTGTGAAAATTTGCGTACATATCTAAAATTTGTAATACAGCACCACTTGGAGCAATTGTATTTACCAAAATATCAATATTGCGTAAAAGTTCAACGCTTTGGCAATTTAAAACAAAATTTTCTAAACTTTCTTGCACTGTTTCTTTGCTAGGAAAATTAATGTTTGATATTTTTTGTAACACAACCACTTTCATTTGCCTTAATTTTTTTGGATTTTGACGCCACATTAACAATGCATTAGGGTTTCTACGCCCAATTGGCAATCTTGTTATTAAGCCTTGCAAATCTCGAAATTTATTGTGTATAACGGTCCATTTTATTGCATTCTTCTTTTTTTCAAACTTCTCGCGGATACTTTGCACGTTAAGTTGCACCAGTGGACGCCCTTTTCCAATTGTATCTAATGTTTTGAATGCTGTATTGGCTTGAGTTATTTTTGTCTCTAAATTATTATATGTTGGTTGTATACTTTTATAAAACAAAGTATTTTGTTGTTTGAGTCTGTGTTTTGCATCCAAATCCGAGCTATTTTTGTATAAAAGCAGCAGCCTGTTGACTTCATATAAACACAGTCTTATTTTGGTAAGCAGCGTCTGTACATCTTCATCCATTGTATTTATTTGTTTGACAATGGCTGCGCAATTGTCAATGGCATTTGCTAGTTCTGTTTCAGTAACTAAGTCTACGCGCGTGCTCATCAAACCCTGCATCGCGTGCATGTTAAGTAGTCCACGTTTTGTTGCATGCGACGCAGTTGTGGTAAGCGGTCTCGCCTTCGTCGGCGGAACGCGTCTGAATGAGCCGCGTGGTGACCGATGCGCGCGCGCCGCAGTGCGGGCACCGCGAAGCCAGGCAAGCGCGAGCCGCAACGGGCCCGCGCGTGCACGACACAGCAACCAAGTGACTAAACACGTGCGGGTCGCCCCCGCACGAAGACCACATCGCTTGCACCAACGAGACGTCTGACACCAGTGTCGAAGCGCGCGAATGCATTTAAAATTTTATCCTGAATTGCTTAGCCACTTCTTCTTGCCTCTGTCTGTCAATTGCATTTGCCCTTTGGTTTCTATCTTCTTGCCTCTTTCTTTTAGCTTCTTGCCTGTTTCTTTCAATTGCAGCTGCCGTTTCATTTCTATGCTCTTTGCGCACAGTCTCTTGATTTTTGTGTTTATTTTTTGATACAGCATGCAAGACTTGTAAGTCTGTTCGTGCATCTTTTGCTTGTTTTTTGAGTCTCTCAATATCTTTATTGTGCTCGTGTAACACTAGAGAGACACGTTCAAGTGATTTATTAATGTCGTTTATTTCCCTTCTACTTAGTTTAATATCAACTTTGTAATATTTTAACAGTGCAAAAGCAACGTTAAGTGATTTCCTTACACTTTCGAGTTCCTCTACAAGTTGAGGAATTTCTAAGTTTTGTTGCACGGTTTGTCTTGTAATCTCTTCAACCTCTTGTTTTTTTCTTTCAATCTTGTCTATCATTTCCTGCAATGCAGCTTTTGCCTTGTTTGCTTCTGTATGAATTTCTGCTTTTGTTTTTCTGAACTCTTCTCGCGCTTCATGTGCAGCTGCTTGTACAGTGTTTCGAACTAGGTTTTTAAGATAATTGCTTGGCATTTCACAAATTATTTTATTATGCACATATATAGTATTTTCTTAAATTTTATGCGTGGCGTTAGTGCAGCAGCACCGGGACAACCACATCGCTTGCACCAACGAGACGTCTGACACCAGTGTCGAAGCGCGCGAATGCATTTAAATTTTTAAGTTAATCCCTAATTGCTTAGACTCTTCTTCTTGCCTCTGTCTGTCTCTATGCTCTTCGCGCACAGTCTCTTGATTTTTGTTTTTATTTTTTGATACAGCATGCAAGACTTGTAAGTCTGTTCGCGCATCTTTTGCTTGTTTTCCGAGTTGCGCAATATCTGTTTGCGCATCTTTTGCTTGTTCTTTCAGTTGCTTAATATCTTCATAACGCTCGTGTAACCTTTTAGTAAAATGTTTAAGTGCTTTATCAATGTTTTCATACCTTGCGTGAACAAGCTCAAGTGATTTGTTAATCTTATTTATATCCGCTGTATTTGTTGTAATATGTGTTCTGTGCTCGTCTAACTTGTCAAATATGTGATCGTTTAACTTTTCGTAGTCATCAAGAAGTAATTTATCAATGATATCTAAATGTTTTTGTAATTTTGTATTTTCGTTCTTGTGCTGTTTTAACATACCGAGTATATTTTTAAGTTCGTTCGAGTGTTCGTTTTCTTTTTTCTTTACACTTTCCAGTTCCTTGACAAGTTCAGGAATTCGCAAATTTTGTTGCACGGTTTTTCTTGTGATCTCTTCAACCTCTTGTTTTTTTCTTTCAATCTTGTCTATCATTTCCTGCACTGCATCTTTTGCCTTGTTTGCTTCTTTTTGCATTTCATCTGAGGCTGCTCGTACAGTGTTTCGAGCTACGCCTTCTAAATATCTGCTTAGCATTTCACGAATTATTTTATTATGCACATATATAGTTATGCGTAACATTAGTGCGGCATCACCGGGACGACCGGCAAAAAAAAAATGCGTGCAGCGGGGTTCGAACCCGCGAAGCTTGCGCAGGGGATCTTAAGTCCCCCCCCTTTGACCAACTCGGGCATGCACGCGCGCCAAAACAAACGTTTACGTTTTGCGTATTTAAATGCACTGCAAATACGTCTGTTGACAAGCGCATTCCGTTAAACGCAATGAAAAGTAAAACTTCGTGTCCGAAAGACCCCGTTAAAATTTTGCACGCCATCGCGGCGTTTGTGCACGGCGCCAGTTTTGTGTCTATGATTGCGTTCTGGCATCATACCAATTCGCAAAACTATCCAAAGGTATACACTACAGACGTCGTTTGGCGTCAAAAGCTTGATCCAACCGCTAGCTGCACAAGCGTAGAAGACGGATGCATCATCATTAGCTCGCTTAGCAAGGGGCACGAGGTTAACGTGTACGCAATATTTTTTGCGTTTTTTTTTGTTTCTTTTGGTTTTGAAGCGTATTACACTACACTTAAATTTGCGGGTTACAGGCGTTGGATTGAGTACGCGATTAGCGCATCTTTGCAAACATTTGCAATTGCGGTGGTGTGCAACGTTGTAAACGTGTTTGCAGCGCTACTAAGTGCGCTCATGGTTGGTGCGTTGCAATATTTTGGTTACGCTATGGAAAAGAACAATGAAAAAAAGCCAATCGCTAAGACGCCCAAAAGTAGTTCAGAGCTAAACAAGAGAGCAAAGCTAAATTTTATGGCAGAGGTGCCTGAAAGTAATTTAGCGCTAAGCAATGAAGCACAGCTTAAATTAATGCCAACGTTATCAAGCAGCCCCCCACCAAACACTACGGTGAGTTTGGAGTTAGCGTGCGGATTTCTGATGCTTGTCTTTGCGTGGATACCAATATTTTATCACTATTTTGACAACTTAAGCGGACCGCCTTGGTTTGTGCATGTCATATTTTGGCTAACGTTTATAGCTTACTGCCTTTTCGGCGTGGTCATGGCGTTGCGCTACAACAACTTTGCATGCTTGCCAAAAATTAGCAAAGAGACCGCAGAAATTTCGTTTACAGTGTTAAGTTTATTCAGCAAGCTCGCAGTTTCATGGTTCTACGTTGGTGGCACATACATGCGCGACGGAAAAATTGAGTCTACTACTTAAGAAGCGCGTTGGTGCAACAAACGAACATGTGTCACAAAGACGTGTACAATAACTGCGATGACTACGACGACGGGTGGGTTTTTTTTGTTGTGTTTGGGGGTATTATTTTTGTGTGTTTCATTGCCTGGTGGGCATGGGATCGCGACTGCGACGCGCAACCCAGCTACGTAACCCGAAACTTGTGGCGCGACAGCGCTGTTCACGTGCCTCAAATTGTGGTCATTCCCGAGAACACCAAAAAAATCACTATTGAGCGTGCAAAATTGTAAATTGTTTTTGATGCAGTCGTCGCCGTCTTTAGTTAAGATTGCAACCTTTGGCAACAGCTTTGCTGGTAAAACTTCCTTGCTCTTTCGATATGCCAACAGCTGCGCGCCAGCAACAAATCCGCAGCCAACGTGCGGCGTTGATTTTATGGTGCGACATTGGCCGGAAGGTAACATTCGCTTGCAGCTATGGGACACGTCAGGGCAGGAACGCTTTTACGCAATTTCCCGCACGTACTTTCGCGTTGCGGATGCAGTAGCCCTGGTGTATGACCTTGCTGACGACGAGTACAAGAGTTTACAAAACTTGGGGCGATGGTATCAGCAACTCTGGCAGTGGCGCTCCGATGCCGCAAGTCTACCGCTTATCGTCATTGGGAACAAGCTTGACATTGTTGACGCTCCAAAAGAACAATTGATACCTCAGTGGTGCGCCGAACGCCAATTGCGTTTGTTTTATTGCAGCGCTCTCTCGGGCAACAACGTGCAATGCGCATTTGACACGTTGGTACGCAGCGTGATAGAAAACCGGCAAGTGCGCGAACAAGAAACGCCCCCGCGTCCCGATTTAGAAAACAACTATTACGAGTACAAGTGTTGTTATTAAGCTACATGTCAGCAGAGCCGGCTGGTCTTGTCCGGCTGCGCGCACGCTTGAGCGCGCGCAGCGCGAGCCTTGGAAACTTGCAGCGTGAATTTGCCGGTTTGCTACCGTTCCAGAGAGAAGGCGTACGGCAACTGATTGGGTACCCCTTGTGTGGGCGCGCCATATTGGCCGACGACATGGGGTTGGGAAAAACCGTACAAGCCCTGCAGTTTGCAGCGCACTACGGGGGGCGGCTGCTGGTCCTGTGCCCGGCGTACTTGCAATGCAACTGGCAAGCAGAGATCGTGCGCTGGATGCAAGGCAGAGACAACGCAGACGTGTTCAGTTACGACCGTTTGCGCAACCTTGACATAGACTTTGAAAAATACAGCGTGCTGATTGCGGACGAGGCGCACTACCTCAAAGATTGCGAGAGCATGCGTTTCCGCGCCGCAAGACCCCTGCTGCACGGCGTGCGCCGCGTCTTGCTGCTTACAGGCACGCCTTGTCCAAATAAACCAATTGAGTTGTGGTCATTGCTTTATGCGCTGCGCCCCGGTGCCATCCCATCCCTGCACGCGTTTGGCAGGCGTTACTGCGCGGCTAAGCGCACGCGGTACGGCTGGGAAGCGCGTGGGGCAACGCGCAAGGAAGAACTCAACTGGTGGCTCATGCACGGTTTTATGGTGCGTCGTACCAAGAAAGAGGTGTTGCGCGACCTGCCTGCAAAGAACGTGCGCAATCTGCGCGTGCAGCCTTCGGATGAAGATCTTGTGCACCTCGCGAAAATCGAAGAAGAACTTGAAGACGCCAAAGACGTGCTAAGCAAGCAAAGACTTGTCAGCGCTCTCTTTCATGAAACGTCGCGCGCAAAGACCAAGGCCGTCATCCAAGTTATTCTAGGAATGGCGGCACACAGCGATCCACTCATCGTGTTTGGTCACCACCGCAATTTGCTTGACGCGGTGCAGGAGGCCGCGTGCGGCGCAGGTTGGCGCGTAGCACGTATCGACGGCGCGACGCCGAGCGTCCAACGCCACGCCGTAGCTGAAGACATACAAGCAGGCAAAGTTGACGTTGCCGTGCTATCCATGCTCGCCGCTGGCACGGGGCTCACGCTTACCGCCAGCCATCGCGTTGTTTTTGCTGAACTGTACTGGGTGCCGGCTGTCATCCAGCAGGCCGAAGACCGCACGCACCGCATTGGGCAGCAGCACCCTGTGCACATCACGCGAATTGTTGCTAACGACACCGTCGACGAGCGCGTGCTGCGCTGCCTGCAAAAAAAATGCAAGCAAAACGCAACCATCCTTAATACAAATATGTAGTGTCGTCGATTGCCTGTGCTTTTTTTTTGGCGTCTTTTATTTCGCCTTGTAGTGTTTGGTCCCGGTCTTCTTGCTTATCTTTTTTCTTGCCACCAATTCTTTGCCTTATGTTATCATTGTTCGTCACAGCACTCGCGTCCTGATCAACAACAGACGTTAGGTCTCGCAAAGTTATTAAAAAAAAAATTTCTTCATCTGTAGCCATTTCATGAACAACGCTCCTTTTATTTTAAGTAGGCTTCAAGCAAAGTAAAGCTGAACGGTGTTGCCTTGTGCTCGGCATATTGGGCATTTTGGCACCGCGCAAGCTGCACAGCACGCGACGTGGCCACATGGCAGCTGTGCAACACATCGTTTTGCATCCATGCACACGCAACACAATGGTGTATCTTTTGGTGGTGGCGGCGGCGGCACGCGTGCCGCTAACGGAACGCGCAACTTTAACCGCCAATTTTTGTAGTGTTTCAATCGTTGTTTATGTTTACGTCCTTGCAAGTGACATGCAGCGTTTCCATTTAGATCTTTTGTTAAGCACAGCGTGCATTTGTTATTCTCCATCCAATTGACTGGTGTCGGTTGATTTCGCAGCGTGTGCAGAAGAGCTAGCGATTTCACATGCAGCTGCAGATAGTTCGAAGTCATGCAGTTGCTGGACGCGATAATCTGCGGAGTTGACGCACAATGCGTTGTGCGCACGATGCGGAAATAGCAGGTCATTGTACAGCTCGTCAAATGCATTTAAAATGCTCAACCGATTTTTTGCGCCCGTCAGTACAATGCGACCGGAGCGAAATATGAGCACAACCAAACCAGGTATACGAAATATCAAACCAGGAAAAATTTCTGGTTCGTAATTGCAGTGCAGTTGGTAGTGTTGCGCCATTTGCACGAGATCAATCGTAAAATTAAGTGTGCTCGCAGCCACTAAATTTTGAATACGAAATTTTCTCATGCGCAGTGGCAATTGCATAAAGCGCCGCAGCATGTGAACGTAACGAAAACTTGCAAGCAGCGCTTGCTCCTCGGAGGTGCATCCAGTTACAACCAAGTTACCGCTTGAAAAAACCAAACAAGTTGAGCGCGGTGCAAACAAACGGATGCTTGCCGCAGCAAATTTCTTTGCGTTAAATTCGGCAAAAGGAATTGAGTTCGTGAGCTGGACTAAGTCCATTTGCTGCCCAACGCAAAAAGTGCACACAACATTGACTAAGCGCACGGGCGGTGGCTTGCGCGTCATCTGCGAGAATAGTGATACTCCTGCAAGAACCCCAAGTCGTCGTACTCAACCGTCAAAGATTTATATGACGGATCGTTTGGTATCGCATACATTGTCGCTAAATTGCCGCGACTTAGTTCCGCAAGCTGCAAGTGCTGCTTTATGAGCTGCTCTACGACTTCGCGAGGCGAACCTTGCAAAGGATCGAGCCACAACGATACCTCTTGTAGTAAACCGCTATGTGCTTCTTGTAGCACTTGAGTGCACAACACCTCCGAGTGCAACGTTGGAACCTCGACGTCTTGTTCTGCTGCTATCTTACGCATGGCTAACCGAAGGGCTCTTTCCGTGTCCACATTGCGCTGCTGGGACGGCGACTTGCCGCCACTGTCGCTATCCGACATATGCGTTGTGTGCGAAGCGCATCACGATACCTGTGTGAAGCTCAGGCAACGCACGATTTGTAACCCGCGCAACGTACCGCGCTGCGCACGCCGAGTAGTACTGTTATCGGCACAGTGCGCGTCAGCTGCGTTTGGCAAAGCACTGCTCAGTCGAAAGCCGCAAGAGCTTTGGCTTGTAGGCAACTCCAAGCTGTTCGTACATCACGAACACTGGTTTGAAAAAATGTGCGCAGTACACGGCGTGACACACACGCCGGCACAAATGCGCGCGCCGTGGTGTGCAGTTGCGGAAACGCTTAGCGAAGCATTAAACGCCGCAAGCAACAGCAAATCAATACGTATTTTAGCTTCCTTTCGAAGCGAAAAGGATCAAGTCATGCAACATTTGCGCGGAGGTGCACAAGTTGTGCGCCGCGGTGATCCCGTTTTTTTGTGGAAAATACGCAAACGTGTAATTGTCAAAGAAATTTATCAAGCTCACGGAAAAAGCGTTGACAAAATTGACTTGAGCAACGCGCCAGCGTCCGCTCGCATACTGACTGCAACTGCCGGCAGAGTAAAACTCGAAGACATCAACATTGCCCTTGTTGACACGCCAAACACATTTGGAGCTGCAATGCCCGAATGCACACTTGTTCTGCCTGGCGTAAACGTGCAGCAAGCAATCAAAGCAGCGCTATCGACGAAGACTGTTGTCATTGGCGTAGGTCGCGCACCATTTTAATATGCTAACCTTCACGACAAACTGGCGAGCGCGTCCGCTCAAACGACACCGTCACACTCAATCAGGTCATGTGTACGATCCGAGCGCTGGCGAAAAGCGAGAATGGATGGTTATAGCGCGCAGGCACGCACCTGCGCAACCGATGCGCGGACCGCTTGTCGCGGACCTCGAGTTCTGCTACCAAAGACCCATAAAACCAAAAAATTCTTACCCAAAGTCTGCGGGAGACGTTGACAACCTTGCAAAATTCTTTCTCGATGCGATGAACGGTGTATTTTACGTTGACGACAGCCAAATTGTTGAGCTGCGCTGCAGAAAAGTGTACGGCCAGCAATCAGTCGTTCGCATATCGTTGAGACCGCAAAATGGATCGGAACAACGTACGTACAGCAATATGGAACGCAAGCGCAAACGTCCCTGCAACTATACCGCAGATGACAGTCGGTCCACGTAGCGGAAAGTTGCGCGAATGCATTCCAACCACAGTTGTAATACAAGGAACTTTTGTTGCAAACGGCTTATTTATTGAAAGTGACAAAGCTGAAGAACTGCAGACATATTTGAACAAATATGCAAAATCGGCTGCTGAAGCTTTAAGCACAATGCCGCCTGCAGCCGTAATTTGGCCTAAAGGACGCGTGCATTTCGAAGCGTTTGAAAATGTTGAAGTATACGACAGCAGCTTTACATTGATACAGACACGTATGCCTATTCAAAGGTGTGCCGTGCGCGCAAAATTACAACCATGGGCACGCAAACGCGACGATCAAACCGTTGTTACTCTAGTTCTGCGAGCACTGCAGGTCGAGTGCACCGACGGGTTGCTTTGAGAGCAAACATGGTCGTGTCTTGCAAAATTTCTTTTTCAAATCTATTCCACAAGGCCTGCTGCTGCGTAATGTCGAGGCTAAACTCGCTGGCAACGGCCTCATACATGCACCGCTTGACTTCCGTGCGCGGTGTAAGACCCACGCCGTGCATGAAGTGGCAATGATACAGTCGCCTGAGCGCTTCGAGCAGAGCATCGTCATCACTAAAAGTCTTGAGCTCTGCAGCGTCGCCGCCAGCTTCCAAGAGGCGTTGCTCCAACACCTTGATGCGAGCAGACTTGACAAAGCATTCCGGGCAGACGCAGGCTGAGTTGGATTGCGCAATGTTGCTGCGCAAATCAATTTGGCGCGCATCGGCAAGCACCATCGCCTCTACAAAACCGCGAGATGCTAAAGACCCCGTGATAAACGGAAACTCGTCACAGTACCTGTCCGTGCAATTTTTGATGCAGCTGCGTGGAACGCGACCCCAAAGCTGCGGAAAGCGATCATCCAACGCGCTGTGCAAAGACGTTATCAACGCGGGCCACTTTGTTTCCAAATCGCGGTAGTCGTTCAAATAAATGCTGCAGCGACGCAACCATTGCAAAAACATGTCATAATCACGCTTTTTTACCTTGGTAGACGTTTTGGGCATCAAAAAACCGCCAAGACAACAATGATGGCATTTTAGTGCTTTTTTTCGCTTGCGTCAAATTAGCGCGCCAAAGCAACAAAACTGCAGGCGCTGTTTCTACTGATTTCAGTGATGTCACCTTGGGTGTTTGAAGAATAATTTGAAGCGCAATCATATGTTTGCAAGTTGTTTGTCTGTATTCCCGATCCTTGCATGTACAACCTTTTAATGACACATCATACGCTCTTGTTAAAGGTGAAGTTTGCGATGACATGCTGTACACATTGTTTTCTTTATAGTTACAGTAATATTTGTCGTCGCTGCTATTGATTAACTTGACAAGCAATTCTGCTCGTTGTTTTCGTGTTGACATTGTACATACATACAAACAAAAAAAAATTTGCACAAATACTTGCAATTTACTCTATTGATTTTTCAATGTGCAACTTTTTTGCACATTCAAAAATCAACTTTCAAAACTCAATTTTTTTTTTGATTTTTCAATGTGCAACTTTTTTGCACATTCAAAATTCAACTTTCAAAACCAAATTTTTTTTTGACGATTTTTTTTCTTGAATTTTCAATGTGCAACTTTTTTGCACATTCAAAATTCAACTTTCAAAACCAAATTTTTTTTTGACAATTTTTTTTCTTGAATTTTCAATGTGCAACTTTTTTGCACATTGAAAAATCAACTTTCAAAACTCGATTTTTTTTTGACGATTTTTTTTTTTGATTTTTCAATGTGCAACTTTTTTGCACATTCAAAATTGAACTTTCAAAAACCAAATTTTTTTTTGACAATTTTTTTTCTTGATTTTTCAATGTGCAACTTTTTTGCACATTGAAAAATCAACTTTCAAAACCAAATTTTTTTTTAACGATTTTTTTTCTTGAATTTTCAATGTGCAACTTTTTTGCACATTGAAAAATCAACTCTTACAACAAAAATAATTGCACTATTTCGGTGCATATTGCGTAACAATATTGTACAATGCGTTTGTGTTTGGCTTTTTTATTTGTTACATTTACTCAACAATGTGATGTTATGTTTACGTACTCATCTGGTGACGAACCAAAGCAGGTATCGGCGTGCGCTCCACAACAGGTTTGCGCAACAATCGCATACGGACAAAATCACAACGCTGCTCTTGTAACGCCAGAACAGTACGAAGCTTGCACGGCGCCTGATGCAACTGCTGCTACATACTCAGCGGGACAAACTATAACAATACCCGCCCCAACCGCAGGCAACACGCATCATTTTATTTGTACACTTCCTGGACACTGCGAAAACAACGCAAAGTTTAAGATTGTGTGCGATGAAAAACCAGTTGCCTCCACAGCAAAATCAGAAACACCAACGTCGACTTACACCGCGCTTGGGCTGGGCGTTAGCGCGCTGCTGATGGTTTGAAAACCATGCAACCCACCGTATTAAAGGTGAAAAGGTGTGCCCGTGATCCGCTAGCAGCTTTCGCACAGGAGACAAAGCTTGAGGCTGTTGTGGCGCAGCACTATCGCGCATGCGGACGTAACGTAACATTGTTGTAAATATGGAAGAAGATGATGAAAATTACACAAACGTCCTAAAAACGCACGCAGAAGCAATTCTTTTGCTGCAAGAACGCGTGGATAACATTTATAGTCGCGCAAACGTCCTTGAAACTACACAAATTGTGTTGTTTGCTTTAATTTTTTTTGCAAGTTTATTGATATTAAGTTCATCGATGGTATAATAAAAATCTCAAAACTTCTTTGTGCATGACTTGGCCGTTGCTTGCATGGCGTGCGCCGTGCACCTACAAAGAACCCGAGCGCAACACATTAGAGCCGCTGCTGGATTGGCGCATCGGTGAAGATAAAGCAGCGCCTGAACGGCGCGTGACATTCACACCTGAGGAGCAGCAGCTTTTGGCGAGGGCATTTGACGGCGGCGATGAGGGTGAGAAGCTTGTGTATGCCTTTAATATGCGCCTACTGCGCAAAGATCTGCAGACGCTACGGCAAGGCGAAGAGCTGAACGATGAGGTGATCAACTTTTGGTTCGAGCTGCTGAGGGAGCGATCGCTGCATCTGTGCAACGGCAGCGGTGCGGGTGCTAGCGCAGGGCCTAGAAGGCGAGACCTTTTTGTGAACACTTACTTCATGCCAAAGCTCATGGGAGGACCGGGGGGGTACAACTATGCCAACGTCAGGCGGTGGATGCGCCCGAAGCTGCTGAGCAAGAAATATGGCGCGGTCGATTCCATTTTTGACTTTGAGCGCGTGATCATCCCCGTCCACGTACGCAACAGTCACTGGTGCCTCGCGGTGGTGTACATCAATAACCGCCGTATCCAGTACTTTGACTCTTTGAACGATCTCGGCACAGAAGAGTGCAATGCCTTGCTCCGGTGGCTCGACGATGAGTCTCAGCTACGGCTCGGGCGGCCGCTTGGCGGCACAGGAGGGGAGGTAGGTGGGTGGGAGGTTGTACCGACACAGCCCGGGACGCCGCAGCAAGACAACTGTTTCGATTGCGGCGTCTTCACGTGCACCGCAGCAGATTTCTGCTCGGCGCTGCCAGTGCCAGCGTCCGAGGGTGATGTGGGCACTTGGATGAAGTACTCACAGGCAGATATGCCGCATTTCCGGCAGCGCATGGCGTGCCGAATTCTGGAAGGCAAAGGTAGCCTCATCCGCGAATGGGAACGTGGCGCATTGCACGCCTTAGCGCGCGTTGAACAAGCGTATGATTAAGTTATACTGCCAACAAAGCTGCCGATCCTAGCCCAAGCGCCGCCCACGTCGACGAAGGGGTCTCTGGGGCGGTAATCTTGACGCTTTCGTGCGCTGGGGGAGCGGCCGACAAAGTACTGTCTGCACTGACCCATGATTGATAATTAGCATAGGTATCGCTGGTATACTTACATGCTAAGAGGGTGGATACATCTTCGGGGGGTCCCAAAGCTTGAAACGGATTATCCGGATTATCGCAGACGGCACGAGATTCCGGACTATCATTGGTAGGTATCCAGTTAGTGCCATTGCAGCACCACACTTCCTTTACTGACCCTGGAGTCGGTGGTTCACATAATTGGCCTTTTAATGTGCAATTAAAACCTGTGCAATTATCAGCGTTCTGAGGACGGTTTGGACATAACATGCATGATATGTGATTGCAATAACTTAAATCTTCTGTCCACTTTTCCTTTGCGCAACACAAGTTTTTGGTTCGATTTGCGGTCAGGTTTTTAGGTGCAATTGCGCCTTCCATATCCTTATTGCAAACAGCGTCTGCATTGTTTATAATTGGTCCTGCTATGCACGAGGTAAAATAAGCATTTACTGTGTACTGGTCAGTATAGTTTGGAAAATATTCGTTGTACTCATCTTGTAATACACGATTTTGGTATTTTTTGACTAATTCCGGCAATAAATCTTTGCGAGCAAAGTAATTGTTTGCACACTGACATGTAGACATAAAAGACCCATAATTTAAAACAGTATTGCACTGAAAATCTGTGTCTTCATTGCTGCATGTGCCCGATGTACAAATTTCTTCTTTACCTGTAAGACAACCAGGATTAATGTAGTAATCATTTAAATTCATTGTTGTGTTTGGTACACAAATCTGTTCCACAATGTCAGGTGCAGTACGTCCAACTGTATTTGCAGCACATAACTGAATATACACAGACTGGTAAGCTGAAGAATTAGATTGTGCAGATATTTTTGAACGCAATGACACCTGATTATAATTTTCCTGTGCGTATGCTAAGGATGAATATTTCTTACAAGGTCCACTACATTTGCCGGCAACCCATTTTTTGTTCACGCAACAATAATACTTATTGTCTGTTGCGCTGTTGCACGTTTGTCCTTCTTCAGAGCAATCAAATCCTGAACATGTATTTGTGATGGACGTTTCTGGCGCGCTACATTGCGCAAAATACGGTTGGGAATGGGAATCGCACCCAGGAGCGTAGTAAGCAGTGTTGAAAACATACATTGTTGGCATTATTTTATTTTGATTTTGCCCTTGACATGCATAGCCAACAAACAGTAGCAAAACAAGTCGCATGTTCAAATTCAAACGCAGCATTTATTTAAGTACTAAAAAAA
>Ga0310343_10000703_pt1 | contig 16290 bp, 14 predicted proteins | sample HC15DNA2025_MG_FD_203519 | JGI IMG/M metagenome (GOLD analysis project Ga0310343, IMG submission 203519) | Marine microbial communities from station ALOHA, North Pacific Subtropical Gyre - HC15-DNA-20-25_MG | ecosystem: Environmental > Aquatic > Marine > Oceanic | place: Pacific Ocean: North... | reverse complement strand
GTATTTAATTCCTTTAGTCCACAATTTAAACGCTTCAAAATGTATCGCAGAAATAATCTTGAACGTCATTAATGGATGTTTAACGTAAGATTTTAGTAACTCTTTTGAGTTGAAATCTACTCTTCTGCCATCTTGAGATGCATATAGTATTTTACCCTCAGTATCATATTGATTTATAATAATAGAAATATTTTCCTTAGGTTCTAAATTTTTGAAAAAGTAATTACAATTCATTTCTATAAATGGTGACACATGAAATTTTTTAGAACAATTGTGTTGAATAAATTTATCATTTTCTTCAACTTTAAATATGTAAGTGTGTTGCTCATTAAATGTGTTTTTTACCTCGTATAATACAGATATTAATTTCTCATTATTATCGTAAATATAAAAAACACTTAAAGGGTTAAAAACATATCCTAATATTCTTGGATAGCACAGAAGTCTAATCTTAATATTTTCAAATTGAATATTATTTAAATTTAAATTTTTTTTAACCCATTCAATTAAGGACGAACCGTCTCTATCACCATGATCTTTTTCAAAAAAACTAATGAGATTAAACTTATTATACGAAAAAAAATTGATTTTTTTATCTAGACTTTCTAATTCAGATAAATCTATTAATAATGAAAATACGCTATATTTAAAGTAATGATTTTTTGGTTTAAATCTCTTATGAATTACTGTGCCGTTATAAATTGAGCTATTCATTTAAGTTTTTGAGCATTTCAATAGAGGACTTTATTCCATCTTCATGAAAACCATAACCAAAATAACTACCACAAAACAATAAATTTTCTTTATTTTGAATATTTTTTAAATTTTTTTGATTATCTAAGGCTTTTTGATCATAATAAGGATGAGTAAATTCAATTTTTTTATAAATTCTTTCATTTGGAATTTCTTTTAAAGGATTTAGTGTGAGAAAAATATTCTTTTCACAATTAATATTTTGTAAAAGGTTCAACCAATAAGTTAATGAACTTTTGTTTAAATTTTTGGGATCAACATAAGTATTCCATGATGACCAAACTTTTTTATTTTTTGGCATTACACTCTCATCGCAATGTAAAACTGCGAGATTTTTTTTGTAATCAAAATTAGATAAAGTTTTTATTTCTTGGTCAGTGGGATTTTTGATGAGAGATAGTGCTTGATCTGCGTGAGTAGCTAAAATAACTTTATCATAATCAAAAAATTCATTAGCTCCTCCATAATAAACTTGAACTCCTGATGAGACTCTTTGAATTGAATTTATCTTATAGTTTTTAAAATACTCACCACTTATTTGAGATAATACTTTATTTACATATGTTTTGCTTCTATGAGCTACTGTATACCATTGGGGTCTATTACGTAGTTTGAATAACCCATGGTTTTGGAAAAATTTTAAAAAAAAATTCATAGGCATTTTTCCAGCTTCATATGGGGGCATTGACCAGATAGCAGACACCATTGGAATAATATGATAATTGATAAAACTTTTTGACCATTCATTTTTTTTTAAGAATTCGTCCAAGGTTATTACTTGATCAATATTTGAAATTTTATCACATAATTTATAAAATTTTAATATTTCTAAAAACATTCTTATAAATTTAATATTTAAAAAATTTGATTTATTAGCAAAAATTCCTTTTAAACCTTTGCCGCAATATTCAAAATTAGTTCCCTCAACAGAGACAGAAAATGACATATCACTTTTTTCTATTTCAATATCAATTTCATTAAAAAAATTTATTAAGTTTGGATATGTAAGATGATTAAAAACTATAAAGCCTATATCAACAGGAATTCTTTTTTTATTTACGATAACATCGATGGTATAAGAATGTCCTCCAAAGCGATCTTCCTTTTCAAAAAGATCAACATGGTGTTTTTTTGATAAAAAATAACTCGCACTTAATCCTGAAATACCAGAACCAATTACAGCGATTTTCATTAATTAAGCTGCGTCTTCTTTAAACTCATCCATACTTGGACATGTACAAAAAATATTTTTGTCACCATAAACATTATCGACTCTTGCTACTGGTGGCCAAAATTTATTTGTTCGTAAAAATTTAGCTGGATAGGCTGCTTCTTCTCGAGAATATTTGTGTTTCCAGTCGTTCGATGCAAGTTCAGTGTCAGTATGAGGAGCATTTTTAATTGGGTTATCAATTTTATCAAATTTACCAGATTTAATATGATCTATTTCTTGTTTTATTTTTATCAAGGTATCACAAAATCTATCAAGTTCAGATAAGCTTTCACTTTCAGTAGGTTCTATCATCATTGTTCCAGCTACTGGCCATGACATTGTTGGTGCATGAAAACCAAAGTCGATGAGTCTTTTAGCAATATCCTCTTCGGTTACACCTGTTTCTGATTTAATCTTTCTAATATCAATAATGCATTCATGTGCGACATTACCTTTTGATCCTTTATACAGAATTGGAAAGTGATTTTTAAGTCTATTAGCAATATAATTTGCATTTAAAATAGCAATTTTTGTTGCAAGTTTTAATCCTTCGGAGCCCATCATTTTAATATACATCCAAGAAATTGATAAAATACTTGAGCTACCCCAAGGAGCTGCTGAAACCGCTCCTATTCCAGTTGCAGGTCCACAATCTTTTACGACTGGATGATTTGGTAGATACGCTTGTAAATGTTTTCTACATGCAATAGGTCCCATACCGGGTCCACCTCCACCATGTGGAATACAAAATGTTTTATGTAAGTTTATGTGACAAACATCAGGACCAAAATTTCCTGGTTTTGCAATTCCAACTAAAGCATTTAAGTTTGCTCCATCCATATAAACCTGACCTCCATGTTTATGAATTAAATCACATATATCCGTGATCTTCTCTTCAAAAACTCCATGAGTAGATGGATAAGTTACCATTAATGCTCCAAGATTTTCAGAATGTATCTCTGCTTTTTTCTTTAAATCCTCAAAGTCAACATTTCCCTCTTTATCACAGTTAACTACTACAACTTTCATTCCAACCATTTGAGCACTAGCAGGATTGGTTCCGTGGGCTGAGCTAGGTATTAAACATATATTTCTATTTTTATCGCCTCTATCCATATGATATTTTCTAATTACCATTAATCCTGCGTATTCACCTTGAGCACCAGCATTTGGCTGAAGTGAAACACCAGAAAAACCTGTGATTGATCTTAGCCAATTTTTAAGATCAGTAAATAATGTTCTGTAACCCTCCATTTGCTCAACAGGCACAAACGGATGCGGCTCAGCTAATTCTCTCCAAGAGATAGGTATCATTTCTGCAGTTGCATTTAATTTCATAGTGCATGAGCCAAGGGCAATCATAGTTCTGTTAAGAGCTATATCTTTATCCTCTAACTTTTTGAGATATCTAAGCATTTCTGTTTCTGAATGATATGAATTAAAAACAGGATGTTCTAAAAACTTTGAAGTTCTCAATAGATTTTCAGGTAAATTAGGTAAACTTACTGTAGGATCTTCTTTTTTTATTGATTCTGCTGCATTAAAAATTTTCAATAATTGATTGACTCTATAAACATTCTTTTTTTCATCAAAAGAAACAGCAAGCATTTCTGAATTAACTTTTCTAATATTTACTTTTTGAGCCAAAGCATTTTTAAAAATTTGATCTGTTTTCTCTTCAGTAATAATTGTTACAGTGTCAAAAAAATAATCTGAGTAAATTTTGTAGCCAGACTGTTTTATTTTATCAGCAAAATTTTTTGCTAACTGAGATACTCTCTCGGAAATATTCCTAATTCCATCTGGACCATGATAAATACAATATGCTGCTGACACAATTGCTAATAAAGCTTGGGCGGTACAAATATTACTTGTAGCTTTGTCTCTTCTAATATGCTGCTCTCTAGTTTGCAGTGACAATCTATAAGCTTTATTTCCATGTCTATCTACGGAAACACCAACTATTCTTCCTGGCATAGATCTTTTATATTCGTCTTTTGTTGCAAAAAAGGCTGCATGAGGTCCACCATAACCCATTGGTATACCAAATCTTTGGGAGCTTCCTACTGCGATATCAGCTCCAAGTTCTCTTGGTGTTTTTAGCTTAGCAAGCGCTAGAAGATCACATGCCAAAATTGCTTTACCTTTTTTTTTATGAATTTTACTAATTGCTTCACTAGGATCTTTAATATCACCCAAGGTTCCAGGGTACTGTAAAATTCCACAAACAATATCTTCTTTTAATTGCTCTATAACTTTATCCTCGTTTCCAATAAGAACTTTTAGACCCATTGGCTCTGCCCTTGTTTGAATAACATCAATTGTTTGTGGATGACAATTTTCTGAGACAAAGACTAAATTACTATCACTTTTATTCAGTCTATGACTTAAACCCATAGCCTCTGCAGCTGCTGTACCTTCATCAAGAAGAGACGCATTTGCAATATCCATTCCGGTAAAATCAACTATCATTTGTTGAAAGTTTAATAGCATTTCCAATCTACCTTGAGCTACTTCTGGCTGATAAGGTGTGTAGGACGTATACCATCCTGGATTTTCTAATATATTTCTTAAGATTACATATGGAGTATATGTTCCGTAATAACCCATGCCTAGAAAGTTTGAGTAAATTTGGTTTTTTTTCGAAATTGCTTTTAATTTTCTTAATGCTTCATATTCTGAATTCGACTCACCAATATTTAGTTCACCTTTAAATTGGATTTTTTCAGGAACAGTATTATCTATTAAGTTATCTAAAGATTTATAATCCAATTTTTTAATCATCTTTAGTTGTTCTTCCTCAGAAGGACCAATATGTCTTTTTAAAAAATCTTTTTGCGAATTATGTAACATTATTAAGCGTTCTCCTTTGCAAATTTGTCGTAATCTTCTTTATTCATTAAAGACTCCATTTCTGATACATCTTTAATTTTTAATTTAAAAAACCACGCACTATTTTCTGGATCTTGATTTATTTTTGAGGGATCGTCTACAATAGCTTGATTAGTATCAACCACCTCGCCACTCACTGGTGTATATACGTCACTAGCAGCCTTTGTCGATTCAACAACACCTGCTGTTCCATCTTTTTCTACACTAGAACCTTTTTCTGGAAGCTCTGCAAATACAATATCACCCAGCATTTCTGTTGCATGCTTTGTAATACCGATGGTAGCAACATCGCCCTCTAATTTTATCCATTCATGTTCTTTAGAAAATTTAACTTCACTCATTAATTTGCTCCTTTTACATAACTTTTTTTATAAAATGGTAAACTACAAATGCTCGCTGCATATTTTTTACCTCGTACCTCTAAAAATACTTTAGTATTTTTTTTTGAAAATTCGTTTTCTACATAGCCCATCGCTACAGGTCCATTAACACTTGGACCGAATGTTCCACTGGTAATTTCACCAATATGAACATCTGACTGATTAAATATTTTTGTTTTTTCTCTAGCAATTATTCTTCCCTCAGGTTTTATTCCAACTCTAATTTTTGTAACACCATTGTTTAATTGTTTAATAATAATGTCTGAACCAATAAAGTCTCCTTTGGATATTCTCTCTTTTGAAATTGCCCATTTTAAATTTGCTTCCACTGGGGTTTTATCTTTATCAAGATCATGACCATACAAACACAAGCCAGCTTCTAACCTTAAAGTGTCTCTTGCTCCTAAACCCACAAGTTTGGAACCTTTGTCAATCAATTCTCTGGTTAATTTATCTGCAAAATTATTCGGGATTGATATCTCAAAACCATCTTCACCTGTATATCCAGATCGAGTAATGTATACTTTCTGATTATCAAATAAGAACCAATTACCAGACATAAAATTTAAATCTTTTACCTTACTAAAAACTTCATTTAGGATTTGTGATGACTTAGGTCCTTGAATTGCTATTAGAGATCTATTTTCATCTAAAACCATTTTGTATTTTTCATTTAACAAACCCTTTAAAATTTTAAAATCATCATTTTTACATGCCGCATTAAGAATTATCAAAAAACCCTCGCTAATTTTTGTAATTATCAAATCATCTTGTATCCCTGCATCTTTATCCATTAAGAAGCTGTACTTAGAATGATTGAGTTTCAAACTTTTCAAATCTAATGGAAAAATTTTTTCTAAATCTTTAATTAGTTCATCACCACCGTAAATAAATAATTGGCCCATATGTGAAACATCAAAAATACCAGAGTGATTTCTTGTGAATTTATGCTCCTCTACAATACCTTCAGAATACTGAATTGGCATATGATAACCTGCAAATTCTACGAACTTTGCATTACAATCTTGATGTAATTTATAGAGCGATGTTTTTTTTGTGTTCATATTAACTCATTTTACCCATCTGTATATTTGCCTGAGAGTTTTGCTCCTTCGGCGAGAATTAAATCTCTTTCCAGAGTTAATATGTTACGGTCCTTTTTGCCTGAGAGATTCCTGGGTGGTTGCTCCTTCGGCGCTACAATAATCTGTAGTCTCTCCCGTAAATTAATATTCTTATAAGTGACTTAAAATGTCAATTGGAAACGATAACCTTTGGTTTTTTTAAAAGCGTATAAAACTGAAGTAATACAGCAAAAAGTATTATTACCCCTCCTATCAACCCGTATAATGATGGAATTTCGCTTACAAAAAGAAAAGCCCATATAGGACCAAGAACAGATTCGGATAGCATAATTATTCCAACCATTGCCGAAGGGGTTGTTCTTGCTCCAATAGTTATAAATATAAAACCAAAACCTATTTGAAAAAATCCAGCTAAAAATCCTAAAAAAATATCATGAGCTGAAATCATTATAGTAGGTGAAAGTAATAAACCAATAAGACATGAGCTTATACCTGCAACGAATTGTGCTGGCACCATATCAACAGATGGAAATTTCCTAACAATCATTATTAAAACTGCAAAGGTAATTGGCATTGTGAAAGCTGCTAAATTTCCAGATAATTCTCCTGGAGATAATGAATTTCCAACCATCAACAGTACTCCAGAAATTGCTAAAATAATTGAGATTAACGTAATTAAGTTAATTTTTTCTTTTAAGAAAAAGAAACCGAATATAGCTAAAAATAAAATTTGAAGTGATATTATAAAATTTGTATTGGCAACCGTGGTATTATACATGGCAAAAACATAACCACAAAAACCGATAGATAATATCAATCCTCCTATAAAACCTGGTAATCCGGAATTATAAAATGATTTTAAAACTTTTCTTCTATAAACGATTATCAAAAAAGTTAATACAGTCAGAGAAAAAAATAATGATCTCCAAAATAATATCTGCCATAATGTTGCTCCTTCAAAGGATTTTACTATTAGTCCGCCAAAGCTTAAACTAAGAGCACCAAAAAATATCAGTAATGGGCCAGGTAAACTTTTTAAAATATTCATTAAATTTTTGAAATTAAACTTTGAGTTTCTAGGTCATACAACTTAAAAAGTGTTTCTGCACTATTTAAATCGACCTCTTGAAATTTGACTCTTGAACCAGGAGTTAATTGAACTAATTTGTCATAATCAGCACTTATAACTACACCAATTTTAGGATAACCCCCTATGGTACCATGATCTGAGAGCATGATGATTGGAAAACCATCAGCTGTCACTTGTATCACGCCCTTAATTAGGCCTTCAGATCTAATATTAGTTTCGACAATATTTTCAATTTTTTTCCCCTCTAGTCTCATGCCCATACGATCAGATAGTTTGGAAACTTTAAATTCATTTTTAAAAAAAATTTTCTTACCCTCTTCAGAAAAATAATCAAAATTTGTTCCTTTAATTACTCTAATATTTTCTATTTTCGTATTAACATAATTCAATTTTGTATTCATAAAGTTTTGATTTATTTCTTTAATATTAATTTTTTGATTATTAGACAGCTTTTTTCCATTGTTAGATCCTATATTTGCTTTAGTGTTTGTTGAACAGCTAGACCATTGAAATTTTAAATCAAATTTACCGCTTATTGCTAGATATCCATATACAGATTTATTAGTTGATATAATATCTAGTTCGTCATTATTTTCTAAAATAAAAGATTGGTAACATTTTCCATCAATTAAATTATCACCTTTTTTAATTTCAAAACTCACATCTCCAGTTATAGCGATATTTATCGGGCTCCCATGATATTTCAAATGAGGGCCTTGATAAGCAAATTCTATCACTGGATGGTTATGATTGTTGCCTGTTAATTTGTTCGCTAATAAATAATTTCTATTATCCATAGCTCCACTGAATGGAATTCCTATATGATAGAGGTGGTTTCTTCCAAGGTCTTGGAACGTTGAATTAATACCAGCTCTTATTATTTCAAAATAATTTTTATTCATGATAATTTTGATATTTGTCTTTAGTAATTCTTTTGAATGTAACTAAATCACCTGGATTGACTAAATTTGGTTCTTTTTCTTTTGAATTATCAAAAATATTTAACGGAGTATTACCAATTATATTCCAACCCCCGGGGCTTTCAAATGAGTATATATTTGCAAATTGCTCTGTTAAACCAATTGAACCTTTTGGGACCTTAACTCTAGGAGTGTCAAGACGTTTTGCTCTAAGATTTTCCTCTAAATCGCCAAGAAAAGGCATTCCTGCAATAAAACCTGTCATATAGCAAAAAAATTCCTTTGCAAAAAAATTTTCATAAATTTTTTCTTTTTTCAAATTGAGTATTTCTTCTAATCTTTTTATATCTAAAGAAAATTCTTCTTCACAACAAACAGGGATCTCAAGCTTTTTATTTTGAGTATTATCGCTTTTGGTAATTTCAATATTATCAATAACTTTTTTAAGTTTATTAAAATTAATCTTTTTAAGGTCAAAAGAGATAATTAATTTATTATATGACGGGGTAATATTATTAACCCCTAAAATATTTTTTTTTCTTATAGTTTTAAAATATTTTATTACTTGAGTATTTGTCTCTCTATTTACCTCTTTACCAAAATCACAATATAAAGCTGCGTCACCAAGATTTGATATATTTTTTATCATGCCATGTTATACTGAAGAATAGTGAGTATTGAAATTAATATAAATTGTGATTTAGGCGAAAAATCTAAACATCATTCTAATAAGCATGATCCTGACTTACTCAAAATAGTAAATTCAGCAAACATAGCATGTGGTTATCATGCGGGTGATAAGGAAACTATGAATAAGGTTGTAGAAATATCAAAAAAAAATGGTGTTAGTATTGGAGCGCATCCATCTTTCAATGATCCTGAAAATTTTGGTAGAGAACGAATGAATTTATCTTCTTCTGAGATAGAAAAATTAATAATTGATCAATATGAAATTCTTCAAACAATTTCATCTAACCATGGTGAAAACGTTACCCATATAAAACCTCATGGTGCTTTAAATAATATGGCGTGTGAAGATATCAATTTAGCGACTATATTAGCAAAAGTAATCAAAAGTATAAATCCGGAATTAATTTATTTAGTGCCAACTGGATCTAAAATGGAACAAGCTGCTAAAAAGTTAGATATGAAAATTGCCTGTGAAATATTTGCGGATCGAAATTATGAAGACGATGGTAACCTAGTTTCAAGAAAAAAACCCAATGCTTTGATTACTGATCCCGAATTAGCAAAAAAACACGTGTTAAACATGGTAAAAAATCAGGCACTTAATTGTCACAGTGGGAAACAAATACCTTGTGAAATCGACTCTGTTTGCATACATGGTGATAATTTAAGTTCGTTAAATACTGCTAAAGCAGTTAAAGAAAATTTGTTGAATAATGGATTAAAACTTATAGCTTTAAATAAAATGGAGAAATTTAAAAAATGATTAAAAATATTCTTATTACATCAATCACATATCTATTTTTAATGGTTAATTTAAACGCAGCAGGTTCAGATGGTGGTGACAGTGGTGGATCTAGTGCAGCTGTAAAAACAAATTATGATAAAGCCGTCTCACACATTAAAATAGCAAAGAAACATGAAAAAAAAGGTAAATTAGACAAAGCAAAAGAGAGATACTTAAAAGCACAAAAGCTTTTAATAAAATCAAATGCTAAAAAACCTAACAAAGCTGATACTTTAAATTATTTAGGATTTACGACAAGAAAACTAGGTGATTTTGAAATGGGTGAGAAGTATTATCTTCAAGGCTTAGCAATTAATCCAAACCATAAAGGGATAAATGAATATCTTGGCGAGCTATATGTTGCCACTAACAGGCATAATCTTGCTGTTGAAAGATTAGAAGTTTTAAAAGGTTGTAATTGTGAAGAGTATGAGCAGCTGAAAGCTGTGATTGCTGGGAAAAAATCTAAATATTAATTTATATTTTTAATCATTTGCTCAGGCATCCATAAAGCAATCTCAGGGAAAATTACAACTAAAATTACAGCCAAAACCATTAGTAAAAATAATGGGAACGCACTTTTAGCAATATATCCCATGTCTTTATTTGCCATTCCTTGAAGTACAAATAAGTTAAAACCTACTGGTGGAGTAATTTGTGCCATCTCAACTACAATAACCAAAAAAATACCAAACCAAATCATGTCAAAACCAGCCTGACGGATCATGGGTTCTATTATAGCCATAGTTAATACCACGGCTGAAATCCCATCTAAAAACATGCCTAGGATTATATAAAAAATCATTAAAACAAAAATTAGAACATAAGGTGATAATTCCATATTTTGAATCCAAAGGGCTAGATTTCTGGGTAAACCCGTAAAACCCATTGCCAAAGATAAAAATGTTGAGCCTGCTAAAATAAATGCAATCATACAGGATGTTTTCGTTGCACCCAACAAAGAAGATTTAAAAGTTTCAACAGTCAGACTTTTTTGAAAATAAGACAAAATTAATGCTCCTAAAACACCTAATGATGCAGCCTCCGTGGCAGTTGCTATACCAGTATATATAGAACCAATAACAGCTAATATCAAAATTATCACAGGCAAAAGTTGTTTAGATCTTTTAATCTTATCAATAAATGAATATTCCTCTAAAATTTTTGGCATGATCTTCTTATTAATTAGTGACCATATAATTACATAAGACATGAATATTAATGCAATCATTATTCCTGGAATAATTCCTGCAATAAATAATTTAGCTATAGACTCTTGAACAGCAACACCATAAATAATTAAGATAATTGAAGGGGGAATTAGTAAACCAAGAGTTCCTGAACCCGCTAAACTACCAAGTAAAATTTTTTCGGGATATTTTCTTTTTCTTAATTCTGGGATTGACATTTTTCCAACAGTCGCAACAGTTGCTGCAGAAGAACCTGATATTGCAGCAAATAAAGCACATCCAACTATATTTACATGAATCAAGCCTCCTGGTAATTTTTGCATCCATGGTGAAAGCCCTTTAAATAAATTTTCTGATAGTTTTGTCCTGAATAAAATTTCACCCATCCATACAAATAAAGGCAAAGCTGTAAGTGTCCAAGAGGATGAGGTTCCCCAAATTGTCGTAGCCATAGCATCACCTACAGGTCTTGAGGTAAATAACATCATTCCAATTGCGGAAACACCTATCATACTTAGAGCTACCCAAATACCGGAACCTAAAAAAAATAATAAAACACTAATAAAGAATATTGTTAAGAGTATTTCGGTCATTTTGTTTTTTTGTTTATTAAAATGAAATGATGTAAAACACTTATGAAAAATATTATTGACCCAATTGCCACGCTCGATTGAGGTATCCATATAAGAATTTCATCCGCACCCTCACTTCTCTCTTGAAATTTGTATGAAATAATTAACATTTTAACAAAGTAAAATGCTAAATAGCCAGAGAAAAAACTCGCCACCCCTAAACACCAAATTTCAACAACTTTTTTTTTTAGTCCTGATAATCTTTCTAAAAAAAGGGTAATTCGAATATGGCCATCCTCAACAAATGTATATGCTAAAGCAAAAAAAGATGCTGAGGCCATACAATAGCCAGAGTACTCTGCTAAGCCTCTTATATAAAAGCCAAATATTCTAGAACATATACCAATAAGTATAAAAACTGCTACTAAAATCAAAAAGATTGCAGCAACGTAACCAGAAAATTTATAAAGTTTATTTAAATTCTTATTTATCGATTGTAGCATAAAAGTTTAAGGCCACTAAAGAAATATAAGTGGCCTTAATTTTAAATTGAAATTATTTATAGCTTGCTAAAACAGCAGCCCCTCTTGATCCAGCTTTTTGAGACCACTCATTAGCCATAGTCTCACCTACCTTTTCAAAATGAGCTTTCAGAGGTGCATTTACTTTTCCAACTATCATACCTGCATCAGCTAAGGCTTTTTTATCACCAACATTTCCTTGTTTAGATAATTGCCAACCTTTTCTTTCAGCTAAAGCTGCTTGTTTCATAACCAAATCTTTAGTGGCTTGATCTAATTTATTCCAAGCTTCTTTATTTACTATAACCATATTTTTTGGAAACCAAGCTGCAATATCATAAAAATATTTCACACCATTCTCCCAGATCTTAGAATTTTTTCCAGTAGTTGGTGATGTGATCATACTTTCAACTGCTCCTGTTGAAAATGCCTGGCTAATTTCAGCGGCCTCAATTTTCGTTGGAGCCATTCCAGTTAATTCAGCTATTCTTATAGTTGCAGAATTGTAAGCTCTAAACTTTAGACCTTTTAGATCGGCTATCGAATTAATCTCTTTTTTACTGTACAAACCTTGTGCGGGCCATGGTACAGCATAAAGGAATACTAAGCCTTTTTTGTCTAGTCCTTTAACTATTTCTGCTTTCGAAGCTTTATATAATTTCATAGCATCAGAGTATGAAGTTGCTAAGAAAGGTTGAGAGTCTACTTCTAAAAGTGGATCCTCTTTTCCTAAAGCTGACATAAATCTTTCACCAATCTGTGCCTGACCAGTTCTCACAGCTCTAAAAATTTCTCCACCTTTGAATAACGAACCTCCAGGGTGAGTTACAATTGTTAGTTTGCCTCCACTTTTTTCAGTAACATTTTTTGCAAATTCAGTTGCATTAGCAGAATGAAAATTTCCAGCTCCATAAGCAAGAGCCATGTCCCATTTTTCTGAAAATGCATGGTTTATTGACAAAATTGATGAAACTAAAATAATAGATAAGTATTTTAAAAATTTCATTTAACCTCCATTTTTTTTAATAGCATTTCATTATGTATTAAAATAATTATCAATAAAAAAATTATACTACTTTTGATTGAATAATTAATAATATTTTATACAATGTCATTACTTTGTTAGAAGAAGCACTCATATTAATTCAGATTATTTTTATCGATATAATCTTGGCAGCAGATAATGCAATCATTATTGGTTTGATCGCAGCAAATTTTGCTCCAAAACACAGAAGGCAAATAATTTTGTGGGGAGTTGCAGGAGCTTTAATTTTTAAAATTGTTTTTGCTCTGTTTGCTACCTATTTGTTTGAATTTTATTTTATAAAGATTTTAGGAGGTTTGTTACTTATTTGGATCGTAAATGATCTTAGAAAAGACCTATTTGAAATTAAAAAGATAAAATCTCCAACTAAAAAATCGAAAGAACCTTCTTATATACAAAGTGTTTATAAAGTTTTATTTGCGGATATTACAATTAGTTTTGATAATGTTATTGGTGTTGTGGGAGCTGCAAAAGGTAATTTTGGCTTTATGATTTTTGGATTAGTATTATCAGTAATTCTTACTGGGGCAATGGCAACTTATTTAGCAAACTATATTCAAAGGCATTTATGGATTGCATATATTGGTTTAGGATTTATTTTATTGGTTGCTATACAATTGGTTATAGGTGGTCTTGTTGACTTAGAAATACTTTCGATAAATGAACAATTTAAGAAATACTTTTAATAAGAATATTTTTTTGTTGGATATTTCTTTGATCTCACCTCTGAAGCAAATTTTCTTATTCCTGCATTAATATATTTTTTTACATTTACAAATCTTTTAACAAATTTAATTTTTGTTTGATTTAAACCAATTAAATCATCTGTAACTAGTACTTGGCCATCGCAATAGACCGATGAACCAATACCAATTGTTGGAATTTTCAATTTTTTTGTTATTTGTTTTGCTATTGATGACTTAATACACTCTAAAACTATTGCAAACACACCTGTTTTTTGAAGTAATACAGCATCGTTCATGAGTTGATTGATCTCTTTAGGTGTTTTTCCTTTAGATTTAAATTTGCCTTTCGCAGATTGAGGTAACAAACCAAGATGGCCCATTACCGGTATCTTATTTTTAATTAAAAACTTCACCTGACTGATAATTTTTTTTCCTCCCTCTAGTTTAACAGCATCACACTTTGTCTTTTTAATAATTTTTTTAGCATTCTTTAAGGCCAAATTTTTGTTTGCATAGGTATTAAATGGCATATCAACTACCATTAAACTTTTTTTAACCCCAGGCCTTACACTTTTGGAATGATTTATCATCTCTGTCAGTGTAACTTTTCTAGTGGTTGAATAATTATATAGTACAGACCCAAGCGAATCTCCAACTAAAACAATGTCAACATACTTATCTAATTCCTCAGCCATATTTTTTGAATAAGCCGTCAGGCAAACAATTTTAGATTTATTTTTTTTATCAATTATCTTTTTAATCTTGTTCATTCAAGTTCAATAGTGCTCGGTGGTTTTGATGTAACATCATAAACTACTCTATTTATACCTCTTATGCTATTTACAATTTTATTGGAAATCTTTTGAATAAATGTTTTTTTAAAATCAAAAAAATCAGCTGTCATTCCATCTTCGGATGTAATAGCTCTCAATAAACATAAATATTCGTAAGTTCTATTGTCTCCCATCACTCCGACTGTTTTTACTGGGAGTAAAGCTGCATAAGCTTGCCAAATTTTGTCGTATAAATTGTGATCCTTTAGAGCCTGGATAAAATAGTTATCAGCCTCTTTTAATATATTGATTTTTTCTTTAGTAATGATTCCTGGCATTCTGATTGCTAAGCCTGGGCCTGGAAAAGGATGCCTTGAGATAATTTCTTTACTAAGATTTAACTCTAACCCCAGTTTTCTGACTTCATCTTTAAATAAGAATTTAAGAGGTTCTATAAGTTTTAGTTTCATTTTTTTTGGCAAACCACCCACATTATGATGAGATTTAATTTTAGATGTTTGACTACCAGTTACTGATTTGCTCTCGATGAGATCTGGGTAGAGCGTTCCTTGAGCTAAAAACTTTACATTTTTTATTTTTTTTGCGTATCTTTCAAAAATCTTAATAAATAAATTTCCAATTATTTTTCTCTTTTTCTCTGGGTCTGAGACATTATGAAGTTTTCTCAAAAATTCTTTTTCTGCATTAACGTAGATAAGATTTATTTTAAGTTTTTTTTTAAAAGTTTTTACTACTTGTATTTCCTCATTTTTTCTGAGAAGCCCAGTATTAACAAATACACAAAATAATTTCTTACCAATCGCTTTATTTAGTAATTGAGCAACAACACTACTATCAACACCACCAGATAAAGCACATATAACTTTATTGGCCCCAGCTATTTCTTGAACTTCTTTTATTAATTTAATCTTTTGATCTTTAGGAGACCAATTTTTTTTAATCTTACAAATCAAAAATACAAAATTTTTTATTAATTTTTTTCCATTTTCTGTATGTGTAACCTCTGGATGAAATTGTACACCATAAAAATTTTTTTTTTTGTTTTCAATAATTGCAAATTTAGAATTATTGCTTGAAGCTATAACTTTGAAATTTTTAGGTAACTTTGAAACCTGATCAGCGTGACTCATCCACACTCTGTTTTTATTATGTTTATCAAAAAAATTTCGAGTTAAAATACTATTATTTTTTTTTTTTATATCAACTAAACCAAACTCTCTGTGTTTTGATTGTTTTACCTTACCTCCGCCTAACTTTGAGAGTATTTGATGGCCAAAACATATACCCAAAATTGGCACTCGATTTTCAATAATTTTTTTGTCAAAAGTGTATCTGTTGATCTGATAAACATTTAAAGGGCCTCCTGATAAAATTATTCCTTTAATTGATTGATTAATATGTCTGTTTTCAATTTTTTTATGACTTATTATTTCTGAAAAAACTCCTAACTCTCTAATTCTTCTAGCTATCAATTGAGTAAATTGTGAACCAAAATCTATAATCAAAATCTTGTTCAAATTTTTATCAAGACTCATTATTTTTAGGTTCTATATTTGCAAGTGTCTCTTGAATATCTTTATTTTTAGCACATAATTTTTTACAAACTTTAGAAAAAGTTTTAGATAATTCTTTTACTTTTGAATAATTAGATCTTTTTAGAGCAATTTTCATAGAC
>Ga0310343_10000698_pt1 | contig 16379 bp, 9 predicted proteins | sample HC15DNA2025_MG_FD_203519 | JGI IMG/M metagenome (GOLD analysis project Ga0310343, IMG submission 203519) | Marine microbial communities from station ALOHA, North Pacific Subtropical Gyre - HC15-DNA-20-25_MG | ecosystem: Environmental > Aquatic > Marine > Oceanic | place: Pacific Ocean: North... | reverse complement strand
AGGGTGGCGGCTGAGTTCATCATGGAATCCACACTGGACAAAATGGCACCAATCAATCCTGCCGCCACCAAACCGACCAATCCCGGGACAGCAAGCGGTGCCACCACCTCGCGCATTAGCATCGGGAAGGCAGTGTCTCCAGCCAACTGCACACCCGGCATGATTTGCTGGAAAAGATAGTAGGCGGCTATGCCCGTGCCGATGGAGATGAAGGGAATCAGCAACTTCACGAAGCCCGCCGTAATGATACCTGTGCGCGCGTCTTTGAGGGAACGCGCCGCCAACGCCCGTTGAACGATAAACTGGTTGGCTCCCCAATAATAAAAATGCAGCACCAACACCCCCGATAACATGCCACTCCAAGGATGACGCGGATCATCCATCGGCTTATACAGGTGCATGAGATCCTTGCCGGGCACAATGTCTTTCAGTTTGTTTTGGTCAAACTCCATCATGATGCTCCAGCTCCCGATCAGGTTATGGTTAAACGTGCACCATGCCACGATCAACATGCCCAACAGAATCAGCGCCGACTGAATCACGTCGGTAATGATCACCGCACGCAAACCGCCTAAGATCGTGTACAGTCCCGTCACTACAGCCATGATTAGAATCCCCCAGATGTAGAGCTTACGATCCACCTCCACGCGTTTGTAGGAAGACCAGCGTTCTTGCAGCTCGGACTGCTCCGCCAAAATGGCATCCTTAGGCGACTCCGGCGGTCCACGGTTCGGGTTCAATTCCTGCCAAGCCACCGTGAGGCCGGTCGCCTCCAGTCCATGGGAATTGGTCGCGGAATGAATAGCATCCAGCCGTTCCTTAATCTGCGTGATATCAGCCGCCCGCTTTGCGGTGGCCTCATCATTATCCACGTCCTTCAGCTCCCCCCCATTCTCCAACTGCGAGGCAAACTGAGCTTCCTGAATCTCGGCTTCATCAACCATGAGGATATTGACCGCGCGCGATCCAAGGTAAAAAGCAGGCAACATCATCACCATCACAATGATCGTCACCATGATCACCGCATATGCCACCCGGCTGCGGTCATCAAACCGTTTGCTCAGGTAATCGGACAGCGTGAAAATGTGGAGTTTGCGATAAACCGGCAGGAAAAAATAACACAGCAACAACAAACCCGCGATCGCTGTGATCTCTAGGTGGCTGATCACAAACCCTGCCCCGAAGCCCACCGCCATCATTCCCACCATGTGGTTGGCAGAAACATTTGAACCAAAGATGGAGCCCGCCACGGCCCACCACGGCGTGTCCTTGCCGGCCAGAAAATAATCCTGCGCCGAGCCGTCCTCATGGCGGCCCGCCCACAAGCCAATCGCCATCACGCCCAGCAACAGGCCAAAAAACACCACGAAATCTACTGTCGTCAAAATGCCATCCATAGCGGTCGCGCGTGCGCACCCTGCATGAAATTCGGGGGAATTCCAATGGCAAAAAACCTTGCCCCGGACCGTCTGCTGGACCAGTTTTCCCCCTCACCACTTGATGATGAAACGTATTTTGCTTTCCCTTTTGGCGCTGGCTCCCGTGCTGGCTTCCGCACAAACTCCGCAATGGATCTGGCCGGATCGGTCTGAGAAAAACGAGACCGTCTATTTCCGCAAAGCCTTCGACCTGCCCGCCGGCAAGATCCAGAAAGCCCAGCTGATCGCCACCTGCGACAACGGCTTCTCCGCCCACATCAACGGCAAGCCCGCCCTCGCCGGTAATGAATGGGGCAACAAATATGCCAAGGATGTCACTAAACTGCTCACCAACGGGGCCAATGTGATCGCTGTGGAGGGCCGCAACCAGGGCGGCATCGCCGGCTTTGTCGCGCAGCTCGAGGTGACCGTGGAGGGCAAGAAAACCACGCTCATCACCGACACCTCCTGGCAGGCGACCCGCACCTTTTTCGGGCAATGGAAAGCCGGCAAGGGATCCGACTGGGGTAAGACCATCGCCACCGGCAAGATGGGCGACGGCCCGTGGGGCAATGTGTTTATCGGCGCGGCCCGCGGCAGTGATGCCCCCGGAGATGGCGGCGCGATCAAGGTGGCCGAAGGCTTCAAGGCCGAGCTGCTCTACACCGTGCCCAAGGGCGAGCAGGGCTCGTGGGTGGCCATTTGCGCCGATGACGAAGGTCGCCTGATCGCCAGTGATCAGGGCAACAAAGGCCTGTACCGCATCGACCCGCGCGGCGATGAGATCAAGGTGGAGAAACTCAACATCGGAATCTCCAGCGCTCAGGGCCTGCTCTACGCCCACGGCGCGCTCTGGGTAAACATAAACGGCGGCGGCTCCTCCGGCTGCCATCGTCTCACCGATACCAATGGTGATGATCAGTTTGATAAAGACGAACACATCATGCCCCTGCGCGCCGGCGGTGAGCATGGCCCACACGGTCTGGTGCTCAGTCCGGATGGCCAGCACATTTACATGGTGGCCGGCAATATGACGCCCCTGCCTCAGGACAAGTTTGCCCATTCGCTAGCACCCACCAATTGGGGCGAGGATCATCTACTCAAACGCCTGCCCGATGCCCGCGGCCATGCCCGCAGCATTCGCGCTCCCGGCGGCTGGATCGCCCGCTTCGATAAGAATGGCAAAAACTGGGAGACCGTCGCCATGGGTTTCCGCAATACCTACGATCTCGCCTTTAACGTCGACGGCGAACTGTTCGCCTACGATTCGGACATGGAATGGGACGCCGGCACGCCGTGGTATCGGCCCACCCGTTTTTATCACGTCACCAGCGGAGCCGATTTCGGCTGGCGCACCGGCACCGGCAAATGGCCGCAATGGTATCCGGACTGCCTGCCCGGCGCCTATGGCATCGGCCCGGGCTCGCCCGTGGGCGTGGTCTCCGGTCTCGGCGCGAAGTTTCCCGCCAAATACCAGAAAGCCATTTACTGCTTGGATTGGACCTACGGTACGATGTCCGCCATGCACGTAACGGCTGAAGGCGCCTCGTACACCGCCACTCGTGAGGAATTTGTCGCCAGCTCCCAGCTGCGCATGACCGATGCCGCGATCAACCCCGTCGATGGCGCCATGTACTTCACCGTCGGCGGGCGTGGCGGCCAAAGCGCCCTGTACCGCGTCACCTACACCGGTAAGGATAGCACCGAGCCCGTGAAGACCCAGTCCCCTCATGCCGACACTCGTCAGGTACGGCAAGAATTGGAATCCCTCCACAAACGTCAGGCCGGCGCAGCCGCCAAGGCATGGAAACATCTCGGCCATGCCGACCGCCACATCCGCTGGGCAGCCCGCGTGGCTGTGGAGCATCAACCCGTCACCGAGTGGCAGGACGAAGCGCTCGCCGAGAAAGATCCTCAAGCCGCCCTCACCGCCCTATGCGCCCTCGCGCGCCATGGCGATAAGGCCCTGCAGGGTAAACTTATCGCCGCTCTGGATCGTCTGGACTGGGCCAAGCTGGATCTCGGCCAGAAAGCCGAATTGCTGCGCGTCTACCAGCTCGCCTTCATTCGCATGGGCCAGCCGGACGCCAAGATCGCCGCGGCCGTGGAGAAGAAACTCGACGCCGTGTATCCTGCCCCGGTTCCGGCGTTGAACTACGAGCTGAGCACGCTGCTCGTGTATTTGGAATCTCCCAATGCCGCCTCCAAGACCCTCGCGCTCATGTCGCAGAGCAGCGATCAAACCAAGCACAACTGGAGCCCTGAACTGCTCGCGCGCAATGCCGGCTACGCCCGCGCCTTTGCCGCCACCGCCGCCAGCTCCCCGCAGCGTGATCAGATCCATTACGCCAAAGAACTGCGCAATCTGAAAGGCCACTGGACCGATGCGCAGCGACTGGAATACTTCCGTTGGTACCGCAAGGCCGAGAGCTTTAAGGGCGGCAACAGCTTCGCCGGGTTCCTTAAAAACTTCCGCGGCGAAGCCATCGCCAACGTGCCCGAGGCGCTCCTGCCCGAGATCGCCAAAATCCAAAGCGAGCCGCTCAAAGAGGGGCCGGACTTTGAGATCGAGGCCCGCCTCGCCGTCGGCGTGGCTCCGCAAATGAAATTCGATAAGGCTGAGCTCAAGGTGAAAGCCGGTGCCGGCGTGGAACTCGCTTTCACCAACAACGATCCCATGCCCATGATGCACAACCTCGTGCTGGTGAAGCCGGGATCCCGGATTGAGATTGTCACTGCCGCCGCCACCATGGGCGCTGCCGGCATGGCCAACAGCTTCGTGCCCGAAAGCGACAAGGTGCTGGCCGCCACGCCGCTCGTGCTCACCGGCAATACCTACAAGCTCTACTTCAAAGCCCCGACCACCCCCGGCAAGTACGAATACATCTGCACCTACCCAGGCCACGGTCTTACCATGTGGGGCACGTTGGTGGTGGAATAGGAAATGAGGCGTTGAAGCGTACCCCTATTCAGGCACTCCCTCGTCCTATTTTAAGCGAAAGACATACTTTGGCTATTGCTCCTAAATCTGTTAAACAGCTCAAGACGGTCAAAAAGAATGTCCGCAAACATGTGGACGCCGCGCTGGAGGAGACCGGCGGCTTGTTGCGGCTGGCGCCGGCCTGGGTGCCGCGAGTGTTTCTGCAACCGGGCCAGCGGCTCAAGTTGCATCCGGACGACACCTACGCCTACGGCCTAGACCGCGGCGGCATTGATGAGCGTTGGTTCAGCTCCACCACCGAGGCGGCCAATGAAGGGCGTGTGCCGGACGAGGGCCTCAGCTACGTGGTGCACGGGCGCAACCGGTTCACCCTGCGCGATGCAGTGGCCGAGTGTGGCGCGGATATCATCGGCAAACGGATTTGGAATAAATACGGCAAGTGGCCGGTGTTCTCGAAGTTTTTCGACAACATGGGCCCCATCCCACATCACATGCACCAGAACGCCAAGCAGGCCAAGCTGGTGAAGCAGGAGGGCAAGCCGGAGAGCTATTATTTTCCGCCGCAACACAACAGCGTGGGCAACAATTTCCCGTACACCTTCATGGGCCTCGAGCCCGGCACCTCCAAGGCGCAGGTGCGCAAGTGCTTGGAGGATTGGAACAAGGGCGACAACGGCATCCTAGATCTCTCCAAGGCGTATCGCCTCAAGCCCGGCACCGGCTGGCTGATTCCCCCCTGTGTGCTGCACGCGCCGGGCAGTCTCTGCACCTACGAACCGCAGTGGGGCAGTGATGTATTCGGCATGTACCAGAACCTCGTGGAAGGCCGTGAAGTGCCGTGGAGCATGCTTGTGAAGAACATGCCCAAGAGCAAGCACAAGGATCTGGATTTCATTGTCGACCAGCTCGACTGGGCCGGCAACGTGGATCCGAACTTCAAGGACAACCATTACCTAGAGCCCATCCCCGTGGCCGATACCCGCAGCGAAGGCTATGTCGATCGCTGGATCGTTTACGGTCGCATCAAGAAAGAGCAGCTCTTTACCGCCAAGGAATTGACCCTCGACCCCGGCACCAAGTGTACCATCAAAGACAAGGGCGCGTGGGGCGGCACCTGCGTGCAGGGCAAAGGCACCATCAACGGCCAACCGCTCAACAGTCCGAAGCTGATCCGCTTCCATGAGCTGACCGAGGACGAATATTTCTGCACCGAAGCCGGCGCCAAAGCGGGCGTGACCTTCGAGAACACCAGCGCCACCGAGCCCCTCGTGCTCCTGCGCTACTTCGGCCCCGAGGTCAACAAAGACGCCCCGAACATCGGCGACTACCGCAAACGGAAATTTGACTAAACCCACATGAAACGTTTCCTTCAGATCCTCACATTACTGGCCATAGGCTCATTGAGCTTGTTTGCCGAAGACAAACAAAAGCCCATCAAGGCACTCCTGATTACCGGTGGTTGCTGCCACAACTATGTGTTCCAGAGTCAGGCACTGATCGCCGGCGTGGCGAAGCACGCGAAAGTGGACTGGAAGATCGTCAACGAAGGCGGCCGCGGCACCAAGGCGATGATTCCGTTGTACAAGAATCCCAACTGGGCCAAGGGCTACGACGTGGTAGTGCACAACGAATGTTTCGCCAACACCAACGACAAAGCCTACGTGCAAAGCATCACCAAGGTGCACAAGGCCGGCGTGCCCGCGGTGGTGATCCATTGCGCGATGCACACCTATCGCGCAGCGACCTTTGATGATTGGCGCGATTTTCTCGGCGTCACCAGCAAGAAACACGATCATCAGGCCAATTATCCTGTGAAACAGCTCGTGAACCACCCCATCCTCAAGGGCATGCCCAAAGATTGGAAGACGCCCAAGGACGAACTGTACATCGTGGAGAAACAGCTTCCGAGCGTCACCGCGCTGGCCACAAGCAAGAGTGAGCGCGACGGTAAGGATCACACCGTGATCTGGACCCATCAATACGGCAAAGCCCGCGTCTTCGGCACGACCTACGGCCACTCGGATGCGACCTTCAAGGATCCCGTCTTTCTCGGTTACGTCGCCCGCGGCCTGCTCTGGGCCGCCGGTCGATTGGACGAGAAATAGCCTTCAGGCTTAAACGACCCAAGCATCTCAATCAGCAATCGGGCCGGCTTTAGGGTTTGATGCAGTAGAGGTGCTTCTCTCCGCGGAGGAGCAAGCGGCTGTTTAACGGAACGGGCGAGGCAATGATCCGTTCGCCCATGACGTTTTCTGAAAGCACTTTGAACTCTCCCTCGATCTGCGCCACATACACCGTGCCGTCTTCGCGGGCGGCATACAGTTTGCCATCGCCAATGGATGGGCTGGAGTAATAGCTCGCGCGATCTTTGGGCAAAGCGCCCTGCCAGATTGTCTGCCCGGTTTTGGGATCGGTGCACAACACCTCGCCCCGGTCTCGCACGGTGTAAACGCGACCGCCGTGTGCGGCCGGTGTGGGCACAAAACTACTGGAGTCGGTTTCCCAGGCGCGGTGTGATTCGGTTACATCCCCTTTGCCGCCCAGCCGAATGCCGGCCAGCTTGCTGCCGCGACCGTACGGCACCACCGCCATGTCGCCCACTTTCACAAACGAGGAAACAACCACCCAGTTGTTTTTCTTTTGCGGATTAAACCCGGCGCAGCTCCAGAGAATTTTCCCATTAGCCGCATCATGCGCCGTCAGGCGTTCCGCGCCCCACACCAATAACGCCTCGCGACCAGCGTGTTGAATCACCAGTGGCGTCGAGTAGCTGTGATCGCCTTCGCGCGGGGTTTTATAATTGCGCTCCGTCTTCCAAGCCAGCTTGCCGGTCTGCTTATCGTACGCCAACAGCCAGGAATTGCCTTCGCGCATCAGCGCCATCACCACGTGTTTTTCGGTGAGCACCGGTGATGTGCCGAAATCCCAATACAAGGTATCGCGGCCAAGGGGGTTCAGGTTTTGTTGCCATAAAATTTTGCCGGCAAAATCCACTGCGGCGAGTGTCTTACTTTTGAAGAACACATAAAACGCCTGACCATCCGTCACGGCTGACGAATTGCTGCCCGAGCCATTCCGATGCCGACCGGCGTTTTCCTTGCCGAAAGTGGTCCGCCAGCGTTCCTTACCTTTCCAATCATATGCCAGCAACGCGTCTTGTCCATCGACCGGGGCGGTGACCACAATGTGACCCTCCCATACCACCGGCGTGGAGCAGCCCTTACCCGGCAAGGCGACGCGCCACTCCCATTTCGCTTCATCAGTCAGCTGCACAGGATACGTGCCCCCAGTGGCGCTGCCGTTTTCATTTGGCCCACGCCAAGTCGGCCAGTTGTCCGCCGTCAGGAAATTGCTGAGTAACAATGTCGCAAATGAGAAGCATGTCACGAATAGTTTCATGTGCGAACTATAAACCCTCGCGGATTCGTGGCCACCGAAATCCATCCAATCTGTTGTTGAAGTTTCTTGTTTTCCCTCCGCAAACAGGCATAGTGCGCGGCTCTCCGGGAGGGGCCACATGGAACATATCCGAAACATCGCCATAATTGCGCACGTGGATCATGGGAAAACCACGCTAGTGGATTGTCTGTTGAAACAGTCGGGCACCTTCCGCGCCAACCAAGCGATCGTGCAAGAGGAGCGCATTATGGATTCCATGGATCTCGAGCGCGAGAAGGGCATTACCATCAAGGCCAAGAACGCGGCGTTCCAGTATCGCGATCATCACATCAACATTGTCGACACGCCAGGCCACGCGGATTTCGGCGGCGAAGTAGAGCGTTCTCTGAGCATGATCGATGGCGTGCTGTTACTGGTGGACGCCAAGGACGGGCCGCAGGCGCAAACGCGGTTTGTGCTACGCAAGGCGCTGGAGAGCGGTGCGCGGCCGATTGTGGTGATCAATAAAATAGATCGCGACCACGCCCGGCCGGATTGGGTGCATGATCAGGTGCTCGAACTCTTCTTCGCGCTGGACGCTACCGAGGAGCAACTGGATTTCCCTTACGTGTACGCCAGCGCCAAAGACGGTTACGCCACGCACGATCCCAACGTGCGCGAAGGCGACATGACGCCCCTCTTCGAGATGATCCTCAAGCACGTGCCGTCACCGCGCGCCGAGGCTGGCGAAGGCTATCAACTCGCCGTGGCTAACGTGGATTATTCTGACTACCTTGGCCGCATTGCATTTGGAAAAATCCGGCGCGGCTCCATTCGCCTCGGCGATCCGCTGTACAGTTTGCAGGACGACCGTGAAACGGCCGGTGGCAAGGTGACGGCGCTATTTCAGTTTGAAGGCCTGAAACAAATCCAGATCGAGGAAGCGCACGCGGGCGATATCGTTGGCATCAGCGGCCTACCCGATGTACTCATCGGCGAAACGCTGGTGGACGATCCCGAGCGCCCCGCGCTGCCGTTCAAACCCATTGATCCGCCCACCATCAAGATGGCGTTTGCCGTCAACAACGGCCCGTTCGCCGGACAGGATGGCAAGAAGGTCACTGCGCGCCAGATTTGGGATCGGCTCGAAAGAGAAGGCCGCGCGAATGTCTCCGTGCAAGTCGCTCAAACCGACGTGAGTACAGTGTTCCACGTCACCGGCCGCGGCAGCATGCAGATCGCCGTGCTCGTCGAGCAGATGCGCCGCGAAGGCTACGAGGTGCTCGTGAGTCGCCCCGAGGTGTTGAAGCATCAGGACGAATCCGGCGAATGGCTCGAGCCGATGGAGAAGATTTTTCTGGAAGTCCCCGAGGATGCCGTGGGTGATGTGATGGAAGCGCTCGCCAACCGCAAGGCCACCGTAGCGGATATGGCTCCAGCCGGCGATCGCATGACCATTGAGGCCCTTGGTCCCACGCGCGGACTCATTGGCTTCGAAGTAGAATTGCTCAACCTCACGCGCGGCGAGGGATTGATGAGTCATCTTTTTCACGAGTACGCCGCCGAGGTCGGCGAAATTCCCTCCCGGCGCAACGGCATGCTCGTGAGTATGGAGGACGGCGACGTGACTGCCTTCGCGCTCGACCAGTTGCAAAACCGCGGCAAGCTGATGGTCGTGCCCGGTGACAAGGTCTACAAAGGCATGATCGTCGGCGAGAACCTGCGCGACAACGACCTGCCCGTGAACCCGGTGCGAACCAAGCACCTCACCAATATCCGGTCGCAGGGCGACGGCAAGGGCATCATGCTCAAGGCCCCGCTTCAACTCAGCCTCGAGCGTGCACTGGAATACATCGCGCCCGACGAGTACGTCGAGGCCACCCCCAGCACCCTGCGACTCCGCAAAAAGATCCTCGACGAGCACGCCCGCAAAAAAGCCGAAAAAGCCCTCGCGGCACAAACGGCCGGCGTCTAGGCCCAGCGGTGTTTTAGGGTTGAACGCGTGGGCGGGGTTGTTAACTTGTCCGCCGATTCCGCCTGTTTTGGATACAGCCCTGCTGCGTCTATTGGGCGTGTATCGCAACAAACCAGTCAATTTATGAGCGCACTGAAATTACACAATGCCATGTGGCCCGGGCTCGTCGGCAAAGGCGACGAGGAAGGTCAGGAACCCCCCATCAGCCTCGAGCGCATGCTCGACCTCACCGCCGCCGCTGAAGTGGATGGTCAGAAATATGATGGCATCGATTACTTCCTCTTTCTGCCCCACACCAACCCTGAGGCCAGCGATGATGAGCTGAAAGGTATCGCCGATCTCATTCAGGGCAAGGGCTTCGACATCGGCTCGCTGGTGGCGCCCGTGTGGCCCGGCACCGTGGGCGATTCAGCCATGGGCACAGAAGAACAGCGCGGCAAATTTCTGGAAGCCGTCAAGATGGCCTGCCGCATTGCCAAGGTGTTCAACGAACACGGTGCCCGCAAGCGCGGCGTGATCCGCATTGATTCCGCGGAGTTTGGCGTGGAGAAATGGCGCGAAGATACCACAGCCAACACCGGCACCATCGTTTCCACCTTCAAAGAAGCCGCCAAGATCGCCGCCGATCACGGCGAACGTCTCGCCGCCGAAGGCGAAATCTGCTGGGCCGGTATGCACAGCTGGAAGGATATGCTCGATGTCCTCGAAGGCGTCGGCATGCCCGAAGCGCTCGGCTTCCAGGCCGACCTCGCCCACACCTACCTCTACACCCTCGGCTACAACGCCCCCGAACACGCGCTCGTGCAGGAAGGCTATAGCGAAGAGGAATTCTGGCCGGCCTACGAGAAGATGACCGACGCCCTCCGCCCGTGGACCATCGATTTCCACGTCGCTCAAAACGACGGCGAAGTACACGGCGCCGGATCGCACGACAAGACCGGCAAACACTGCCCGGCCGACGATCCCAACGGTAAGCTGGACATCACCCGCTGCGCCGGCTACTGGCTCAAGGATGCCGCCGACCGCGGCATCGAGCACATCTGCTGGGACGGCTGCATGTTCCCCAACGCCACCCTCGAAAAACCAGAAACGTGGAACACCATCCTCAAGGCCATGATCGACGTCCGCGACGCCCACGGCCAAAACTAAAATCACAATTCAAAAGATGAGCGAAAAGAAACCACTCAATATCGGACTGGTGGGCTACGGCTTCATGGGCCGCACCCACTCCAACGGTTACAAGCGCGTCAGCGACTTCTTTCACGATCTCGGCCATCGCCCCGTGCTCAAGGCCGTGTGCGGTCGCACCGAAGACAAGACCAAGGCCTTCGCTGAAAAGTGGGGCTACGAGAGCTACGAAACCGATTGGCGCGAATTGATCAAGCGCGACGACATCGACGCCATCGATATCTGCACGCCGAACGATCAACACGCCGAGGTAGCTATCGCCGCCGCCGAAGCCGGCAAGATGGTGCTGTGCGAAAAACCACTGGCCCGCACCGCCGAGGAAAGCGCTCCGATGGTGGACGCCGTGGAGAAGGCCGGCGTAGCCAACACTGTGTGGTACAACTATCGCCGCGTGCCCGCCGTCACCCTCGCCAAGCAAATCATCGAGAGCGGCAAACTCGGCCAGATCTTCCATTACCGCGCCAACTTCCTGCAGGACTGGACCATCAGTGCCGATCTCCCGCAGGGCGGCGAAGGCCTCTGGCGTCTCGACGCCGCCGCAGCCGGCAGCGGCGTGACCGGCGATCTGCTGGCCCACTGTATCGACACCGCCATCTGGCTCAACGGCAGCATCAATGATGTATCGGCCGTGACCGAGACGTTCATTAAAGAGCGTGTCCACACCGCCACCGGCGAAAAACAGGAAGTCACCATCGACGACGCCTGTATCTTCCATTGTCACTTCGACAATGGATCGCTCGGCCTGTTTGAGTCCACCCGGTACGCGCGCGGCCACAAGGCCCTGTACACGCTGGAGATCAACGGCTCCGACGCCTCCATCCGCTGGGATCTGCATGACCTCAACCGCTTGGAGTTCTTCGATCACAGCGACGAGTCCACCACGCGCGGATGGCGCAGCGTGCATATCACCGACGGCGACATGCCGTACATGGACAAGTGGTGGGTGCCCGGCCTGTGCATCGGCTACGAGCACACCTTTGTGCATCAGGTGGCCGACTTCCTGAAGAGCCTAGACGAAGGCACGCCGTGCAACCCGACCTTCCGCGACGCCCTAGAGACCGCCAAGGTCTGCGACGCCGTCCTCGATTCCGCCAAGGATCGCGCTTGGAAGGACGTATAAGCACCCCAATCTCCACACCGCACTGGCTTCGGCCGGTGCGGTTTTTTTGTGTAAACCGCTACCAAAAACGCCAATAAACCCACCAAAAATCCATTTTTAGGCCGTTTTCTGTTTTTTTATTGAATAAAGCGCCTCTATGTGGTGTCTATCACTCCAAGCCTTTTTACAACTACTCTTATAAACCATGAAGAAACTGATCAGTAATGTAATCGTGATGGCCGCCATCGTGGCGGGTTTCGCATTCACCACCGAAGCTGCCCCGGCCCAGAAGCTTTGTCCCCTCATGATTGAGGACGAAATCGATGTGGAAGAATTCCTCGTCTACAAGGGCGTGAAGGTATTTGTGTGCTGTGGCACCTGCAAGAAGATGTGGGTCCAAAACCCAGACTACTACGCAGTGGTTGCTCAGGAGCAAGCCCCGCAATTAAAAGCGGTTGCCTCCAAGGATATCAAGCCGATGAACCAAAAATTCTGCCCGGTGTATACCGACACTCGCGTACATCCAAAGAGCCCGTTCATCGAACATGATGGCAAAAAGATTTACTTCAGCAAAACTCGCGCCAAGAGCCGTTTCGAGTCTAATCCTGAGAAGTACCTAGAGAACATCAAGTAACCCGTTCTCCAACAAATTCCCAAGCCCCGCCGCCGCGGGGCTTTTTTTATGGCACCGCCACCAACCGCGGAAGTCGGGTGAATAACAGACGACAAGCGATTTGCTCGGAAGCCAAACCGGTCATGAGCACCAACACGCGCCGGTACCAATCCAGTTGGGATTGATGCCGCACCACCGCCGCCTCCACATCCGACGCGTCGCGCACCATATCCGTTTTGAAATCCACGATCTCCGCGCGGTCCGGCCACAGTACCACCCGGTCAAACACGCCCGAACAAAACTCGCCATCCAACACCACGCCAAACCGCCGCTCCCGCCACACAACCGCTTCCGGATCCGTCGTAAAATGCTCCTGGATTTCCGGTTCTTCCAAGCACGTCCGCACCATCGCAACGGCTTCCGCATCACCATCCAGTAATTCTTCCGCTGCGTCCGTGTACCATTCGATCTGTTCGAACACCGCGTGAACCGCGTCCCCGAATTGCGCCGCTTCCTTCGCTTGCGGATCAAACAAACGCGAACCCTGAATTAACGCTCCCTCATGTTCGGAAGGCTTGCGGCGTTCCAGCTTGGGAAAATCCCGTCCCTCCTTCACCTGCACGCGCGGTTGCTCGTGCTCGGCCGTCGCTGCATCCGATTCAAACGCCTCCACCCACGTCCATGCACCGGATTCAAACGCCTTAACGGCTGTCGCCCCACCGCCCGCCCATTCCTCATCCGCGTTGCCGAGCGATTCATTCAACAGGTGAACGAAGTTCGGTGAAGGTGATTTCTCTTTCGGCCGCGTACTGATCACATACAACCCATGCCGGGACCTTGTCAGGGCCACATACAATCGGCATAGATTTTCAAAACATTCCTTGCTGCGCCCCGCGGCAACCGCGCTCCCCAGCACCTCATCCGCCGCACATAAATCCTGTCGCGGCAAATCCATCACCCACTCCACCTCGTCGTGGTCATCGGCTTGCGCGTGCAACGCTTCGGTCCGACGTGCATCCAGCCGACTTCCTTCCAGATCCGACACCAATGTCACATCAAAGGTCAGGCCCTTGGCCTTGTGCACGGTCATCACCTGCACCACGCCGGATGCGCCGCCTTCGTTCAAATCCCGGCTTTCGGCAAATCCGATGAATTCATCCACATCCCGCAAACCCGATTCATCATATTGCCGGGCCAACTCAATAAATTGCCGCCGCCGATGGCTCGAAAAATCATCTGTCGCCAACGGGCGCGACCATTCACGGGCGGCGGCCTCAAACCCCTCGCGGTACAATTGCTCCTGCAACTGGCGCAACGCCGAATCCCATTGGCGAGGCTCCCCTTCGAACTGTTCGCGCAGCGGCGTCATCGCCACGTGCTCGCGCGCATATCGATCTTCCGGGTGCGCCGCCGCCTTAAACAGCGACATCATCGCGGCGCCCAGCGCGTTGTCGGTCGCCGGCCGCGTGGCTGATTCCCCGGCCACCGGCAGGTTTGCCACGTGTTCGCGTAAGTATTCCACCACGCGCCCCGACTCCTTATTGGTTTGCACCAGCACCGCGCATCGCATGCCTCGTTGGGTCGGCTGTAGTTCCCGTAATAGTCCGGCCAACACCGCATAACGATCGTCCGCATGGTCCACGGTCAAATGCATCGTGTGCCCGGCCAGATCGGCATGAGGTTCCGCGGCTTGATGTTCATTCCACACATCCGCCCAGCGTTCCGCCGCCACTGGATCAAACTCACGGAGCAGATCCGGTTGCTCGAACACGGCATTGACCAGTTCCAACACGGCCGGAGCCGACCGCCAGGACACGTCCATGGACTGCACCGCAAACTCTCGGCCGGCGCCATGCCGGTAATGCTCCTCTACCCGCCCGAACAACCGCGGATCACCACCACGCCAGCCGTAGATGGATTGCTTCACATCACCTACGCAGAAAAAGGAACGGTCCGGATCCTGCACCGCTTCATCCACCAAATTCTCCACCACACGCCACTGCGCGGCGCTGGTATCCTGAAATTCATCCAGCAGCCAATGATCAAACGCGCCGTCGAGCCGGTATTCCAACGACAACCGATCCGGCCCTACCCCGCCCAACACCGGCCGGCCTCCTTCTGGAGCCAATAGCACCGGTAAATCCGCAAAGGTCAACAGCCCCTGCCGTCGGATCAATCCGTCATAGCGGTCGTCGTATTCGCGCAACATGGCAAACACCCCACGCGTCCGCTCCAGCAGCCGGTTGAATTCTGCCGCCAAACAATGTCGCAATAACGCACCCAAGGATTGCTGAAATGCCGCGCCCGGCTGGAAATCTCTCCGATAGAATTGAAACGTCCAGTCGCCGGATTCCAGCCGACTCAATCCGGAGAACGCCTTTTTCAAAAGCGTGGCGGAGCCGAGTAAATCCTTACCAGGCTCCCATTGCTGAAGATGGTCCGCCGCCTTTTGCCACGCCGGCCGCGCGCGCGCATGCACGTCATCAAACCCGGTCTCCGCTTCCAGTGCATCCCGAAAGGCCTGCACCAGTGTCGCTGGATTCCACGGTTGAACAGGCCATGGATTTCCTTGAGGCCAAATCGTTTCGGGTTGGCCCCAGCACTGTTCCGCGGGAGCGCTGTGATACACCGAATGACAATCCCGAAGGTACTGCTCAAGCACATCGTAAATGCGGCGATCCTGCTGACCAGCGGACATTAATTCGAACGACTTCAATAACGCCTGGCGATCGGCTTCACTGGTGGCGGCTGCCGCGAACAACTGATCCAAGGCCCGCAAGCGCGCGCGTTGCGCAGTGAACTCGTCCATGATCTCGAATTCGCCGCTTAAACCGTACTCAAGCGAAAACATCCCGAGCACCCGATGAAAAAATCCGTCAATCGTCCCGAGGGCCAGTTGCGGCATCCGCTCCAGCAACTTGCGCAAAGCGCGCCGATAATCGGCGGCGGTCAATTCCGGCAGCTCGATGTCCCGGGATAATTTCTTCCGCTGAGCTTCATTCACCACCGACTCCGCCAGTCGCTTCAGGATACCTTCAAAAAATTCCCCAGCCGCCTTGCGGGTAAAGGTCAGCGCAATGATCCGCTCAGGCGCCTGGCCCATCAGCAACAGGCGGATGTAGCGGTTCACCAGCCGATACGTTTTGCCCGAGCCCGCCGAGGCCCGGATCATTTCACTGCCGAGAATGGATCCAGCGTCACTCATTACATTCCCCCCATGCCGGTGCTTGGGCTGCCATTTCCACCTGACCAAACAGGATGGGATCAAACTCGTCGTAGCGCACCTTTTCCCGAGCCGGCCAAAACTCACCGGCCTGAACACGATCCACAATGGCCGTCGCGCATGCCATCGCGTTGGCGTGCATGTCCGGTGAATACCCTTCCATCAGCTGCACCCCCGTATCGGCCCCGACCGCGGGTAGATTAAAATACCCCAACTGCAACTCATTATCGGCTTCCGTTTCCAAGGCCCAATAATACAGCGGCAACTGCAGATCGACCCAGCCACTGGGCCGGTCCTTGCCTTTGATCACCACATCCACCGCCGCGTAGTCCGGCGTGGTATCGGTGCGCCGGGCGGTGTGCGCATCCAGTGGAGATTTTGCCTTCCCGGAAGTCTTGTAATCCAGCACGCGCAGCACGCCGGTTTCTTCATTTCGCTCCACCCGATCAATCCGGCCACGCACCGCCAGTCCGTTGATCTCCCCATCAATTTCTCTTTCCGTGCCGGTGATCCGCCAGCCCGCCGCGTATTCCTTTGCCTGGGC
>Ga0310343_10000697_pt1 | contig 16384 bp, 16 predicted proteins | sample HC15DNA2025_MG_FD_203519 | JGI IMG/M metagenome (GOLD analysis project Ga0310343, IMG submission 203519) | Marine microbial communities from station ALOHA, North Pacific Subtropical Gyre - HC15-DNA-20-25_MG | ecosystem: Environmental > Aquatic > Marine > Oceanic | place: Pacific Ocean: North... | reverse complement strand
AAAAAAATAGAGTTTTAGTTGCAATGTCAGGTGGAGTTGATAGCTCTGTAAGTTTAATTAAAATTTTGGAAGCAGGATATGAACCCATTGGTGTAACTATGAAATTATGGGAAAGTCCACAGGGTGTACCAGCAACAGATTCTTATTGTTGTTCTTTAGAATCAATAAATAACGCAAAAATTATTTGTCAAAAATATAATGTACCACATTATACATTAGATTTTAGGACTGATTTTAAAAAAAATGTTGTTGATTATTTAGTTAAGGAATATTTTAAAGGTAATACGCCTAACCCCTGTATTAATTGTAATAAGCATCTAAGATGGGGTAGCCTCATTGATCAAGCGAAAACTTTTGAAGCAGACTTCATAGCTACAGGTCATTATGCAGTAATTGAAAAAAATAAAAACTATGGCTATACAATCAATAAAGGAAAAGATAAAAACAAAGACCAATCATATGTGTTATGGAGTATAGATAAAAAATTATTAAATAAAACATTATTTCCTCTTGGTAATTTAACAAAAGAAGAAGTGAGAAAAATTGCATTTGAGCATGATTTAATCACTGCTGAAATTCCTGATAGCCAAGAATTATGTTTTTTACCAAATTCAGATTATCGTCAATTTTTAAAAGATTATGCTCCTAATAGATCTGCTAAAGAAAAAAAAGGAAATTTTATTCTTGATAATGGTGAGATTGTTGGAACTCATATGGGAATTTCGAATTATACAATTGGACAGAGAAGAAAACTTGGAATTAGTGGACCTGAACCAAGCTATGTAAAAAAAATTGATAAAAAAAATAATGTGATTCAAGTTTCAAAAAGAGAAAAAATGTTTTTCGAAAATTGTATTGTTAAAAACATTAATTTTTTAATTGATCCAAAACAATGGGAAAATGATTTGATTACAACATATATACGATATAATCATAGTGGGGTAGATAGTGAAATTCAATTCTTAGATCAAAAGACTATAAAAATAAAATTTAAATCTCCGCAATTTGCTGTAACCCCTGGACAGTCAGCGGTATTTTATAAAGATGATTTATTATTGGGTGGAGGAATCATTTCAAAATGATTAAGTTCATTAATGATTTTAAACTAACATTTTATTAAATTAATACATGAACAACTTTTATCTAATTTTCATTATCTCAATTTTATTTGTTTTTACATCAGACATAAATTGTCAGTACAGAACTAAAATTCCAACATCTAGTGTGATTGATACAAGAATCCAAAATGAAGGTGGAAATATTTTTAATTTTTTTAATCCAGATAATTTCTCCATGAATCATAGTTTTGGAATGAGTATGAATTCTTTTGGAGGTATATCTAAATCTTATGGTACCTATACAAATAATATGAACTTAAAATTGAATGACAAATTAATGTTGAAATCATTGATTTATTTTGTACAACCAAGCAATATTCAAAATCTTAACTCACCCATGATGAACAATCCATCAATTTATTATGATGCAAACTTGAATTATAAAATTTCTGAAAATATTATGTTTCAACTTTCATTGAGTTCTTCACCAAATTATTACAGATATAACCTAAGTCCATATATAAATTCATATGCTCGGTAATCATTTAAGTGTTAAAAAATAAAAAATCTTCCAAAAAAAATTTTAATTTTTTTAGTTTTTTTACAGGATACAATATTTTTATTTTTATCTTATTTCTTATTTCTTCAAGCTTTGTGATATCTATAATTGATAGACACTTAAGATTTGGAATTAAAATGGATTATAATTTTTCTAATACTCCTCCTGATTTAATTATTGATCCTATCAAGGAATATGAAAACTCTGCATTTAAAGATATAAGAGTTGAAGTTTTAAATGGTTGTGGGGAAAAAGGAATTGCTAAAAAATTTTCAGATTATTTAATCAATCAACATGTTGATGTTGTAAGATCTGAAAATACTCCTGATAATAATTTTGATTATGAAAAAACTCAATTAATTTTAAGAACTGAAGATTTTCAAGATATTGCAAGGATAGCTTCCTTATTAGATTTTAATCCAAAAGATTCCACAAAAGTAGTAGTGGATACTGATTTAAATTTACTCACAGATGTTACTTTAATTATTGGCAAAGATTTTAAGAATATCATTCCTGTTCAAAATTTTATTTTATCACAACCTTAATTATTCAGTAATAGAATTTAAATCATAAGTGTCATCTTCATATCAAATTGCTAAAAAAGCATCGGAACTTGCATTTTCAAAAAAAGCAGAAGATATTCTAATAATTGAAATTAGGGACTTAACCTCAATTGCAGACTATTTTGTTATTTGTACAGCTAATTCTGCAATTCATGGAAAAGCAATATATGAAACGATTTTAGATGGTTTTGTTTCAAAAGAAAAACCGTATAAAGTAGAAGGGTTGAATAATTCAACATGGATTATTATGGATTATATAAATATTATAGTACATATTTTTCAAGAAAAAGAAAGAAGTTATTATTCAATTGAGCGACTTTGGAATGATGGAAATTTTGAAAAATTTAAAAATATTTAATGATAAAAAATGTCAATATTATTAGTAAAAAAAATAATTAACGAATCTATTCTTAAATCTATTAAATCATGTAAATATGATACAAATATAGATGAAAAAGATATAAAGTTAAATGAAACTAAAAATAAAGAAATTGGAGACATTTCAACGGGTATATCATTTATATTAGCAAAAAAAAATAAAAAACCTCCAATTGAGATAGCTAAAAACATAGTTAAAAAAATTGATTTAGATAAAAATTTGATAATGAAAACAAATGTTTCAAAACCAGGTTTTATTAATTTTCATTTAAATGTTAAAATGCTCTACGATAATTTGTTTCAAATAATCGTTAAGAACAAAAATTATGGAAGATCCTCAATTGGAATTAATAAAAAGGCCCTAGTTGAGTTTGTGAGTGCCAATCCTACAGGGCCTCTCACTGTTGGTCATGGTAGGCAAGCAGTTCTCGGTGATATTGTATCAAGAATTTTAGAGTTTAATGGATATTTGGTTGAAAGAGAGTATTATTATAATGATGCGGGTAGACAGATGAGGGTTCTAGAGCAATCAATTAAATCTAGATATATTCAATTATTTGATAAAGAAAGTTCTTTTCCAGAGCATGGTTATCATGGTTATTATATAGTAGAAATTGCAAAAAATATATTAATAAAAGAATTGGGATTTAAAGATTTTAAGGAATTAGATATTTTTTTAAATGATTTAAATAATCAAGATAAAAAAAAATATTTAAACAAAATAAATAAAATCAATTTTAGAAACTTTGGTGAAGAATTAATTTTTGATAATATTAAAAAAACTTTAAAAAGAATAAGAATAAATTTTGATAATTTTGTAAATGAAAAACAATTTTATGATGATGGAAGTATTGAAAAAATTTTAAAAATTTTTGAAAGAAAAAAACTATCATATAAAAAAGATGGTGCTGTGTGGTTAAAAACTTCAGAGTTTGGTAAAGAGGTTGATACCGTCATTATTAAAAATACAGGGGAACCAACATATAGGTTACCCGATATAGCTTATCATAGTAATAAAATTAAAAGAGAATTTGATTTAATTATAAATATATTAGGAGCTGACCACAAAGATACAGTTCCCGATGTTATAAATGGCGTAAAAGCTCTAGGTTACGAAATTAATCATATCAAGGTTTTAATTCATCAATTTGTTTCATTGATTGTAAAAGATGAAAAGATGAAAATGTCTACTAGAAAAGCTAACTTTGTTACTTTAGATGATTTAATTGATATGGTAGGTGTTGATATTAGTAGATATTTTTTTATAATGAGAGGGAAACAAAGTCATTTAAATTTTGATATAGATCTTGCAAAAAAAGAATCTGATGAAAACCCAGTTTTTTACTTACAATATGCCTATGCAAGAATATGTAATATTTTAAAATTCTTTAATGAAGATGAAAACATTGAATTAAAAAAAACTAATTTTAATTTATTAACTGAAAAAGAAGAAATTAATTTGATGAAAAATTTAAATTGTTTTGATGAAATAATAATTGACTCACTAAATACTTTAGAACCTCAAACTATAGCAAATTATTTACAACAATTAGCTACAAGCTTTCATAAGTTTTATGCCAATCATAGGGTGATTAATAGTAATAAAGAATTAACTAATTCAAGAATAAAGTTAATTTTATCAACCAAAATAGTTCTTGAAAATGGACTTGATATTCTTGGAATAAGTCATCCTGAAAAAATGTAAATTTTTAAAAAAAATTAAAAAGGAGTTGTTATGAAAAAATATTTTTTAGTTATGATAATTTTAATTCTTAACATTAATAATTTTGCTTTTTCAAAACAAAATGATTCTATAAAGGTATATCTTTCTCAATTTGAAGATTTTATTAGAAATGAAATTGCAAATTCAGCTACAACTGGAAGATTTCAATTACAATCATTTAATATTGATAGAACGCATTGGCATTATATGCTTGATACTTCTACTGGGAAACTATATAGAATGGAATTAGGAAGAACTCCTGATAGGAGCGAATGGAAATTAATGTCAAATGGTATAATTGAAGAAAAAGAAGAAGTCTCTAATAAGGATAATTAGAAATAATTTTTAAACATGAAAATTTTCATTTATATAACTTATTTTTTTTTAATATCATGTACAGATTCTAAAATTGATTTGGTTGAAGTAAATGCTACTGATATTAAAAATGAAATTAATAAATTTAAAGGTAACAAATCTGTTTTAGTTAATTATTGGGCAACAACTTGCAGCCCATGTATTGATGAATTTCCAATGATTATGGATTTATCAAAAAGATATAAAGATCATTTAAAGATTTTCTTTGTTTCTACAGATTGGATAGAAGACAAAGATAATGCTCTAGAGTTTTTAGTTTCTCAAAATGTTCAAGGGTTATCTTTTTTAAAGAATCAAAAAGATAATGATTTTATTAATCAAACAAATCAAAACTGGAGTGGAGCTTTACCATTTACGATAGTATTCGGAAAAAAGTCTGGAAATGTTGTAGATTTCTGGGAAGCCAAAGCTTCTGAAAAGAGATTTATAAGAGGAATTGAAATTGGAATTAACGAAGGAGAATTGAATGAATAAAATTTTTAATCTAATGATAATTTTTACTCTGATGACTTTTTTACAATCAAAAGAACTAGAAATAGGTTCTAAGATTCCATTATTTGCAGTCAAAATGGACCAAGTTAATGGAAATCCCATTAGTTTGAAAGATGCTATGGGCAAAAATGGTTTAATTGTTATCTTTTCATGTAACACGTGTCCTTGGGTTCTGGCTTGGGAGGATAGATATAATGTAATTTATAAAAAATATAAAGATAAGGGTTTTGATATGGTTGCTATAAATTCTAACCAAGGAACTAGAAACTCTGGTGATAGTATGTCGGATATGAAAAATCATGCCAAAAAAGCTAAGTATGAATTTCCCTATACATTAGATGAAGGTTCAAAACTTGCTAATGCTTTTGGTGCAACTAAAACTCCTCATGTATATTTATTTGATTCTAATGCTAAATTAGTGTATAAGGGGGCAATTGATGATAATTCTAGGAATCCAAAAAAAGTAGAAGATCACTATTTAATGGATGCTTTAGATTCTATGATTGAGGGTAAAAAAATTGCTCAGGTATCAACAAAAGCAATAGGTTGTACCATCAAATATGTAGATAATTGATTTTATCGGAGTGTGGCGCAGCTTGGTAGCGCACCTGGTTTGGGACCAGGGGGTCGAAGGTTCAAATCCTTTCACTCCGACAAATTAAATTCTCTCTTGATCTGAAAGGCTTTTTTTAGTTTTTTTATTGACAATAAAAGATTTATGGTTTATTCAAGGGATGAGACAATGAAAATCATATCAAGTCAAATAATACTAAAATTTATACTTCAAATTTATACCACATTAGATTATCTACGATGTTGAGATATCAATATTTATTTGATAAATAAATAATGTAAGGTGTTGAAATAAATTAGGATTTTCTAGGAATGAATATAGCAATTATTGGTGGTGGAATAGTCGGTCTTGCCTTAGGATATAAACTTCAATGTGAAAACAATAATAATATTGATATTTTTGAAAAAGAAAAAAGAATAGGTTATCATCAATCTGGAAGAAATAGTGGTGTATTACACTGTGGATTGGGTTATAAGCCTGGATCTTTAAAAGCTAAACTTACGATTTCTGGAATAAAACAAATGATTGATTATTGTAAAAATCATCAAATAGAATATGATATATGTGGAAAAATAATAGTAGCAACTTCAAATAATGATATTAGTTTAATAGATAATTTGGCTAAAACAGGAAAAAAAAATGGTTTAACTGGTTTAAAATTTTTGACACAACATGAATTAAAAGAAAGAGAGCCTTTTGTTAAATCTTTAAAAACATTATTAGTTCCGGATGAAGGAATTATTGATTATAGGGGTGTTATTAATTCCATGTCAAATAACATTATAGAAAGTGGTGGTAATATTTTTCTTTCCTCAAGAATTAAAATGTTAAAAAAAATAAATAATACAATATATTTAGATAATTATTCGCATAAAGGTTATAAATATGTTATTAACTGTACTGGATTACAGTCTGATTTGACTTATAAAAAATTTTCTAAAGAAAAAAGAAAAATGAAAATTGTCCCTTTTCGAGGAGAATATTATAAACTATCAAAAGATGCTGAGAAGTTAGTTAATCATCTTATATATCCAGTTGGAAACCCAAAGTTTCCTTTTCTTGGAGTTCACTTTACAAGGATGATTAATGGTGATAGAGAAGTTGGTCCTAATGCAGTTCTAGCATTTAAAAGAGAAGGTTATAAAAATTCTGACATATCAATAAGTGATATAATTGATTATTTGTCATATCCAGGTTTTTTAAATTTTATAAGAAAGAATTTTCTTTTTTGCATTAATGAATTATCAACTTCACTTTTTAAATCCTCTTTTTTAAAGAAAAGTCAAGTTTTAATACCTGAAATAAGAGCAAAAGATATTAGTAAAGGTTCTGCTGGTGTGAGAGCTCAAGGAATTGATGCTAAGGGTAATTTAATGATGGATTTTGATGTAATAAAATCAAATAATCAAATACATGTTCTTAATTCACCATCTCCTGCAGCTACATCTTCACTTGCAATAGCAGATTATATAATTAAAAATTACATTAATTAGATTATATATTAATAGTTTGGAAATGCCTTTTCAATTTTTATATATTAATATATAAAAATTTTTATTTCATTTATAAAAAATTAATTATTAAATGAATACTAATGAAAGTAAGTATTATATCATTTCTTCTATCAATGGTTGTAATTAGCGGTACAGAAACACCTAATTATAAAAAAATAAAAAAATTCAAAGATTTTGAATTAAGGAATTATGAATCCATAATTATTGCAACAACTACTGTTGAAAGAGATTTTAGTGAATCAAACAGTATTGGATTTAGAAGGTTAGCTAATTATATTTTTGGTGATAATGATAAAAATATAAAAATCGAAATGACAGCACCTGTGATAACATCTTTTAATTCTTTATATGAAAATCAAAAAGATATATCATTTATAATGCCAAAAAAACATAATTTAAATTCTCTTCCTCTCTCAAATAAAAATAATGTTTCAATAAAAGTAAAAGAAGTTGGTCTGGTTGCTGTAATAGGTTTTGGTGGTTGGGCTACAGAAGAAAGGACAAATAAATATATAAATAAACTTAAAATTTTAATACAAAACGAAAAATTAAATATATCAGATGAAATTATTGTTGCTCAATATAATTCTCCATGGGCAATTCCACCTTTTAGAAAGAACGAAATTTTGATTCCATTGGATAAAAAAAATAATCAAGGTTTATTTAAATAAATTGTTTGTAAAAATTAAATTATTAAGATGTTTCATAAATTTGAAAGAACTATAAACAGAATTTTTACATGTTAAAAGGAACACATAGTTATATTGAAGATGATCGTAATAAAAATATAAAAATTTATGTTAATGGAGAAATTCTTCTAAGGTCAGATGCTTCTATTTCTGTTTTTGATAGTGGTTTTCTTTTAGGTGATGGTATATGGGAAGGAATTCGACTTTTAAATGGCAAATTAGTATCTATTGATCAACATTTGAAAAGACTATTTTTTGGTGCAAAAAAACTTGATATTAAAATTGGTTTTTCTAAAAAACAATTAATAGATATTATTAATAAAACTCTAAAAGTTAATAACATGCGAAGTCATGTGCACATTCGACTTATTATATCTAGAGGGCTTAAGAAGACACCTTATCAACATCCTAATGCAAATATAAACGGTAGTACAATTGTTGTTATTCCTGAATATAAAAAAGCAGATAAAAGAATTAATAAAAATGGTATTAATCTTATTACAGTAAAAACACGTAGAGGAACTTCTTTTACTCAAGATCCACGTTTAAATACTTTAAGTAAAATTAATTGCATATTAGCATGTATTGAAGCAGACAAAGCTGGGGCAGATGAAGGAATTATGTTAGATATTAACGGAAATGTTTCAACATGTAACTCAACAAATTTTTTTATTGTAAGAAAAGGAGAGGTTTGGACTTCAACAGGGAAATATTGCTTACCTGGTGTAACCAGAAAAATAGTGATTGATTTATGTAAAGAAAATAATATTTCAATTTTTGAAAAAGATTTTTGCATTGAAGATGTTCATGGTTCGGATGAAGCTTTTGTTACCGGAACTTTTGCAGGTATAATTCCTGCAATAAATATAGATGGTTACAAAATATCAAATGGTAAAAGAGGGAAATTAACTTACACATTGCAAAAACTATTTTCAAAAAAATTAAATAAACTATATCCTAAAACTTAGAAAAATTGAAATCTTTTTACATAGCAATGTGGTCAGGGCCAAGGAATATTTCATCAGCATTAATGCGATCTTTTGGAAATCGATCAGATTGTTTTGTTAGCGATGAACCATTTTACCCGTATTTTTTAACTAAAACTAAATTAAAGCATCCATTATATGATGAAATTATTCAATCAGGGTTAACTGATTATAAACAAATCATAAAATATATTACTGGAGTTATACCTTCATCAAAAAAAATTTGGTATCAAAAACATATGGCACATCATATTTTAGACATAAAGAATATAGATTGGGTTAAACATATGAAGAATTGTATACTTATTCGGCATCCAAGTGATGTAATAACATCATATTCTAAACAAAATAAAATTGAGAATATTGAACAGTTGGGATATATACAACAAATTCAAATATATAAAAGGTTAACAGAATATTTAGACATTCATCCGATCATTATAGATGCTGAGGATTTACTTTCAAATCCTCTAAAGATGTTAACTTTATTATGTAGAAAATTACAAATTAAATTTGATCCTAAAATGTTGTCATGGTCAATTGGAATTCGCAAAACTGATGGAGTTTGGGCAAAACACTGGTACAAAAATGTTGAGTCTTCAAGTGGATTCAAACCATATAATAAAACTGACCGAAAAATACCAGCTAAGTATCACAGCATCAATGATATATGTTTAGAACATTATAATTTTTTACATCAAAAGAGAATTATAATTAATAACAATTGTTAGTTTTTTTGCAAATAAATCATATATTTTTTTAATATTTTAATTAAATATAATACTAATTATTTATATATTAATTGATTATAATCAAAATTATTAATAATTTAAGGCTGTTTATAATTTTTTATTAAATATTTAAAAGAGAAACCTGATGCATATGGAATTTTCTTATTTAGATTTTTATTCTATAATAAGTTTGATTTTTTTTTCTACTTCCTTTGTTAAAAATTTTGATCAAAAAAAAGAAAACATTTTTTTTAATGATGATTATGAACATTATCCCAATACATGGGATGAAATGTTTAAAAATGATGGTAAAGTAAGGAGATCCTATAAGTTTTTAGAAAAATTTCTAAATAATTCTTCTTTTGATTCAATAAAAGAAAAACAAGACTTTTCTGATCAATTCTTTATGAATCAAGGGATCACATTTACAGTTTATGATAATGATCAAGGCGTGGAGAGAATATTCCCATTTGACATTTTACCTAGGATAATAAGACCTAATGAGTGGGACACTATCGAAAAAGGAATTGTTCAAAGAGTAAAAGCTCTTAACTTATTTTTAAAAGATATTTATAATGAACAATATATTCTCAAAGATCAAATCTTTCCATCTAGGTTGCTTTTAACCAATCCATATTTTCTAACTCAAATGAAAGGTTTAAAAACACCCTTGGATGTTTATACTCATGTCTCTGGTGTTGATTTAATAAGAAATAATGATGGAAAATTTTATGTTTTAGAAGACAATTTAAGAACACCTTCAGGTGTGTGTTACATGCTTGAAAATAGAGAAGTTAGTAGAAAATTATTTCCTTCTATTTTCCCAAAACAAAATGTATCAAGCGTTTCAAGTTATCCTCAGGTGCTATATAATCAATTATCATCTTTAGTAAATAAAACAAAACCAACAATAGTTTTACTTACTCCAGGTTCATTTAATTCAGCATATTATGAACACACAACATTAGCAAGGTTAATGGGTGTTGAGTTAGTTGAAGGAAAAGATTTAGTAGTTGATGATAATTTTGTTTTTATGAAAACAGCCACAGGTCTTCAAAAAGTTGATGTGATTTATAAAAGAATTGATGATGAATTTTTAGATCCATTAGTTTTTAATAATCAGAGTTATTTAGGTATTGCTGGTATAATGAATGTTTATCGCTCTGGAAATGTTGTTTTAGCTAATGCTCCAGGAGCTGGTATTGCTGATGATAAAGCTTCATATGTATATGTTCCAGAAATGATAAAATATTATCTTAATGAAAAACCAATTTTGGATAATATTACTACATATCAATTGGGTAAACCTGATGAACTTGACTATGTTTTAAAAAATATCAACAAAATGGTTATTAAAAAAACTGATGGAAGTGGAGGTTATGGTATGTTAATGGGAAGTAATTCCACAGATGAAGAAATAGATAATTATATTAAACAAATAAAGAAAAATCCTACAAATTTTATAGCTCAACCAACCCTTAATTTATCAACTACTCCATGTATAATTGATGAAACCCTAAGCCCAAGATGTGTTGATTTGAGACCGTTTGCTATTTTTGGTGGAGAGGGAATAAAAGTTTGTCCTGGGGGTTTGTCTCGAGTAGCTCTAAAAAAAGGTTCTTTAGTAGTAAATAGTTCTCAAGGTGGGGGTAGTAAAGATACTTGGGTTTTAGAAAAAAATCAGAATGTTAAGTAGAGTTGCAAATAATCTATTCTGGATGGATAGATATATGGAAAGAAGTTTTGGACTTTTGAATCTAATTAATACTAATTATAATTCTGCTTTAGAAACTGGAGATTATTCATCTTGGATACACATTTTAAATAAATATTTAAATATTAGCAAAAATTTTACGACTCCAGACAATTATGACGATACAATATCAATAATAGATTATATCCTCTTTGATGATACTAATCCTAATACTCTTCTTAATATAATTTCCTACTCTAGAGAAAATGCGAGAAATGTTCAAGAGCATATTTCAAGAGATATATGGTTGTCAACAAATAAATACTATCTTTATATTTCAAAAAAAGCAAATAGATCAAAATTTAAAAAATCAAATCCAATAAAATTTCTTGATGAATTAAAAGAATTTAATCTGATTTATTTAAGTAGTGCATACGTAAGTCAAGAAAGAGGAAGTGCATATTGTTTTATGAATCTAGGTAAATATCTAGAAAGAACAATTTTTAGTATTGATATTTTAAATTTTAAAATTTTAGAATTATCTGAAAATAACCAAAGTTTAGTTGAAAGTTTGTTCCTGAAAAATTTAATATTTTTAATGGGTGGTTATCAATTATATGTTAAAACTTATAAATCTATTTTTAATATTGAAAATATCATTGAAATGATTATTATTAATGAATTTTTCCCAAGGTCAGTAAAGTATAATCTTAATAGAATTACTCAAAATATTATAGAACTTGATCAATACAACCAAATAATTGGTGAAAATGAATTGGTATATAATGCAAAAAAATTACAAAATACTTTAACTTACACAACAATTAACTCAATTAAAGAAATTGGTTTAAATTCGTTTTTATTTGAATTAAAAAATGATCTAAATAATTTATCACAATTAATTAACCAAAGATATTTTTCTCAATTATAATTATGGCTAGACTTTTTTTAAAACATTCAACCTCTTATTCTTATTCTGAATTAATTACAGAAAGTGCAAATCAAATATTATTATATCCTTATAACGATTTAAATCAACAAATCGTTAATCATCAAATTAAAATAACAAATGATCCATCAATATTTACATATTTGGATTCCTATAATAATCGTGTTGGTTTTTTTACATATTTACATCCTCATGATAACTTGATTATAATTTCAGAAGCTGAAATTATTTCAAAAAAAATAGAAATTCCCTATATAGATTTAAAAATTTCATCACAATGGGAAATGATTGAAAAATTATCAGATAGCACTGATTTTTTTGAATTTATCTATACTAATAATCATTCAGATAAACTTGCTATCAAAGTTATAAATAAATTAATGAAATCAGATTTAACTCCACTTAATATAGCATTTGAATTGAACTCATATATTTATAAAAATTTTGATTATGTAAAAGGTGTAACCAATGTAAATACTGACGTTGATGATGTATGGCAACTTAAATCAGGAGTATGCCAAGACTTCACAAATGTTATGCTTCAATTATGTAGATTATGTAAAATCCCATCTAGGTATGTTAGCGGTTATATATGTGAGTCAAAAGGTTTAAGAGGATATGGTTCTACGCACGCATGGGTTGAAGTTTTTATTCCGACTTATGGTTGGTTTGGATTAGACCCAACTAATAATTGTTTTGCAAATGATCTTCATATTAGACTTGCTGTTGGTAAAAATTACAACGATTGTTCGCCAGTAAAAGGGGTTTACACTGGTAATGCTACTCAACAGATGGAAGTTAAAGTACATATGGCCACAAAAAAATCTGAAAGTAATTTTCCTAAAACAGAAATTACACCATTTGATAACAATAATAAACCATTTGAATCAGAAGAGATGAACAGTTATAGACAAAACTTAGAAAAAAAACAGCAGCAGCAACAGCAACAGTAAAATTAATTATTTAAAATGGAGTATGATCAGGTTCAATGAGTTCAACTATTTCCCATTTCCCATTTTCGTTTTTGTTCAAAGTATAGTCAAAATAAAAAGCGTGACCATAAATGTTGCTAGGGAAATGTGTAACTATATTGGTAAATTTTATATGATTTTTGTTTTTTTGAGTATATGTTAAATTTTCAAGATTTAATCCTATTCCCTCTAGGCCTCCGCCTCTGAAAAAATGACCTAACATTTGGATGTGACCTTCAGTTCCGCCTCCATCTCCCCAATTAGTAACGAAGTCTTTAGAAAAATTTTCTGTATGCATTTTAAAATCTTCATTAATTAATCCTTGTAATGAATTCATTACAATATCCCATATAGGTTTAATTTCATCAGGTAAATCCGGATTTAGACCCATGTTAAATCGCTCTTCAGTATAGAAAATATTCAGTTTTGCTTTTAATTCTCCAAAATGTACAAAAAGATCATAAGTTAAGTCTTCTTCCTCATAAGAATAGTCACCCATCCTTTTATTTTCAACATTTGTAAAAATATTTTCAATTCCAATTTTAAGAGTATCAGTATTATTTATTTTTTCAGGAGTAATTGATAATCTCATTACATCATCTGACATTTTATATTCTTTAGTACTACCTTTAATATTTTTATTAAAAATAAAATGCCAATCATTTTCATTGACAGGAAAAATATAAAAACTATATGAGCCTTGTAATAATCTTAAATTATTGATGAATACATCTTTATCAAATGAAATTATCGTTTTACTATCGCTAGAAAATGTCCAATTTTTATTAAATGGAATTGACTTACCCCAAATTTTCTTTTTTTTATTAATTTGTTGAAAATAATCAATTGTAACTAAAGAATTCTCAATTTTTTGAGAATAATTAATTTTTTTTGGTAGTTTTTTTTTTGCAAATGAAAAGTCTGATAAAAAGGAAAGGAGTATTAAATAATAAATGAAAGAGATTTTCATTAAATAAAGTGTTAAGTAATTGGTATTAAAGTATCAACTCCACCAATTTCATTCATAGGTAAATTCAATTTTTCCATGATTGATAAATAAACTCCTTCTGAATTACCTCCATCATAATGAAGTTCCCTTCCAGGAGAAATTTTTCCACCAGCACGACCAGCAATCATCATAGGTAAATTATAAGATAAATGTTCGTTACCATCATTGAATGGAGCTCCATATAAAATAAGGCTATTATCAAGTAAATTTGAATCACCTTCTTTTATATTTTTTAATCTATTAAAAAAATATGCAACATGTTCATGATGATACTCGATAACTTTTTTATATTGGTTATATTTTACATCAATTGAACTCCATCTTGTACTAGCATCATCATCAATTGACATACCAGAAATATCTCTCCAATGTGATAGAGCGTGCCACATTCCTTTTACACCAGGAACAAAATCAACATATCTATTGCTTTGTTCATGATCGAGCATAAAGGTTGCTACTCTAGTTGAATCGGTCCAATATGCTAAAACCATCATATCAAACATTAATTTTAAATAATCACTATAGTCTTCAGGAATTCCTTCTGGAGGTCTTGGAAATGTTGCAGCTTTTTGTCGTGCATTTGCTCTACTTACACTAGCCATCGCACTCATTTGTTTTTCAACGCTTCTTACCGCATCAAAATATTCATCTAACCTATCTTGATCTGCTTTTCCAACCCTTCTTCTTAAATCTTTTGCATCTGAAAGAACAGTATCTAAAATACTATCAATCTGACTAGAATCTTGATTTTGATGGGATAAACCAGTTAGTCTATCATAAATAGATCGTGGTTCATAAATTCTTGGTACAGGTGTAGATTCATTTCTCCAAGATATATTACTTCTTAATAAAGATTTATTGAATGAACCCTCAGGCTTTGAAATTAATTCTAATGATGAAAATGGAGTTTTATCTGAAAGTTTACTCGCAATAATTTGATCCATCGAGGCACCACCAGCTTGTTTAACATGACTTATTCTATCACCTTCAACACAAGGACGAACAAGCCACGTAGCAGCAGCACCAGGATGACTCCCTTTTGTTTCACTTCCAAGTCCTGAAATAAATTGTACATCATTTTTGAGACCTTCAAATGATTTCATGTATGGATTCATTTTGACAATTTTGGAATTAAATGTTTCGGGTTTCCAAGCATCAGTTGGAATACCATTTGGCATGTAAACACAACCCATTCTAATTGGAGTTTCAACTGTTTTTGAAGCTGCTCTTAAACTTTTTGGAGTCATCACATCTAATAAAGGAAGGCCTAGAAAAGCAGTTGCAGTACCAACTGCACCTCTCAAAAATTTTCTTCTAGATATATACCAGTCGCTCATAAGTAATTACTTAATATCGTTAATTTATTGGATTTTTCCTAAACCTAAATGGTTCACTTAGTACTATTTGATGAATGAGTTTCTTTGATTCAAAATTATTTTCTTCTAGATAATTTAAAATTTTAACAATACTTCTCTCATCTGAAAGATGTAAATCTCTACTAATGGCATAAGAAAGTAAACGCGATGTTAAATGTCTAATAAATTCATCACCTTTTTCATCAATTATAAATTTTCTGAGTTCGGAATAACCATCGATATTTTGACCATTAGGTAAAGTTGTCAAAGTGTTTTGTTTTTCAACTCTTACTCTTCCAACTGCATCAAATTGTTCCAAAGCTAAACCGTATGGGTCAATATTGTCATGACATCCGGCACAAACTATATCTTCTCTATGAGCTGCTAACATTTCTCTGAGAGTTTTTGCTGTAGATCCATTTTGCTCAGAACCTAAAGCAGGAACATTTGGAGGAGGCGGAGGAGGGGGTTCACCAATAACAACATCAAGAATCCATTTTCCTCTGAATACAGGACTAGTTCTTCTAGGAGATGATGAAACTGTTAAAACTGCTGCCTGACTTAAAAGTCCACCTCTATTTCTATTATTTTTAAATATTACCCTTTGCCAATCCTCTCCATTTAAATCATTTTCATAGCCATAATGTTCAGCAAGATCCTTATTCATATAAGTTCCATCATCGTCTAATAATTTGAATAAGGATTTATTGTTTTTGATTACATCTTCGAAAACGTATACACCTTCTTTTTTCATTGCATTAAGTT
>Ga0310343_10000695_pt1 | contig 16388 bp, 20 predicted proteins | sample HC15DNA2025_MG_FD_203519 | JGI IMG/M metagenome (GOLD analysis project Ga0310343, IMG submission 203519) | Marine microbial communities from station ALOHA, North Pacific Subtropical Gyre - HC15-DNA-20-25_MG | ecosystem: Environmental > Aquatic > Marine > Oceanic | place: Pacific Ocean: North... | reverse complement strand
ATTCGCGCGGTCCGCGCGAAGATTCGCTCGCGGTGCTCGGCTCGCTCAGTCCTCGAAGTCTTCCGGCGAGATCGTGTCGAGGAATTCCTTGAACTCCTCGACCATCTCTTCGGGCTGATCATCGGTGCCGGGCTCGGCGCCATCGACGAAACCCACCTCGGCGATCACGGCATCGCTGACATAGATCGGGGTGCCGGTGCGCACGGCGAGGGCGAGCCCATCGGATGGCCGGCACGACACGACCGTGGGTGCGCCGTCGGTGATCAGATGGAGTTCGGCGTAGAAGGTCTTGTCGCGCAAGTCGGTGACGACGATGCGATCAACATCGACCGACAACGACTCGAGCATGTCGCGAATCAGATCGTGCGTCATCGGCCGTGGTGTCGCAACCCCGTCGAGGGCCAAGGCGATCGCCGTCGCTTCGGGCGCCCCGATGAAGATCGGCACGGTACGGGCGTCGTCACCCCCGTCGCGCTCTCGCAGCAACACCATGGGTGCGTTGGCGGGCATCTCCACCCGGACGCCGAGAAGGTCCATCTCCTGCATGGATCCACCCTACGCCCCGTAGAGCGCCTCCACGTAGGCGTCCGGATCCTCGGCGAGCACGGTCGGGTCAGCGATGGCGAGCACCTGCAGGTTCCGATACCGGCTTTCGTGGTCGAGGCCATAGCCGATCACGAAACAGTCCTCGATCTGCACCCCCGTGTGGTCGATCGGCACCGGCACAACCCGGCGGGCGGGGCGGTCGACCAGGGTGCACAAGGACACCGACGCCGGGTTGCGGCGCTGCAATTCACCGATGAGAAACGCTGACGTCAGCCCGGTGTCGACGATGTCCTCGACGATCACGACATGTTTCCCTTCGATGTTGGTCGCCACGTCCATCACCAGCCGGACCCGACCAGTGCCCGGCGTATAGGGGCTCAACGCCACGAAATCGACCGACGTGCGGATCGTCATCACCCGGACGAGATCAGCGAGAAACGGCACACTCCCGCGCAAGACGGCGATCATGACCACACCGTCGTCGTGACGCTCGGACAACTCACGCCCAAGGCGTTCGACGACCGCCGAAAGCTCGTCTTGGTCGAGCAGGATCTCCGGGGTGTGGGCCACGATCAGCCGCCGGGCGAGAGCCCGAACTCGCGGCGCAGCAGCGACCGACGGATCACGTCGCCATGCGCGACCAGATCGGCGAGGTCGTCACGAGCCGCTGCGGCAGACGAGCCACCCTTGGCCAGCGCCGCAGCCCGCAGCTGGGCGAGGATGCCCGCTTCACGATCAGCGGCCACCTTGTACATGCGGAGGTGACGGACCTCCATCCCCCGTGCGATCATCGCAGCGGCCGCTTTGGCAACGAGGAGGGCCTCGTCGTCGAATACCGCTCGATCGGCGATCTGTACTGGCGCGATCAGGCCGAGCTTCTCCAATTCACCGACGAATCCAAGGTCGGTACCGCTCGCCTCGGCGAGCTCCCCGGCCGTCAGACTCAACGATCCCATTGCGGCGACAGCTCCCGTGGCGGCCTGCGAAGCGGCCGGTTCGGGCTCAACCGTCGCCTCTGTCGCGGTTCGCTCGGCCTCGGCCGCCTCGAGCGACCGACTCATCTCGCGCTCGGAGAAAAGCGAGGGTTCCGGCAGTAACTCGGCCATCGGGCGCTCCCCGATCTCCGCCGCGGGATCGAAGCCCTCCGTGTCGAGGTGACGCTTAATCACCTTCAGGGGCATGAAGTTGTCCCGCTGTTGGGAGAGGACCCAGCGGAGTCGATCGATGTCGGTGTCGTAGAACCTGCGATAGCCCGACGGGGTTCGCTCAGGCTCGATCAGACCCTGGCTCTCCAGGAAGCGGATCTTCGAGATCGTGAGATCCTCGTGCTCCTCCTTGAGCAGGGAAAGCACCTCGCCGATCGAGTGATAGGGGCCGTCGGTCATGGCCGTTCTTCTCCGATCCGGCACTCAGATTTCGCCCGTGCCGAACACGAACACGAGCTTGAACTTGCCGACCTGGAGCTCATCGCCCTCATGGAGTTCCTGTTCATCGACACGGTCACGGTTGATGTAGGTGCCGTTGAGCGAGCCGACGTCGCGTACCCGGTACCGGACTCCATCGCGCCGCACCTCGGCGTGGCGTCGCGAGACGGTGATGTCGTCGAGGAAGATGTCGGACTCGGGATGACGTCCGAGGGTGACCGTGTCGCCGTCGAGGGCATAGCGAGCGCCGGACTTCGGCCCCTGGGTGACCACGAACAGCCCCTCGTGCGGGCCGAACGCCGACCGGTCGATGGCATCGAGATCGTTGTCGACCGAGATCGCTGGCGTCTCGGAGGTGATGTCGTCGTGGCGCAGATCGGTACCGCACGACGAGCAGAAGTTGGACCCGATCTGGTTTTCGAGCCCGCAGCTCGGGCAGATGATCCCGGGCATGATCAGCCTGCGATGAAGGCCTGGTAGGCCTCGGCGTCCATCAGGGCGTCGAGTTCGCCCGCATCGGACATGGTGACGGTGCAGATCCAGCCCTCGCCGTACGGGTCGGTGTTGAGCTTTTCGGGCTCGGTTTCGAGTTCGTCGTTGGCCGAGGCGACGGTTCCGCTGACAGGCGCATACAGCTCCGACACCGACTTGGTCGACTCCACCTCACCGAAGGAATCGCCGGCGTTGAGCGCGCTGCCGACCATCGGAGGATCGACGTACACGACGTCGCCGAGCGCATCTTGGGCGTAGTCGGTGATGCCGACGGTGGCGACATCACCCTCGACACGAACCCATTCGTGGTCCTTGGAATAGCGGAGTCCGTCAGGAACGTTCATGCCCGCGAACCTAACGCACGCGCAGGCCGCGATGGTGGCCGCAAACGGCTCAGCCCATCTGCTTGTCGAGACGCCCCTCTCGCAAGGCAATCCGAGCGAGCGGGATGTACTGCGCTGCTGACAGGTAGCTGTAGATGAGCGACGGCACGACGACGACCCAACCAGCGATCTCAAACCCTGCGGCCGTGCTGTGGTCGCTCGCACCAGCGAGCAGGAAGGGGAACGCGAAGTACAGGCCGAAGGTCGCCACCTTTCCCCACCAGGTGACGTCGATTCGGCGGCCACCCATGGCGCTGAGCGCCAGGCCGGCGAGCGCGACGAGCCCCTCTCGGGCCAGGGTGACGATCACCAGCCACCAGGGCACGACACCCTCGATGGCGATTGCGAAGATCGGCAAGATGAGCGCAACCCGGTCGGTGAGCGGATCGATGAACTTCCCGAACTCGCTGATGACGTCGAACTTGCGGGCCCACCAGCCGTCGACCCAGTCGGTGGCGCCGATAGCTCCCCACAGCCAGGCCGCGGCCCACAAATCATCCTGCGCGAACAGGAGCCACAGGAACACGGGAACGCAGGCGAGACGAACCAGCGAGATCATGTTCGGGACGGTGAGAATCTTGTCCTCGAAGATCCCCAGCTGACGCTCTCGTTCCGGCGGTGCGCCGGCGGCTTCCTCGCTCACGGCCCGCAGCCTACGATCCCGGCGTGCCTTCCATCTTCACCCGCATCATCACCGGCGAGATCCCGGCTCGCTTCGTCTGGACCGACGACGTCTGTGTCGCCTTCCTCGACGTGCGTCCCCTTGCTCACGGCCACGTCCTCGTCGTACCCCGTGTCGAGGTCGACCAGTGGACCGATCTCGATGCTGCCACCGCTGCCCACCTCATGACCGTCGCCCACCGCATCGGTCAGGCACAGAAAACACTCCTCGACCCCGCCCGTGTCGGGCTCATGATCGCCGGGTTCGAGGTGCCCCACGTGCACGTCCATGTCGTGCCGATCAATGGCATGGGCGACCTCGACTTCACGAACGCCGAAACCGACCCCGATCAAGCCGCCCTCGACGAGCTCCTTCAGCAACTCGCGACAGCACTCGGCACCTGAGCCTCAGCGGCCGGTGACCGGCTCGGCCTCGTCGACGAGGTGGGGTCCGTTGTTGCGGACATTGTTGACCTCGGTCGATACGGGATGCATTCGGATCAGACCCGATGGCGCAGGCACGAGAAGATCTTGGAGCGCCTTGAGGTCGCGATTGTCGCGATCAAGCCACGTGTCCCAGGCATCCGGAGGCAACATCACCGGCATGCGGTCGTGCACGTCCGCAATCGCGGCGTTGGGCTCGCACGTGACGATGGTGCAGCTGAACAGCTGCAGCGGCTCCCCTGTGTCGTCGAGTTCCTGCCCGTTGCTCCAGACCTCCCAGAGTCCGGCGAACGCGAATGGTGAGCCGTCGATCGTGGTCAGGAACATCGGTTGCTTGCGCTGGTGTCCTTCGACGTTCTTCCACTCGTAGAAGCCATCGGCGGGGATGATGCAGCGCTTCGTGGCGAACGGGCGCTTGAACGAGTTCTTCTCCGCCAGTGTCTCGGCACGGGCGTTGATCATCTTCGACCCGACCGAGGGATCCTTGGCCCAGAACGGCACGAGGCCCCAGTGGAACCGATCGAGAAGGCGTTTGCCGGACGACTCGTAGACGGCGAAGACACCCTGCGTCGGCGCGACGTTGTAGTTGCCGACATACCGCTCGTCCGGGTTGCCAGGCATGCCCACGAGCGACGTCGCATCGAAAAAGCGGGCGAGCTGATCGGGAGGGGTGGCGGAGACGTAACGCCCACACATGGGTCAGGAGCGGCCAGGGAAGTCGCCGGTGAGGGTGCACGTGCCCGACCGGCCGGCGCCGGTGTCGAACATGATCGTTTCCCCGATCTGACCCCCAAAGCGCGGGATCACGATCTCGCTGTCGGGATCCACCGCGATCGTGCCCCGCACGGTGAGAACCTCGTAGTCGGGGGCGCCATCGGCGACGAGTTGGAGGCGGATCGCATCAGCGAAACCGTTACCGCCTTCGGGCAACGCCACCTCACCGGTCGGGATGTCGAGCGCCAAGAGGATCGCCGTGTCACCGATGCAGCCGACCGTGGCGTCGCGGCCGATCGTCTCGACGCACGGTCCGTGGGTGACGGTGTCAAGCGGACGAAGTTCCTCGGTGACGACACTGACCCGCAGGCATGCGTCGTCGGTGAACCCGGCCGGGCCGACGAGGGCGACCTGGCCCGAGTTCGCATACTCGAAGAGCGACGCTCCGATCGAGCCCGGTGGGTACGGAAATCGCACGACGGGCGCCAACGTGACCCGATCGGCGACAGGACCGCCGCCGGCGAGGACCGAAACCGGATCGCTGAGCGTCGTGCTGAGGGCGGGCTCGGCAACCGGTGGCCCGCCCTCAATCGCGGCGACGTCGGCGGGTTCGTCGGTGCCGGCGAACTGCAGCGCACCGCGGGTGCGGTCCTCGCCGGGTCCGAACTCCTGCCATCCCCACGACGCGCCGACAGCGACGCCGACGATCAGAACCAACGTGACGAACAGATTCACGACCCGCTGGCGTCGGCCGGCCACCAGCGCCGTCTCGACCTGACGCTCGTCAAGACGCTCCTGCAACGTGAGGGGGCCGAACGCCTCGGATCGAGCTCCACCGGCAATCAGGTCGCGCCACCGTGCCTCGATGTCGGTCGGCATACGCTCGAGGTGGGTCTCGAAGACCACCCTGACTCCCTCGTTGAAGAGGACCATCAGGCCATTGACACGGGCGAACTCGACCGGGTCGGGGTCATCGTGTTCGAGTTCGCGTCCGGAGGCCAACGCCTCGAAGAACTGACGCGCCGCCACCGCGGCCTCTTCGGGCGTGTAGGTGGGTCCGTCAACGGCTCGTGGGAGTCGGATGGGATCGGTGCCGGCCCGAAAGAACCCGGTGGTGATGATGAAGCTGTCCGGCCGGATCTCCTCCGCGGTCGGTGGCGGCAGCTCCTCAGGCAGGGCACGGACCTCGTCGTCCGATGGAGGGACGTTCGGGTCAGAAGGTGGTGTCTCCGGCGTGTTGATTCCCAGAGGCTAGGCGCCCCGGCGGGAACGCTGGTGGCGCGCTCCTGGGGCCGTGCCAGACTTCCCGGGTGGCCGACCTCGAACTGATCCTGGCGTCAGGCTCCCCCCGTCGACGAGAGCTCCTGAGCAGAGTTGGAGTGCACCCGCGCGTCGAGCCCGCTGCCGTCGACGAGACACCCTTGAGCGGCGAGTCCGCAAGCGACTATGTCGAACGGTTGGCGCAAGCGAAAGCGATGGCCGCGCTCAGTCCCACCCGTGTCGTGTTGGCTGCCGATACGACCGTCGCGCTCGACGGGGTGATCCTCGGCAAACCCGCAGATCGCGACGAGGCCCGAGCGATGCTGCGTTCGCTCGCCGCCCGATCCCATCAGGTTCTCACCGGTATCGCCGTCGCCGTTGTCGGCACCGATGGCGATGCTGTCGTACACAGCGCCCTCGATGTCACGGAGGTGGTAGTCGGCGAGATCACCGAGGAGCGGCTTGCGTGGTACATCGACTCTGGCGATGCCGACGACAAGGCGGGCGCCTACGGACTCCAGGGCGCGGCGGGCCTCTTTGCCGACCGCATCGAGGGAAGTGCGAACGGGGTCATCGGTCTTTCGCTCGCCCTCGTCGACCGACTCTTTGCCGCTCACGGTCTCGATCTCCTGGATTTTCGGTCGCCTGCACCGACCGACCCGGTCGAGGCGATCGCCGCCCGTGCCCTCCGCCATGTCACCCGCCCGCCCGGCCGTGACGAACCCGTCATCCGGTGGGCTGGCCCCGCCGACCTGGCCGCCGACTTCGCCCGCACGATCGGTCTCGAGATCACCGATGACGAACCGCCGGCCAAGCCGGGCGATCTCGTCGACGCGGCCAACCTGGTGGTGCGACGGTCCGTACAGACCAACCATCCCTACTTCCTCAATCAGAACTACTCGGGGGCTGACCCGCTCGGTGTTGTCGGTGACTGGCTCGGGGCTGCACTCAACACGACCAATGCCACCTTCGAGGTCGCGCCGGTCTTCACGATGATCGAGCGTGCACTTCTCGCGAAGATGGCACGGCTGATCGGTTTTCCCGAGTCCGGAGACCACGCCGCCGGCCTGATGTGCGCAGGGGCGTCGCTTGCGCAGCTCCATGCGCTCCAGCTCGCCCGTCACCGGCTTCAGCCCGATTTCGTCACGGCGGGTTCCGACGGGCGACGACTTCGGATCCTGGTCAGTGATTCGGGGCACTACGCCGCCGAGAAGATCGCCGCAGTCATGGGGCTCGGTCGTGCGTCGGTGGTATCGGTGTCGACCGACGCCGCAGGGGTCATGGATGTTGACGCACTCGACGAGTGTCTCTCCGACGAACCCGAGGTGCTCGCCGTGATTGCCACGGCGGGCACCACCGTGACCGCTGCATTCGATCCCATCGACGCGATCGCCGACCGCTGCGAGGAGCACGGCATCTGGCTCCATGTCGACGCGGCCTACGGCGGTGCTGCTCTTCTCTCGCCCATCGAGCGCCGCCGGCTCTCCGGTATCGAGCGCGCCGACTCCGTGGTGTGGAACCTCCACAAGATGGCCGGACTCACCCAACAGTGCACCGCCCTGCTCGTGCGCGAGCCAGAGCAACTGCTCACCACCTTTGCCACCGGCGCCGACTATCTCTTCCAACCCGACAAGGCGAACGCCGATCTCGATGCAGGCGACCGGAGCCTGCAGTGCGGTCGACGAGTCGACGCGCTCAAGGCGTGGCTCACCTGGAAGTCACGCGGCGACGTTGGCATGGCGGCGCGGGTCGACCATGCCGTGGCGCTCGCCGACCACGCGCGACGCCGCGTGACCGAACGCGACGACGTGGCGTTCATCGTCGCCGGGGACTTCACCAACGTCTGCCTGACCTGGGTCCCGCCCGAACTCCGCCCGTTGGATCTCGCGTCTCTCGACGACGAACAACATGCGGCACTTCACACCGTCGCCCCAGCGGCCAAGGCGGCGATGCAGGAGGAGGGTTCGGCGTTGATCGGCTACCAACCGGTCCACGGCATCAATTGCTTCCGTCTGATCTTCATGAACCCGGCGGTGACCCACGACGACGTGGACATCCTGCTCGATCTCATCGCCCGGCAGAGCGAAGCCGCGTGGGGATCGGCGGGCGGCTCGGAACCACTCCACGAACCCACACCTCTAGGCTGAGCACCGATGGCCGACATCGATGCCGCTCCCCTGCCGTCTCCTGATCCGGAGCCGCCCGCTCGCCCGGGCGAGTTCGCCGCGCCGTCGATCGGCCCGATCGAGGTGTGGCCTCCTGTCGTGCTGGCACCGATGGCGGGGGTCACCAATGCGCCGTTCCGCACCCTGTGTCGCCGCTACGGCGCCGGCATCTATGTCAACCAGATGATCACGGCGCGTGCGCTGGTCGAAGGGCATCGCAAGAGTCTCGAGCTCGCCGCCTTCGCCCCCGACGAGTCGCCCCGTTCGATCCAGCTCTACGGCACCGACCCGTACTCCATCGGTGAGGCAACCCGTCTCCTCGTCGACGGCCTGGTCGATGGCATTCCGGTCGATCACATCGACATGAATTTCGGTTGCCCGATGAAGAAGGTCACCCGCCACGGCGGCGGTGCTGCGCTTCCTTGGAAGCGTGAGCATTACCGCAAGATCGTGCAGGCCGCCGTGAAGAACGCCGGCGATGTGCCGGTCACGGTCAAGTTCCGAGTCGGTATCGACGACGACGCCATCACGTTCCTCGACGCCGGCCGCATCGCAGAAGATGAGGGCGTCAAGGCCGTCGCGCTCCACGCCCGCACGGCGAACCAGCTCTACTCGGGTCACGCCGACTGGCGCCGCATCACGGAACTCAAGAACGCCGTCGCATCGATCCCCGTCTTCGGCAACGGCGACATCTGGGAAGCCGACGATGCGTTGCGCATGATGCGCACCACCGGTTGCGACGGTGTGGTGGTCGGCCGCGGCTGCCTCGGCCGACCATGGCTCTTCGGTGATCTCGCCGCCGTCTTCGACCAGCGGCCCGTCCCACCACGCCCCAACCTGGGTGAGGTGCTCGACGGCATGGTCGAACACGCCGAACTCCTCTGCGCGTGGATGGGCGAAGAGCACGGCATTCGCGACTTCCGCAAGCACACCGGCTGGTACCTCAAGGGCTTCCCGGCCGGCGGCGAGATGAGGGCGCGTCTCAACCGGGTCGGTTCCCTCGAGGAGATGCGGGAGCTCATCGGATCACTCGACCGAGAGACCCCATTCCCTGTCGGGGGCATGAGGATGGTGCGCGGTCACTCCGGCTCACCCAAGGACGTTCATCTTCCCGAAGGCTGGCTCGACGACCGCGACGGCGAGGTCGCAATGCCGAAAGGCGCCGAACAACTCGTCAGCGGCGGCTGACCCGACAAGGCCGAGCACGCATCGGCTCGCTACCGTTCGCAGATGGCCCCCACTCCCCTCTGGCGGCGCTCTCGGACCGATGACAAACCAGATCGACGGCTGCATGAGTCCGGTGGACCTGCGGGCGGCACCCGCGGCAGCTACATCGACTCGTTCGAGAACATGCCGGGCGCCCAAAACCAGCCGTTCGGTGCGACCCCATCGAAGGCGTTCATCCCTGCGATCGGGTTGACCGTCCGCATCAGCCCAGGGCCTGATGCAGCCTGGCTCGGCATGGAATCGGTGACCGGAATCGTGTGCGACATCGTTCCCGGCCAACTCCACGAGGCGACCACCGTCGTAAAGCTCGAGGAACCGGTCGACGGCGTCGGCCGCACGGGGCGAGCCGTCACCGGAAACTATCTCGTGCTTGAGCCGGCCGGTGCACCGAGCCGCTGGCGGCGAACCGGATCCGCCCATGTGGAGGTGTGGGCCGAGCCTCCGTCGTCGGAGCCGTGGCTCGAACGCGAGGCGGGCGTCTGGGTCGACGACGCCGCTTCCTACGAATTCGACTGACCCAGTTCCACGTCACGCCAGGTGCCGGGACGGACGTCAGCGTCGGCACCGATACGCCGCAGCAGATGCCGAACCACGCCACCATGCACGATCAGCAGGTGATGACCGTCGGCCAGCCCGTCGACGAACCGGTCGATCCGCAGACCGAAGGCCGCCACGGATTCGCCACCCGGTGCCACGAAGCCGTCGAAATCGAGCAACCCCTGCTGGGTCGCCTCATCGAGGTCGGCCCACTGTCGGCCCTCGATCTCACCGAAATCGAACTCACGCAGTTCGGCCGTAGGCGTCGCCTCGGCGCCCATCAGCCTGGCGGTCTCCACACAGCGTCCGAGATCAGAACACCAGACCGACTCGTAGGGGCCGGTGGCGATGCCCGACAGCGCGGCGGCCTGACGTCGACCGACGGCGTTGAGGCCAACATCGGTGCGTCCGGTGTAGCGGCGCTCCGCCGACCAGTCCGTCTCGCCATGGCGAACGAGTCGGAGAATCACCCCCACTGCCACCCGTGCTCGGCGACGAGACGGGCTGCCGCAGACAACACCGCCATCTCCCCGACCTGTTCGATCGCGCCGAGCACATCGCCGGTCGTGCCGCCGTAGGCACGTCGAGCGAGACCGACGATCAGCAGGGCGCCGAGGAGCGCGAGGCCGTAGCCGACGACCCCGGCGGGACCGCCCACGACGCTGCAGCCTGCGATCACGGCGCTGATCGCCCACACCGCCGGCTTGGGCAGGTGTGCGGTGTAGCTCTGGCCGAGGCCGGTGGACGAGGCCGCAGAGCTGGATGTCATCACGATGGTGGCGATGCTGCGACCCACTGCGTGCGCCATCACGAGGGCGACCACACCCTCGACCGGTTCGAGCGCAGCGAGCGCAACCACGCGAACCAGAACAGAAAAGACGAGCGCCAGCACCCCGAAGGTTCCGACCCGCGAGTCCTTCATGATTTCCAGACGACGTTCGGGCGTGTACCCGCCAAGCGAGTCGGCGGTATCGGCCAATCCATCCTCGTGGAACGCCCCGGTGATCATGACACCGACCATCACGGCGATCGTCGCCGACGTGAGCGGCGACACAAGTTCGTTTAGCCCGAGCCAGACCATCCCGATCATGAGCCCAATCACTGCGCCGACGACCGGGAACCACGGGACGCTCATGCCAAGCGCTCGCTCGTCGGCCGGATGGGCACCGCCCGGCAGGCGGGTCAGGAACGCCCAGGCGTGCCGGAAGCTCATGCGAGTCCAAACTCCTCGAAGGTGGCGACCTCGACGACCGCCGCACAGGCCGCCTGGACGATCGGGATCGCGATCACCGCACCGCTCCCCTCACCCAGACGAAGATCGAGCATGAGCAGCGGTTCCTTCCCGATCGCGTCAAGTTGCCGCTCGTGTCCGGGCTCGGCGGATCCGTGCCCGGCCCACACGTGGTCGAGCGCTCCAGGGCAAGCGAGATGCAGAGGGACGACTGCGGCGGTGGCGATGAACCCGTCGAGCAGCACCGGGATGCCGCGATGGCGGGCCGCCACGGTTGCGCCGGCCATCGCTGCCAGCTCCCGGCCACCGAGTCGCCGGAGCGCTTCAAGCGGGGTGACATCACCAACTCGCGCGACGGCGTCGTCGACGACTCGGCGTTTGTTGGCGAGTGTCTCGCCCTGCACGCCTGTCCCGGGGCCCGCCCAGTCGCCAGGGCGCCCTCCGAGCACGGCTGCGGTCACCGCCGCAGCGGGAGTGGTGTTGCCGATGCCGACCTCACCGACGACGAGCAGGTCAGCATCGATGTTCTCGACCGCGTCGACCCCCACCTTCACCGCGTCGTCGAACTCATCGGGGCTCATGGCGTCCTCGACACGGATGTTGCCTGTCGGACGGCCAACGCCGGCGTCGTGGAACGAGAACGTCGCACCAACCTGCGTGGCGAGCGCCGTCACCGTGGCGACGCCCTGTTCCATCGCAGCGACCATCGCTTGGGTCACCTCGCCTGGGTAGGCGCTGACGCCCTCGGCGGTGACGCCATGATCGGCGCCGAACACGACCACGGCAGGCTTCTCGACCTTCGGTGCGGTCGACCACTGCCACGCAGCGAGCCACGAGGCCACGGCGTCGAGTCGCCCAAAGGCCCCCGCCGGGCGAAGGGTCGTCGCTGCCCGCTCGGCCACTGCGGCCTGCGACACCGTGTCGGGGCCGGGGAGGTGCTCGAGAAGCCGGGCGAGGGCGCAATCAGACACGAAGCGTCTCCGAAGCGGGGCCGAGTTCGACGAGACGACCGGATACCGAGAGCACAGCCCGATCAGCCACTGCAGCAAAGCGCTGGTTGGCGCGTCCGAGGAGGTCGCGGAAAGAACGACCGAGCAGATTGTCGGGGACGATGCCGGAACCGACTTCGTTGGAAACGACGATCGTCGGGCCGGGTCGTCCGCTGGCGGCGGCAACGACCGCGTCGAGCCTCAGATCCAGCGCCTCGACGCTGAGCGTCTCATCTTCTATCAGCGCATGGGCCACCCACAGGGAAAGGCAGTCGACGACGACGCACGCCTCCGGATCGGCGTCCGTGATCGCCTCTGCGAGCGCACGCGGCGCCTCGACGGTCGTCCACTCGTCGGGACGTTCCTTCTGGTGCCGAGTGATGCGCTCCGCCATCTCGTCGTCGCTTGCGGTCGCTGTCGCGACGAAGACGACTGACCGGCCGCAGCGGCGCGCCGCCTCGACTGCGGCGGTCGACTTGCCCGACCGTGCGCCACCGGTGATGAAGAGGATCACGAGCCGCTCCAGCGCACTAGTAATCGATGCCCTTCTTGGCGGCGATGCCCTGCTCGTAGGCGTGCTTGCGGTTTTCCATGACCGTAACGGTGTCGGCGAGGTCGATGAGCCACGCCGGCGCGTCACGGCCCGTCGCAACGATGGAGACCCGTTCGGGGCGGTCGCGGAAGGTCGCCTCGACCTCGGCCGAGTCGATCCATCCCCAGTTGAGCGGATAGGTGATCTCGTCGAAGACGACGAGTCGATACTCGCCTGCCTCGACGACTTCCTTCCCTTGACGCCAGGCCTCCCTCGCTTCGGCCTCGTCTTTGGTGAGGTCGGCGGAATCCCAGGTGAAGCCGTCGCCGAGCGACTGGAAGTCGATGCCGAGCGGTTCGGCCATCAATTGCTCGCCGGTGACCCAGTCGTCGCTCTTGAGGAATTGGATGACGGCGACGGGCCAGTCTCGGGCGCGGGCGCGCATGGCCACGCCGAACGCGGCCGACGACTTGCCCTTGCCGTCTCCGGTGTTGACCAGCAGCAGGCTCTTGGCCGATCGGAGGCCGTCGGGACGGGGGTCCTCCTCTGGCGGCGCGTCGTTCGGTGTGGAGTTGGACGCACGTTCTTCGGTCATTGAGGTTCTCCTGTGGTGGGAACGATCACCGGCCCGTCGGGATCGTCGATGATGCGGACGGTGGCGCCGAAGTGTTCGGCGATCGTGGCGGCGGTGAGCACTGCCGAAGGCGGCCCGGTCTCGACGATACGCCCACCTGACAACACTGCGATGCGATCGCCGTATCGGGCTGCGAGGGTGAGGTCGTGCAGTGTGGCGACGACCGTGAGACCTCGATCGCGTCGAAGCGATTCGACGAGGTCGAGGACGTCTTGCTGGTGGCCGAGGTCGAGCGCAGTTGTCGGCTCGTCGAGCAGCACGATGTCGGCCTGCTGGGCGAGCGCACGCGCCAACACGACCCGTTGACGTTCCCCGCCGGAGAGCGAGCCGACCTCGCGCATCGTGAAGGCGCCCAGGTCGAGTCGGGTGAGGACGTCCATCGCAATGCTGCAGTCCGTGTCGGAGTCTCGGCCGAAGACGCCCCGATGCGGTGTGCGCCCGAGCAGCACGTAATCCCCGACGAGCATCCCGCCGGGGATCACCGGGCTTTGGGGCACGTAGGCGAGACGGCGGGCCCGCTCGATCGGCTTCGACGGCCGTGTGCCGTCAAGCTCAATTGTGCCGGTGTGCTCGACCGTACCGAGGAGCGAGCGGAGCATCGTGGTCTTGCCGGCTCCGTTGGGTCCGATGATGTTGATCCACTCGCCTGCGTCAATGTCGAGGGCGACATCCTCCAGGATGCGCTGGTTTCCGAGATCGACTGTGAGGCCGGAGATCGAGATGATGCTCACCACACCGACCTCCGACTGGTGCGCAGCACCAACACGAAGAACGGGGCACCGAGGAAGGCGGTGACCACGCCGATTGGCAGTTCGGCGGGTTCGACGATCGTTCGGGCGGCGAGGTCGGCCAAGACCATGAACGCTCCTCCGAACAGGATCGAAAGGGGAACCAACACGCGGTGGCTGGCCCCGAACGCCAACCGCACGGCATGTGGAACGATGATGCCCACGAAGCCGATCAGGCCACTGACCGAGACGGCGGCCGCTGCTCCCAGCGACGCGGCGAGCACGACGATCACGCGGATCTTGCGCGGTTCAAGGCCGAGGGCCTGTGCTTCTTCGTCACCGACGGCCAGCACATCGAGGGCCCGCCGATAGCGGAAGACGATGCCGGCAGCGAGCAGGAAATACGGCACCATCAGCACCACCTCGGACCAGCCGCTCGTTGCGATCCGGCCAAGGATCCAGGCGTACACCTCTCGGAATGCGTCGGAGTTGGCCTGCAGGACATAGGTCTGCGCTGCGGTCAGGAAGCTCGCAACGGCAACGCCGGCGAGGATGAGGGATGCCGTCGACCGGCCGCCGACGTGTCCTGCGGTGTACGACAACACCACGGCGAGCAGTGCCCCACCGAAGGCCGCCAGCGGGACCGGGTCGGTGAAGCCGCCCCCGTCACCCCAGTCCTGGGTGATCGCCACCGTGGCGCCGAGACCTGCGCCTGCAGCGATGCCAAGCAGGTAGGGATCGGCGAGCGGATTGCGAAACGCTCCCTGGTACGCGGCGCCGCTCACCGACAACGTCGCCCCGACGAGAAAGCCGAGCACCACGCGGGGCAACCGGATCTGTTCGATGATGGCGACACGCTGGGCCGACAGGCCCGAGTCGAGGTTGATGAGGGGTAGGTCGTCCAGCAGTTCGTAGACGATGAGCTTCGGGGAGATGTCGACTGGCCCCAGAGCCATCCCGATGACCATCGCGCCGAGGACGGCGACGAGTCCGGCAACGAGCGCGCCAGGCCGGAGGCGAGCCACTCGCAGTGGCTCTGCTCCGGTCCCAGCGGCGCTCGTATCGGTCATGGCCTGGGGCCGGCTCGGGATCAGGCCGGGACGGCCGCCGAATCGATCGCCAGGGCGATTGATTCGATGAAGTCGACGAGGCGTGGCCCCCAGCGCGAGACGATGTCGTCGTTGAGCTCGATAACGGTGCCGTTCTGGACAGCCGAGAGCTGGTCCCAGCCGGCGCGCTCGGCAACGGTCTCAGCGCTCTGTCCGCAGCAGATGGTGTCGGCCAGGAAGATGATGTCCGGATCAGCGTCGACGAGATACTCGTCGCTGAGCTGCGGATAGCCGAAGGCGGCACCGTCGGCGTCGGCCGGGTCGGCGACGTTCTCAAGACCGAACAGGGCATACACGGCGCCGATGAAGGTCGACGAGGTCACGCTGTACAGGGTGTTGTCGAGTTCGTGGAAGTAGCTCAGGCCCGAGGCGTCGGGGGCACTGGCCGTCAACTCACCAATCTCGGTCTGCATCTGGAGCACGAGTTCGGCGGCCTCACCGATGTTTCCGGTGGCGGCGCCGATGGCCTCAATCTGGCTGTAGACGTCGTCGAACGACATGGGAGCGTTGCTCAGGGCGACAGCCACACCGGCGGCCTCGAGGCCTGCTTCGATGTCGCTGTTGGATCCCATGACGACGAGGTCCGGCTCGAAGGCCAGAATCGCCTCGAGGTTGGGCTGCCAACCGGAAAGGTCGGTCACCGGGGTGCCCTCGGGGAAGTACGAGTAGTCGTCGACGGCGACGACACGGTCCCCTGCGCCGATGGCGTAGATGATCTCGGTGCCCGACGGATCGATCGAGACGATGCGCTCCGGGCGGGCGGGAGCTGCCTCGTCGTCGGCCATGACGTCTTCGGACTCGTGGTCGTGATCTTCGTCAGCTTCGTGGTCGTGGTCTTCGCTGTCGGCGGGTGCCGGCGCCGATGTCGAGGTCGACGTCGCGTCGACCCCGGTGGCGGTGTCGTTGTCATCATCGCCGCAGGCAGCAGCAAACAATGCGAGCACAGCCAGAAGAGAGATGAGCTTCGAGCGCATCGTCATAGTGGTTTCCTCCTGTGGCTCGAGCTGGTCGGGCACGAGCGACAGCGAACCACCTTCTCAGGAGCCCCCTCTCGCACGAGCCTCCCCTTCCTCGAGGGTTGGTTCGTTGACGTTCACCGTCAGGCGACCGGACTCGTCCACCCCCGAGAGCGTGGCATTACCGTTGCGGGACAGTTCCGGGATCTCACCGGAATTCGCTGCTGGCGAACGAGCGCAGTCTAGGAGGAAGTGGCGGGAGCCAGGCGGTTCATTGCCTCGACCGCTTCGACGACGATGCGCTGAATCAATTCGTCGCACGTCGGAAGATCGTCGACGACACCGACGCACTGGCCG
>Ga0310343_10000692_pt1 | contig 16417 bp, 15 predicted proteins | sample HC15DNA2025_MG_FD_203519 | JGI IMG/M metagenome (GOLD analysis project Ga0310343, IMG submission 203519) | Marine microbial communities from station ALOHA, North Pacific Subtropical Gyre - HC15-DNA-20-25_MG | ecosystem: Environmental > Aquatic > Marine > Oceanic | place: Pacific Ocean: North... | reverse complement strand
CAAATATATGAATATTTACCCCCCTTGCAATCAAGGCTGAAACTATATTTGAACCTATAAAACCAGCACCGCCGGTGACTATCACATCTTTTTTCAAGAAATAAAATTCGATTGTTTTTTTATATTTCTAAAAATACTTATAAAACCCCATAAAATACCTAATATCCATAAAAATTGACACAAAGTTGCATAAAAAGGTAAGACAAATTTAGCCTTTCGCCCATATGATGTTATCTCGCCTAAAATATTTATTCCTAGAAGTATTAAGGGTAAGAGCAATACTAAAAAGAAAGAAAATTTAGAACTTAAAATTAAAAATAAAATCAAACATATAAATATAAAAAAATGTCTTGCAGAAATAAATATTTTTCGAGAAACTATTATTGTATTAGCTCGACAAAAACCATAAGTGTTAAATAATTTTAGAATATTTTTAAATGATGATCTACTTACATAAGATAGTTTAATTGAAGATGATAAATAAGCCTTAAATCCTTTCTCAAGAAAATCATGAATTATTAATGAATCTTCTGATATAAGAGCCTCTTTCTCATTAAATCTAATTTCCCTTAAGGTTTTTGTTCTAAAACAACCTAAATATATTGATGAGGCATATCCAGAATATTTTATATTTTTATGCTTGGGATAAAAAAATATATAAGGTCTTTTCAATATTTGAGAACATATAGTTGCTTCAAAGTTATTTGTTTCTGGAATCACATTTGGAACTCCACCAACTACTCCAACTAGAGAGGATTTATCACTTAAGATTTTTAGTGCATTTTCTGCATAATTTTTTGAAAATCTTGATCTTGTGTCATATCTAAAAGAATATTCTGAGCTTGAAAAATCAATTGCAATATTTAATGATTTTACTCTATTTAATTTTTTCATAATATAAACCAACTTAATATCACTATTAATTAATTTATTTAAAATTTTTTTCTCTATATCTTTTTTCCCAGAGTTTACTAGGATAAGCTCTTTTGGTTTTTTTGTTTGTTCTATAATTGTTTGTAAACATCCAAAGAATTGTTCATAATCATTTGAACATGTTCCAAAAAATGAATATTTCATAAATTCCTTACATTAATAAATTTGCAACCTGAATTTTCTGCCGCCTTTAAATCAACTTCCGAATCACCTATCATTAATGAATTCCCAAGATTTATATTTCTTAAAAAAGCTTGTTCTAAAATCATTCCTGGATTTGGTTTCCTACAAAAACAATCCTTTTTCAAAATTGAAATCTCATTTTCAAAACCTTTATGAGGATGATGAGGGCAAAATGTAACTACATCAATTTTCAAACCTTTTGAAAGGCAATACTTTATTACAGTACTGTTAATACTATCTAATCTTTCTATAGATAATTTCCCCATAGAGATACTAGGCTGATTTGTTACTAAACAAACAAAATCATATTCTTTAGCAAGATTACTAATTCGAATTATATTCTCTTCCATAAATTTAATATCATTTTCTCGTAAAATATATTTTCCCTCTTGACATTCAATAATTGTATTATCTCTATCTAAAAACAAGGCACTTTGTTGATTTAAATAATTCTTTAATTTAACTTTATCTAATTCTAAATCTTCTTTTACTTTTCTCAATCTTTTAGGAGTTCCCATATCTTTTATGTATTCAGTTGTGTTATACGAATATATATCAATGTCCATTTCAAAAGCATTTTTTACTATATGGTGAAAGACTGAACTTAAAATTTTTTCTTTTGGTGCCTCAATTTTATTTAATAAATCTTTCTTAATTACGCAAATTCCAGAATTACCTAAATATGCATTTTTTTCTTCAACTTTTTTTGAATTCTTTAAATAGATCTTTTCTATTAATGAGCCATTAGGTACTGATACCAAATCAGAATCATCAGGATGATCACTTGTATGTGTTACCAAAGTAAGATTTGAAGATAATCTTTGATGAAAATAAATTAATCTATCAAAATCCAAAGAATATATTAGATCTCCATTTATAAAAAAAAATTCCTCAGATAAATTATCCTTTATTTCCCATAAAACACCGCATTCACCAAGAGGCTTTTCTTCTATAAATGTGTCTATATTAATACTATATTTTTCCTTTAGTTTATTTATAAAATCTATGAAATAATCATTTTTGTATCCTAAGGAAATGAGAATATTATTAATAGAATGATTCTTTAATTCAAATATACATCTTTCTAGGGTTGATTTCCCATTAATAGGAAACAAAGCTTTAGGGATATCTTTTGTGATTTTTTTTAGTCTTGTTCCTAGACCTCCACAACTTACAACAGCACTATATTTTTTTTGTATCATACTTTTAAAATAGAGACTCCCTCCTCTGAAACAGTTGCTTTAAAAATCCCTTTCAAACATTTATTATTTGATAATTCATTTACTTCTTTTTCATTAATTTTTGATGATATTAGAAAATAACCTCCCTGCCCTGCACCAACAAGTCTAATCCAGTGATTTGGTATTAATTTGTTTATTTCTTCATACTGCTCAGATAAACTTATTGTCATTACGTTAGACATAGATTTCTTAATTTCCCATGAATCCCTAATAGAATTATGAAAAAGTTCTTCAATAATATAGTTACGATCATCTTCAAAAGATATAAATTTACTTGCTATTGATCTTATTTCAAGAATCTGTTCTAAAGAATTTTCATGACTTTTAATTTTAGATAATACTGAATCAGAATTCCTTGTTTTGTAAGTTGGAATAAGATAAAAATTATTTACTAATTTTTGCAATGTTAATAACTTACTTTGTGATAAATAATTTTCTTTTACCTGATTATCATCATAAAAATTAAAAGAACTAAATCCTTTTTTAGCGCAAAGATATTGATCTTGCTTTCCAATTGGTTTATTTAATTTATTAATCTCAATAAAACATGCTTTTTCAATAATTTCATTTAAGTTTAAATTTAGTTCAAAAGCAGAACATAAAGAAGATAATAATGAAATAATAAAAGATGCTGAACCTCCTAAACCAGCCCCTCCACTCGCGAATCCAAAAGTTTTTAATTCAATAAACCTAGGTAAATTGAGATCAATTAATACCTCTCTAACTATAGGATGAACTATATCATTTACATTTGAATAAGTTTCTCTAGTAGAGTATTCAAGTATCCCTTTCTTTGCGTTTTCAGGAAGTAAATTTATAACAGAATAGGAATATTGATTTAGAGAAAATCCCAAGCATACGCCAAAGCCTTTTTCCTTAACAAACCAACTTAAGTCTGAACTACCACCCAATAGAGATACTCTATAAGGACATTTCCCAATTATTATCATGAAATAAGATCCTCAGTTGTCCTTTTTCTATATTTTGTCAAATCAATCTCGTTAAATAAGGCGCTATATTTATCCATCAGTCTTTGTTTTATATAATGAAAAATTGATAATTGAATATCTTCAGATATTTCCATATCATCAAAATTTACATGTACTGGGAAATCGACAATTTCTTTTAGTGCTCCTCCAGTAAATCCGACAATTGCAGCTTGCTTTATATTCGCATTTAATGCTTTCCTTGCACATTTAACAAGATTAAGGGAGTTGCCGCTTCCAGAAAGATAAATAATAAAATCATCTTTATCTATTATATTATTTACTAACATTGCGTAAGAATCTTCGTAAGAAAGATCATTTGATGCCGCAGTTAGATGACAAACATTATCAGCCAAGCAAGAAATCTTAAGTTTCAATCCAACTATTGAGAAAGTTTTAATAAAGTCTCCTGCTATATGATGAGCATTTGCCTGGCTACCGCCATTTCCTAATAAAAAAATATTTGAATTTGTCCCTATAATTTTATCTATTTGATTAAACAATTCATCAACAGCACTTTGATCTACTTTTTCTAATGCCTGAATAATTTTTAGAGAATAATCTTTAAATAAGTATTTATGATATTTCATAAAAAACTCTCTTAATTGTTCTATTTTAACTTATTCACCAATTAAACAAAAAAACATTTCCTATGATTAAAAATTAATACTTTTATTCTTTTATTATCATTTTGATCATATCCTCATTTAAAGTACAATCCACGTATAACAATATAGGAATTTATATATGCAAATACGATATGACCAGCAAAATAAGGAATGGTCAGAATGTATATCTAATGAAGAGAAAAGGAAGCATTCAAAACAGTGGCTTAAAAAAAACACTCTTGACTACTGGAGACATAAAAGAATGCTTGAAACTATAAAACCATTTATTAAAAAGGATGAGAATTGGTTAACTATAGGAGATGGACGATATGGTACCGAGGCAAACTATATTATCACCAATGGGGCGAATGCTTTAGCTACAGATTACTCAGATAAATTATTAAAAATTGGGAAAGAAATAGGTTTTATTAATGAATATAAAAAAGAGAATGCTGAATCATTAAGCTTTCAAGATAATTCATTTGATTATGTACTAATAAAAGAAGCTTTTCACCATTTTCCTAGGCCATGGATTGCTCTTCATGAAGCATTTAGAGTTTGCAAAAAGGGAGTTATTTTAATTGAACCAAATGATCAGGTAACCCATAGATTAAATTCTTTCTCTAAATTATTAAAAAAAATTCTAAATTTTTATAAATTTATAAAAGGTAAAAATTTTAATAAAGATTGCTATTCATTTGAAGAAGTTGGGAATTTTATTTATACAACAAATGCTAGAGAATTAGAAAAATTCCTCTTAGGAATGCACTACAGAGATATAGGATTTATTGAATTAAACGACCATTACATTAAAGGTGTAGAGTATACAGAATTATATGACAAGAAAATATCAACTAAAATTAAAATTATTGTATTCAAGGCAATCATTTACTCAAAAGACATTTTAACCAAATTAAAATTACTAAATAATTCATTAAATATTAATATCCTTTTTAAAGAAAAACCTGATAATAATTTGTTAAAAGAAATGAAACTCCATAAATGGAATCACAAAGAACTCCCTCTAAACCCCTACTTGTAGTATGAAGGAAAGCTTTTTTTTTACAGAATTTGCGAAATCAAGTAAATTCAAATGGGATTTTATACGTAAAATAGAAGATATAAATAAATGGCAGCATCTCTCCGATAATTTTGAAATTCATCTACAAAAATTTAAAAAGAAGTCGAACTTAGATAAGAAAATACCAAAAAGGATTCATCAAATATGGATTGGCCCAAAGAAAATTCCAAAAAAGTATTTAGATTGGGGTAAAACTTGGAAAAAAAATAATCCTGGGTGGGATTACAAATTATGGACAAATGAGGATCTAAAAAATTTTCCGATGCAAAACAGATATATTTTTGATTCATCAGATAATGTAGGTTTTAAAAGTGATCTAGTTCGATATGAAATTCTCTATAGATATGGTGGGATTTATATTGATACTGATTTTGAATGTTTAAAACCAATACCTGATGAATTAAGAGATTATGATTTTGTATCATGCATAGGATTTAATTACACACCCGAATTATTAAACGGTTTTTTAATGGCATCTCGCCAAAGTAAAATGATGCAAGAATTGATATTTAGTCTTAAATTACCACAAGATACAACAGATCCAATGTCAATAATAAATCTATCAGGGCCAAAAAAGTTAACAGAATTATATTTTAAAAATTATGATCTTAATAATTTCATGATATTACCATCTAACTATTGCTATCCATACCCTTATTTTTTGATAAATAGTTCAGTAAAAGAAGAGAATGAAATTTTTTCAGAATCATTTGCAATTCATCATTGGGAAATGAGCTGGATGAAAGGTAGTTATATAAAAAGATTAATAAACAAATTTATTTATATTTTTAAATATCTAAGAAACAAAAAAATATAATATAAAAATATTTATGTATAGGCCAAATATTATAAATTCTATTTTCAATTTATATGGAAATATTGATTTTAAAAGAAGATTTCAATTAATAATTTTAATTTTATTAAATTTAATAAATGGGATACTTGAGTTTGTAACACTATCATCTGCTAGTTTATTTCTTGAATCATTAATTAATCCTAGTTCAGTAATAGAAAAGATAAAATGGACAGAATCGTTCTCTCTATACTTATCAAATAATATCGTACAAAAAACAACATTTATCTTTATATTTTTAATCATACTAAGTACATCATTAAGAATATTTAATTTATGGATTAGTATGAAATTTAGAGTCTCATTATTAGTTTATCTTGAAAGTAAAGTATATAAAAATATTATCCATCAAGAATTAGATTATCATATCAATACTAGCTCAACAAAAATAATAAATGATCTTACTAAGAATATAGATAAAGCAAATTTCTTTATTGAAAATTTACTATCATTAATAACTTGCATTATTCTTTCAATAAGTTTAGTAATTGGTCTTATTAATCTTAGCTTTTCAATAACAATCTTTACTGTTATTATGCTTTCTATTCTTTATATTTTTATTGGAATAATAACAAGCAAAAAAGTTAAAATATACGGAAAATATGAACTTAGATCAAGTCAAGAATTCTTACAAATTATTCAAGAAAGTTTAGGAGCAATTAAAGAAATAATTCTTAGCGGAAAACAGAAATTTTTTCTCGAAAAATATAATGAAGCAAGTTACATTTCTAGGAAATATCAAGGTTTAAGTGGATTCGTTACGACTTTCCCAAGATATCTATTTGAAGGAGTAGGACTAATAGTTATTGGACTAGCCGGCTACATAGTTTTTTCAAATATGGGGAAAGATATCGTTCCACTTATTGGAACTTTTGCACTAGGAGCACAAAAACTATTACCATCTATGCAAACAGTTTATAGATCTTGGCAATTATTATTTTTTTATGATGAAGGTTTAAAAAGAGTTCTTAAATTAATTAAATTAAACTATCAAAAACTAGATAAGAAAAAAATCAATGCAATTAATTTTAATAAAGAAATCATCATAAAAGATTTGTTTTACAAGTATAAAAATTCCGATTCTTTCTCACTAAAAAATATAAACCTTGTAATAAAGAAAGGAGAGAACATAGGAATAATGGGAATTACAGGAAGTGGTAAAACAACTTTTATAAATATACTTATGGGGTTACAAAAACCCTCTGGAGGGGAAATACTTGTAGATGGACGGAATATTTTTGAGAAAAAAAATCTCGAGTATCTTTATTCATGGAGAAAAAATATTAACCATGTTCCTCAAAAAATATATTTAACAAATTCTACTTTGGTAAATAATATTGCATTAGGTATTCCACAGCCCAAAATAGATTTTAAAAAAATAAATTTTTCAATAAAAAAGGCATGTTTAGAAGATTTAATAAGACAGCGAAATAGTAATATTTTTCTTCTGGTTGGCGAAGATGGAATTAAATTAAGCGGAGGACAAAAACAAAGAATAGGGATAGCGAGGGCTATATATAATGATCTAGATATAATCATATTGGATGAGTCAACCAATGCACTTGATCATGATACTGAAGCAGTAATAATGAAAAATATTTATAATTTGCCAAATAAAAAGACAACTATAACGATCAGTCATTCAAAAAATGCACTTTTAACCTGTGATAGGATTATTGAGTTTAGAAAAGGCAAGATTTATAAAATAACTTCAAAAGAAGAATTTAAAACTAATTAGATACCTGACTTAATTAACACAAGTAATGAATTATTTGAAAACACCAATTCTAATAACGGCTTGGAACAGACCAGAGAAAGTAAGAATATTGATAAATTCTTTAAAAGTTTTAAAACCTGAAAACTTATATTTTTCATGTGATGGACCAAGGAATGAAAACATTAACGAATTAGAAAAAACAAATCAAACCAGAAAAATAATTAACGAAAATATTGACTGGGATTGTAATGTAAAAAAGAATTTTAATGATACAAACTTAGGCTGCAGGGTTAATATGATTAAAAGTATTAATTGGGTTTTTGAAAGTAATGAGATGGCGATTATTCTTGAGGATGACTGTATACCTAAACCTGAGTTTTTCAAGTATTGCTATTTACTGTTAAAAAAATATGAAAAAGACTTTGAAATCTGGAATATAAATGGAACAAATCTTCAAAATGGTAACTTGCGTGGTACTGGAAGTTATTACTTTAGTAAATATTTCCACTCTTGGGGTTGGGCTACTTGGAAAAACCGTTGGTTAAGGATTGACGATAACCTTGATACTTATGAATCCTTCAAAAATCTTCATAACAAAAAACAATATTTCTTAAACAAATCCGAAGAAAAATATTGGTTAAAAATTTGGGATAATTTAAAATATCATGAAAAACCAGATTCTTGGGCATACAGATGGCTTTATACCTGCATTTCAAACAAAGGACTAAACATCACTCCAAATATTAATTTGATAAATAATATTGGTTTTGATATGGAGGCCTCTAATACAAAAATCAGGATAAATAAATTTAGAAAAAAGAAAAATATAAAAATATTTTCAAAAAAAGGTTTATTAAATCACCCAAAAACGAAAATAATTAATTTTCAAGGAGATAAATACACTTTTGATAATTCATTTAAAATTTCATTATTAAAAAAAATGTTCTTAATAATTTCAAATCCAAATTATTACATAAAAAAAATCTATAAATTAATTAAATCTTTAGTTTAATATGTGTGGAATTGCTGGGTTAATAGGTAAAAAATCGGCTAAATTTGCAGATAAAGTTTTAGAGAAACTTAGCCATAGAGGGCCAGATGCATTTGGGCAATGGATTTCTAGCGAAAATAATTATCCAGTTAATTTATGCCATACAAGATTAAATATTATTGACAAGACAAATAAAGGTAATCAACCATTCATCTCAAAAGATAATAGATATATTTTCATATTTAATGGTGAAATATATAATTTTCTAGAGTTAAAGAAAGATTTAGAAAATAAAGGAAGTTTTTTTATTTCAAGAACAGATACAGAAGTATTTATGGAGGGTTTAATAAAAGAAGGACCTAGCTTTCAGTTAAAGTGTAATGGTATGTGGGCTTTTTGTCTTTGGGATAAAAAACTAAATAAGGCAATACTTGGAAGAGATAGATTCGGGGTGAAGCCACTTTATTACTCTACTTTTAATGATCATAGTCTAATATTTGCATCTGAAATGAAAGCAATTACTCCATTCCTAGATGAAATCACACCTTCAGAAAATATAGATAAACATTTGAATAATGTATTTGATTATGAATATACAAGTTCTTGTGTAATAAAAGGAATTAAGAGAATACTTCCAGGACATTATGCAATTTACCAAGATAAAGTTTTAAAAGAAAATCAATATTGGAATACATTGGATAATATAAATTTCAATAAAAATTCATACGATAATCAAGTAGATGAATGGAGAGAATTATTTTTAGACTCTGTAAAAATAAGGATGCGTTCTGACGTGAAAATAAGTTCTACTCTAAGTGGAGGATTAGATTCCAGTTCAGTTGTTGCAGCAATGAAATATATTGGTAAGGAGACTAATCCAATTCAAAAAAATTGTAACGAGACTTTTTGTAGTTCTTACGGAAAAAGTGATTTAGATGAGACTAATTGGGCAAGAAAACTATCTAATAATTTATCAATAAACTTCAATGAGGTAGAAATAAATCCCAATTCTTCTCAATCAAATCTAATTGATAGCATTGCGATGGTTGAAGATCCATACATATCACTACCTCATCCAATGCTTCAAACGTATGCAGCAATAAATCGTAAATCAATAAAAGTTTCTATTGATGGCCATGGATCAGATGAATTATTTATTGGATACGGTCATATAAAAAAATTAATAATCAAATCTAAAAACCTTTCGGAATTTAGAGAATTAATCTCAATAAATGAATCTACAAAAAGTGGGATATATTCAACAAATGAGAAAAAAATAAAAAGGAAATGGGTAAAATATAAATTTATCGAATATTTCAAGTCATCAATAAATAATTTATTAATAGGTTCAAATAACCTTGGATTTAATAATGACTTCGAAAATACAAAAAATGAAATTTTAAAAAAAGTAAGAACTCATAATTGCTTTGAAGAGATGGATGGATTAACTCAAGCATTATATGAAATATTTCATTTCACGACTTTACCAACCTTACTGAGAAATTATGATAAATATTCCATGGCAAATAGCGTAGAGGTAAGGATGCCTTTTATGGATTGGAGATTAGTATGTTATGTTTTTTCACTCCCATTAAAAAGCAAATTAGGAAACGGTTTTACAAAGAGAATACAAAGAGATGCTCTAAAAGGAATTTTAAAAGATGACATAAGGCTTAGACGAGACAAAATTGGTTGGAATTCTCCAAGCCACGAGTGGTTTAAAAACACAATGAAAGATGAATTATTAATATTACTGAAAGATGAAAAATCTAGAGAATTAAATATTTATAGAAATAAGGCGAATAATTCTTTTAACAAATTTCTTAATTTGAAAAATCCAAACTTCTCAGATGGTTATAAAGTTTGGTTAAAAATACAACCTTATTTATGGAGAAGAAGTTTGAAATCCAAATTATGGAAATAAAAATTACTTAATATTTGAAAGTAACAAAAACCTTTTAGCAAAATTTTGCATTAAGATCTTATGCTTTCTAGCAAATAAATTTTCTTCATTTTTATTAGGTCCAGGTCTAAATTTCTCAAAAGCATAAGATATTTTTAAAGCCAAATCCTCGTAAGAATTTCTTTGAAAAAATATTGATCTACTAAAGTTTTGTTCTTTATGTACACCTAAATCTGAAAGTATAATATTCTTACCAATTGATCGTGATTCTTCAACAATAGTACTCCATCCCTCAAAAAGAGAGGGCTGTATTATTGCTATACTCTTTCTCATCAAAAGAAACTGATCCTTTTTTGGTATTAAACCCAAAATAAAAATTTGATTATTTATATTAAGTTTTTTTATTTCTGCGATAATTTCTTTTCCATATGAATCATCACCATAAAATAATTTACCTGTAAAAACTATTATCGGTTTTATATTTTTTTTATTTTTCAAATAATCTAATGCCTTAAAAACTAATAAATGATTCTTATGTTTCCAAAATTGATTTGAAATAAGAAAAAATTTTTCAGGTAAATGATATTTTTTAATAGTTTGTTCTGGATTTTCTTTGAGCCATAATCTATTTAAATTAGCCCTAAAATTTAGAACAAAAACTTTTTTATTCTCTTTTTGATAAAATTTATTTAGATCTTTTCTACTATCCTTGCTACTTAAAACGAGTAATGATGAATTTCTTACAATTTTTTTAAACTTTTTATTCCTATATTGAATTTCTTTATTAGAAAAGAATTTATCTAAATAATGATGCTGAAAATCAGGAATCCATAATGCTGAATTTATACCTAAAAAAGATAAATAATTTGGGAAAGGAAAAACAAAATTTATCTTCCATCTCAATACAGTTAAAAAAGTAAAGATAAATTCTTTAAGCTTATTAAAACTTTTTTGTTTAAATAGCTTTCTTATGAAAAGTGGACTTAAATTATCATAAGTATGAAGATAATCGTAATATTTTTCTAAGCTTTTATTAAAGTTTTTATTTTCAAAAGATATTAAATGTAACTCAACTTTTTTTCTATCATTTGTCTCTAAATATGAAAAAGAAAATAAAATATTTTTAATATATTCTGAACCACCTGTCCAGCCTTCATTATTTTTCATAATTAAACATATTTTATTTTTTTTCATTAAAATTTAAATTCTTTTTTGTACCAATTAATATAATTTCTTACCCCATTTTCAAAAGTAATACTTTTATTAAAACCAATATTTTTTAACTTAGTTATGTCTGATTTCCAGTTTAAGGGAATACCTTTATTTTTAATATTATCAAATTTTATAATTTTTTTTGAGTTCAAATAACCTGAAAGTAATCTTGAAATATTTTCAATAGTAATTTCTTCACCATTTCCAATATTATAAATTTCTAAAGATTTATTTTTATTATTCATAATAAATTCTATAGCTCTACAAATATCTAAAACATGAATAAAATCTCTAGACTCCTTTCCTGTTCCTCTTAGTATAATTTCTTCATCATTACTAAATTTACGCATTAAATCATAAAAAATTTGTCTTTTTAAACCTTCGCCATAGGCTGAAAAAATTCTTAAAACAACAATATCCAAAGAATATAATTTAGAGAATTCATCACACATTTTCTCGGAAAGATACTTATGGAATCCATATGGAGATAAAGGATTTGGTAGTTCAGTCTCTTTTATAGGGAGTGTTGGTGGATCTCCATAAACTGCTGCGCTTGAAAAAAAGTAAAATTTACTACTAGGAGTAAATTGCCTTATTAAATTTAGAAACTCAAAAGTCAGATTACTATTATTTTGAAAATCATTTAAAGGGTTTTTGATAGAGTTTTGAATTGATGAATTGCCAGCACAGTGAAAAATATAATCAGGCTGTTTTTCTTTTAAAAATTTCTTAATTTTTCCTCCTAAAACTTCCTCACTTATATATTCTCTGAAGAAAATTAAATTACTTGATTTAGGAGGATTTTTACTTACTCCATAAATAAGATAATCCTTTTCATAGAAATATTTTGAAAGATGCGTCCCTATAAATCCATTGGAACCAGTTATTAAAATTGATTTCATAGAAAGAATTATTGTTTATACTATAAAGGCTCTAAAGGTTTAATTTTTAATTAATTGAATTAAAAAAAATCTTTGTAGTAATATTTAATTAATAATTTTATAAATAATGGCACAAAAAATAATTCCAATTATTCTTTGTGGAGGAAAAGGTACACGCTTATGGCCTTTATCTAGGGAAAGTTATCCAAAACAATTCTTAGCAATTACAAGTAAGAGTAATAAGAGCCTTCTTCAACAAACCCAAGAAAGAATATCAGATCTAGATAATATTGATAATCCAATAATAATTTGTAATGAAGAACATCGATTTTTAGTGGCCGAGCAAATGAGAAATATTGGGGTAACTCCTAAAGCTATTATTTTAGAAAATATTGGAAGGAATACAGCCCCCGCCATAGCACTTGGAGCAATTACAGCTTCCAAAATGGGGGGAATAGATAGTCTTTTATTAATTCTCTCTGCTGATCATATTATAGATAATATTAGCAATTTTCATAAAGCTTTAAATACTAGTTTTAAATATGCATTAAAGGATAATTTAATAACCTTTGGAATAGTCCCTAATTATCCTGAGACTGGTTACGGATATATTGAAAGTGAAGATAATATAAATGACGGGAAAAAAGAAGTATCAAAAATAAAGAAATTCATAGAGAAACCTAAAAGAGAAGTTGCTGAAAAATTAATCAAAAGTAATAGATTTACATGGAATAGCGGTATGTTTATTTTTAAGACCAGCTTAATTTTAGAAGAGCTTGAGAAGCATTCTCCAACTATCATTAAACTATGTAAGGATGCAATTAATAATAGTATTAAGGATCTTGACTTTATAAGAATAGATCCTCTGAAATTTTCAAAATGTCCGAACATTCCAATTGATGTAGCTGTTATGGAGAAAACAACTAATGGTTTAGTTATAGGACTTGATGCAGGATGGAGTGATATTGGTTCTTGGAATTCTCTATGGGAAAAAGAGGAAAAAGATTCACGAGGAAATGTAATCAAAGGAAAAACCATAGATGTTAATTCAAATAACTGTTACCTGAGAAGTGAAAATAGGTTATTAGTAACTCTAGGTTTAAGCAATACTATTGTCGTTGAAACAGCAGACGCCATTTTGATTGCCAATAAAGAAAATTCTGATAATCTAAAATCTGTTGTTGGTGAATTAGATTCAAAGGGTTATAAGGAAGGGTTACTACACAAGAAAATTTATAGGCCATGGGGTTCATACCTTTCCCTTGTAGAGGATAAAAGATGGCAAGTTAAAAGAATAGAGGTTACTCCAGGTTCTTCACTATCCTTACAAATGCACCACCACAGAGCAGAACATTGGACTGTTGTTGAAGGAACCGCAAAAGTAGAGATAGATGATAATATTTTTATACTCTCGGAAAATCAAAGCACTTTTATTCCATTGGGTGCTAAACATAGATTATCAAATCCAGGAAAAATTACTCTTACACTTATTGAAGTTCAGAGCGGTGATTATTTAGGTGAAGATGACATAATCAGATTTAAAGATGAATATGGAAGAAATCCACGTGAAAAGTAAAAACCGAGATATTTAAAAACTAATTTTGAATTTTTAAAAATTTTCCTTAATAAAAAAACTTATCTCCTATTCAATAGAAGATTTTTACAATAATTATTCAAAATCCTTGTAAATTATTTTTCTTCCAATTCCATCCATCTTCGCACATAGCAGAGATATTTCTTTTTGGCTCCCAACCAAAAATACCTTTAGCAAGTTTATTATTGGCTACTACACAAGCATTATCGCCATCCCTGCGTTTTGAATATTGATAAGGAATGTCAATATTATTAACTCTTTTGAATACATTAATCAATTCTAAAACACTAGTTCCTATTGAAGTCCCGATATTAACCTTAAGAATTTGAGGTTCATTTTTTTGAAGATATTCAAATGCAATAAGATGAGAATCTGCCAGATCCATAATATGAATATAGTCTCTAACTGGTGTTCCATCTTTTGTTGGCCAATCATTACCATAAATATCTAATTTATTAATTTCTCTATTAGCAACATTCAATAATATTGGGAAAATATTATTAGGCGAACCAAGAGGATTCTCACCTATCATTCCAGATGGATGCGCTCCAATAGGATTAAAATAACGTAAAGATGCTATTTTCCATTTTTGCTTATTGTTTTTAAAAATATCTTCTAATAACATTTCAATAGCAAATTTAGTATTTCCATAAGGATTAATTGGTTTTATCTTACTTTTCTCATCCAAAAAATTATTATTACTATTCTTATAGATTGTTGCGCTACTACTAAAAATCAAATTATTACAACTGTATTTATCCATTGTCATTAATAGATTTATTGTACCTGAAAGATTATTATCCCAATACATTAAAGAATTCTTATTAGATTGCGAGACAGACTTTAATCCTGCAAGATGTACAACTCCATCAATAGGTTTTCCCTCTTTAGCCGAGCGTTTAAAAATTTTTTCCAAAATATCCTTATTTCTCAAATCCCCTTTAAAAAAATGAAGCCTGTTATCACAATTTATACCTTCTTTGAGCAAAATATTTTTGACCTTTTCAAGAGATATTTGTGAACTATTAATGTTTGAATCTAAAACAAATATTTCGTAACCTTTTGCTAGGTAAACTAAACAAGTATGTGATCCTATAAAACCACTCCCTCCAGTAATCAATATTCTTTTATTCACGATTTTGTATTATTAATGGGAAAGCAAAGATGTATCTGATTCTAAAATCCTATTTATAAAAAATAGTCAAAAAAAATAAAACTTTATTATAAAAAAAATAATCTTTTATTTTTTGAAAAAATTATTTACCCTTTAAATGCTCTTATATTTATAATTTTTGAGTTATCGTTATACTCAATTATATCTACAACCTTAATAGAATCTTTACCATTAATTACTATATCAAGTTCTGCAAAAACACGCCTATCTTCTTCAACTATTAAAAGTGGTTTAACTTTTATACTTTCCACTGAGTTAAAAATATTTAAATTAGCTTTAATTACATCATCAATTCCCTCAGCATCTATTTCCCAATCTCTTAATTTTATATTTCTATCAAACATAAGTTTTAGACTTTCAATTTCTTGGTTTGAAAAAAAATCAAAATAATTAACCGTAAGTTCTCTTAACTTAGACATATTCTTTAAACAATTCGAAAAATTATTATATACCTTTCTTACTGCCTAGATAGTAAATATTATTAAATATTTAAAAGTTTTACATTCATAATATCTTATTTTATAATCCTTTAATTGAGAAAATAAAAATGGATAAGCCAGTTAAAAAGCCTTGGGGTTCTTATACAAACCTATTAAATGAGGATTATACAAAAGTTAAAAAAATTATAATCGCTCCTGGAGAATCTCCTAGCTACCAATACCATTTTAAGCGAAGTGAGATCTGGGTTATAGTAAAAGGATCTGCAGAAGTAAAATTAGATGGAGAAATTAAGGAATATTCTGTAGGAGATGTAGTAAAGGTAATGGAAGAGCAAAAACATCAGCCTAAGAATATTGGAGATGAAGATCTAATATTTATTGAAATACAATTAGGGGAATATTTTGGAGAAGACGATATCAAACGCATTGATGATAAGTATGGCAGAAAATAAATTTAATGAATAATACTTTATAAAATAACTTCATAAAAAAGTAATTTATTGGAAATATCAAAAAATTTAATCAATATTTGCCTCAAATGTATAATTGTAAATAATAACAATGTTTAAAATTTGAAAAAATATATTTTTTTATACCCCTCCAAAAGATATTATTTTGAA
>Ga0310343_10000691_pt1 | contig 16428 bp, 20 predicted proteins | sample HC15DNA2025_MG_FD_203519 | JGI IMG/M metagenome (GOLD analysis project Ga0310343, IMG submission 203519) | Marine microbial communities from station ALOHA, North Pacific Subtropical Gyre - HC15-DNA-20-25_MG | ecosystem: Environmental > Aquatic > Marine > Oceanic | place: Pacific Ocean: North... | reverse complement strand
GAAGACGCTCACCCCTAAAGAATACAAGAACAGTCAAAGATAAATGAAGTCATTACTGATTGTTTTAGGAAATCAACTTTTTGATAAAAGTAATCATCCAAAAGAAATATCCGATATTTTTATGTGCGAGGATTTCGATTTATGTACGTATGAAAAACATCATAAAAAGAAAATCTCATTTTTTCTTACATCTATGAGAGAATACAGAGATGAAATGTCTGATTCTGGATATGAACTTCATTATAAAGATTTTAATGACGGATTTGAATCCTCCTTTGTTTCAAAACTTGAAGATACCATTGCAACTATTGAGCCAGATAAAATCTTTATCTATGAAATTGAGGATAAAGAGTTTGAATCTACCCTTTTAGGTTTTTTAGATAATCAAAATATTGAATTTGAAGTTCTACAGTCCCCTATGTTTATTCATGACAGGAGTTATTTTAAAAATTATCAAGAGGGAAAAAGAACCTTATTACTTGAAAATTTTTATAGAAAAACACGAAAAGAGCTAAACATTCTTATGGAAGATGGAAAACCATTGGGTGGTCAGTGGAATTATGATGAATTAAATAGAAAAAAAATACCTAAAGGTCTTGAAATCCCGTCAAATAAAAAATATTCAAGTAGTCATCTATCAACTATAAATGACTTTATTGATAAAAATTTTAATGATCATCCTGGAGATACATCGGAAGATTTTTGGGTTCCATTTAATCGAAAAGAAGCTCTTGAATATCTTGATAATTTTTTCGAAATAAAATTTGAGCTGTTTGGTCCCTATGAGGATGCAATATATGATGATCATAATTTTTTATTTCATTCTGCAATCAGTCCCTTGCTAAATATTGGCTTATTGACTCCAATAGAAGTTGTTGACAAAGCGGTTGCATTTAGCAAATCAAATAAAATCTCTATCAACTCTGTTGAAGGCTTTGTAAGACAAATAATGGGTTGGAGAGAATTTATCAGAGGAGTATATCAAACAAGAAGTCATAAACAGATTGGCTTTAATTTCTTTGAAAATGAGCGAAAACTGACTCAGGACTGGTATGATGGTACAACCGGTATCGATCCCTTAGATAATGCGATAAAACTTACTTTAGAGCATGGATATACCCATCATATTAACAGATTAATGGTTATTTCAAATATTATGAATCTTTCTGGAATTCATCCTGATGAAATTTATAAATGGTTTATGGAAATGTTTGTTGATTCTTCTGAATGGGTTATGGTACCAAATGTTTATGGTATGGGAACATTCGCTGATGGAGGAGTCTTCTCAACAAAACCCTATATTTGTGGATCAAGTTATATTATGAAAATGAGTAACTTTAAGAAAGGTATTTGGTGTGATATTGTTGATGGACTTTATTGGTCATTTATAAAAAATAATCTTGAATATTTTAAAACTAATCCTCGCCTAGCAGTGATGCCTAGAGCTCTAGAAAGATTAAAAGATGAAAGAAAAGAAATTATTTTTAATGCGTCTAGCGCTTTTCTTTCTGAAAAGACAAAGTAGATAGTTTTACTTAATTAGTAATTTATAAAGGTGAATACAAATAATTGCGCTGTTTACGAACATTAAACTTTCACTTCCAATAAGAATTCCATAAAGCACCCAAAATGCAGCGCCTAACCCATTAATCATTCTCATTTTTAGTCCATCCCAAAAAAAGGATATCAAGACTAATGCTGATCCAAACCAACCAACTATTTCAACATTAAAGTAGCTATTATCCATTTCTTTTTAATTCGTCACGTATTTCTTTTAAAAGCTCATTTGTCTCTTCTTGTCTTGTGACATAAAAATACAATGGATAAATCCCAAAGGTTATCAATGAAAAAAATAAAAATTTTATAAAATTCCACATATTTATTCCTCGCTATAGTTTGGTTTTGGTGGAATACCTAATGAGATTTCAAACAAGTCGCTTTCAAGTGTAGCAGATTCAGATGAAGGTGATTCAACTATTCTTCCAATTTCAATATCATTGCTTTTTACTATGAGAGTAGGAACATATCGAATATCTTTACCTTCTTGCTCATTTTCAGGACTAACTTTTTCTCTATTGACTGTGATGATAGTTATTTGGTTAAAATCAATTCCAAGCTCAATGAAAATTTTTTCTAATCTTGGCACTTCTCTTCTGCTATCACCGCACCATGTTCCTAAAAAAAGCTCATAGTTATATTGATTAGGTTCTGATATGGCGTTTAGAAGCTCAACATCAAGTTTATAATTATCAAATTCATCATTGTACCATTCTGAAAAAGGTTCTTGTTTTAATTCATCAATTAAGACTTCACCAAGCAACATTGGCTTTCCAGTATTAGGATCTTCAAACATCCCTTCTGGGATGTTTGAAGAAGAATAAAACTTATATGCTAATACAAAGCACGCTAGTGCAATGCAAAGTGAGAATATTTTATTTATCGAGTTCATTGTAGTACTTATAGATAAAATAAGTACAAATAATGGTACATGACAAAGTAATTACAGAACCTTCAATACCAAACGCTCCTCCTGAAATAATATCAGGAACGTTACCTGTATTTTCATGACTAATCATTTTCCATGAATCAACATTAATTCCACTGATTTCAAAACCGAAAAGTCCTTGGAAGAAATTCCATCCAAAGTGAAAAAATGTTGGAAACCATAAATTCTTAGTAAAAGTATAACTAATTCCTAAAATGAATCCTGCAGCAAATAATTCAGTCATTGGTACCCAGTTACTCCAAACACTTGGATTTCCAGCATGCATCAGAGCAAATAATGCCGAAGAACCGGCAAGAGCAACCCATCTACTTGACGAATCCATCATATTGTTTAATACGTAACCTCTAAAAATTAGCTCTTCATCAAATGCAGCTAAAAATAACATCATGCTTACAATGAACACTCCTGGCTTAAAACCAACGTAACCTGTAATAGTTATTGCTCCTAAAAGCCATAAAACAAAAAATAAACCTCCAATAAATGCTAAAGCGAAACCTAAACCTACTAACATTTCATTGGCTTTATCTTTTACTGAAAGCCCAATAGACATTAGGGGCTTACGATCAATAAATTTTGTTGCAAGCCATAAGGCTAAAAAGCTTCCTGCTACCTGCGAAGCAGTTAGGAATAACATGATAGGTGAGTCAAAACTCATATCAAATAATGCTTGAACTGCCTTTTCGTCAGCCATATCTACTCCTGACGCAAACATCAATAAGACTGATGTTAAAGTCATAAATAAAGCAAGTGTTACAAACCATATTGGCATAAAAATAATTGCTCTTAAAAATCCATTTTGTATTCTTGGTTCCATTTTATTTTCCTTAGTTAACTGGTTTTCCATTTTTGTATTTAATCATCTCAATTAATTGGCCTTTATCGTCAAAAAACGATACATCACCGTTTAAATTTCCTCGCTTATAATCAACTTGTACATAAATCTGTCCATTTTCATGGTAAAAAGTATATAAACCATCAAATTTTCCGTTACGATAATTTGCCTCTGTTCTTAATGCTCCACTTTCATAAAAATCTTTATATGGCCCATGATTCATCCTCCCTTTAACAGTGCGAATCATTTTAATCCTTACCTGCTTTTCATCGTAATACTCTGTATAGATTCTTTCGCCAGTGTTTCTATTGAAAACATTAGTTTCAAAGCCACCGTTTGTTACAGTTTGTCCATAACTAATTGCGATCATACAAATAAGGAGAATTAATTTTTTCATTTTTACTGTTTTTCCATTAAAAATATTTCTTCTAAGCTCTTTTTAAAAAAGCGTGTAATTTTGATTGTTAGAGTAAGTGATGGATCAAACTTACCAGTTTCAATTGCATTGATAGTTTGTCTACTTACGTTCAAAGATTCAGCCAAATCCTTCTGACTGATTTTCAATTCATTTCTTAGTTTTTTAATATTGTTTTTCATTATTCATAGAATTTTTTATAAAAATATACTTGACCAATAACCATTCCTACAATAGAGCATAAAACATAATCCATCCATACAGGTTGATAATTAGTGTAAAGAGATACATAATGTAAAATTAAACCAAAAATTGCAAAACCTAGAAAACCTGCTATTAATGAGAAATCATGAAACTTTTGATATAACTCGTCCTGATTTTTGTATAATTCATAATTGTATTTTATAGTAAAAAAACCAGCAATTATTGGTAGCGCAGGCATAATGTAAAATAGTGAAGGATGAATAATCTCCGACCACATTATCAAAGATGATTTATCTGAAGAAAGCCCAACTAAAAATCCACAAAGCAAAGCCGATAAAAAAAGTTTTTTAGAAGTTTTTTTATCTTCGACACTTAATGAAGAATATTTAAACCATAATCCTTTATGTGTTATTTTAGTCATTTTTCCCCCCTCTTATAGTTTATTCTTCAGTATATCGAATACAATTTCTATCTGAAGGCACTGAAGTGTATTGATAATCTTGGTCGCCCGCTTTTTTATATTTTATTGATCTTGTAGAGGGCTTGTAATAAAGCTCTATGAAGTCATACTGATTGTTTGGATTGCAGGCTGAACATGAACATTCATCCAAACCTTCATCGCTTGCATACTGAATCTCTCTATACCTTGTTTGGCTCCCATAAACACTTCCCATAAGTTTATTATGAGAAATATTCTTAACAGCAATGTATCCATCTACTGCTCCTGGATTAGAGTTAGAATTTTCATCTGGATTATAAACATAAACTTGGATTTCTTGTGAAGCTCCTGCGTTACCACCGGTAGCATAACTACTATGATCTCTAGCCATAACTTTAATAGAATACTGTCCATTTGATTCAATTAAAGTATTCCAATCATATGAATAACTAGCATAAGTATCGGTTAAATTAGTCCAACTAACAACACTAGAAAATTCATCGGCTGTAGGTCTTTTAATATGTATTTCTACCTCTTGAACTTTTTTATCATCTTGTGCTATAATTGAAATTGCCTGTTGTCCATAAACAGTTTGGTTATGAGTAGGAGATGAAAAAAATACTGTTGGAGGATTTAAATCAGGCGGAGTTATAGGTTCAACTTCATCTTGATTATTGTCCTCGCAAGAGATAAAAACATATCCAGCAATTAAAACTAATAAAAATTTTGATAATTTATTCATAATATGTAAAGTAAACTTTACACAATTTAAAGTCAAGCCTTCATTACCTATTTAGTTGTTTCTTAAAAATGCTTAAGTTTGTTTAAACATTGAGGAAAAAAAATGAAAAATATATTCTTAATCATATCAACAATTTTAATTTTAAATGCTTGCAGTATAAAGCTTGACAAACCATCTGTTGAAAGCAAATATAATATCTACATTAGTAAATTATCTGATGAAGAAATTGAAAAAAATTTACAAAAAGGTTTAAAACCTATTGCTATAAAAGACAATATCGATGTTAAAGGATTTGCTAATACAGCAGGATCGTTAGCTTTAAAAAATAATTTTCCTGATAACAATGCTTTTTTAATTCAAAAACTTATTGATAATGGTTATTTCGTAATAGGAAAAACAAATCTTTCAGAATGGGCTAATTTCCGCTCTTCTTCCTCAACAAGTGGATGGTCTAGTATGGGAGGTCAAACTATCAACCCATATGGAAAAATGCGCACCCCTTGTGGATCTAGTTCTGGTTCAGGAGTAGTCGTTGCTACTGGACTAGTAGATATTGCAATTGGTACGGAAACTAACGGTTCTGTAAGCTGCCCTTCTTCTGTCAATGGTATTGTAGGTATAAAGCCAACAGTTGGACTTGTAAGCAGAACAGGAATAATTCCAATATCTTCTACGCAAGATACTGCTGGACCAATGTCTAATTCTGTGATTTCTGCAGCAAAAGTATTAGAAATTATCGCTGGGGTTGATCCAAATGATCCAGCAACTCTAAATATTCCTGATGATTTTAATTTCAATTTTTCTGCTGATTTGGATGATTCAAGCCTTGATGGAAAAAGATTTGGACTTTTACCAACTGGCAGTATGAATTCAGATGGAAAATTAATGTTAAAAAAAATCAGAATAATGCTTGAAGAAGCTGGTGCAGTTGTCGTAGATATTGATGACAAAAGAGAGTATCCTGGTACTGAAGAATTGCTTGTCTTACTATATGAATTTAAAGTTGGTTTAGAGCAATATTTAGCAAGTTCAAATTCAAAATTTAAAACTCTTGATGAATTAATTGCTTTTAATGAAAAAAACAAGGACAAAGTATTAAAGCACTTTGATCAAAGCCATTTTTATGACAGCAATGAAACATCTTCACAAAAAGAAGAATACTTAATTGCTCTTGAGCGTGTTTTGCAAACTAGAGATGAAATTGATAGCTTTATTAAAGAATATAACATTGAAGCTTTGGTTGGGCTATCATGGAGTCCTGCATGGGCAATCAACCATGATGGTGGCGATGATGAAGCAATTGCTGAATATAAATTTTGGGTAAATGGAAGCTATGCTGCAATGGCAGGTTACCCTCATGTAACTATCCCTTTTGAATATGTCGATAACCTTCCAATAGGTATGTCATTTATTGGATCAAAATGGGATGATAAAAAACTAATTGAATTTGCTTATGCAGCAGAACAATTAATTCAATTTAAACCTTCACCAAACCTATAATGTTTCAGACTTTGGAAATATTATTAATTGCTATAATATCGTTATTTATTATATCAATTATTTTGATAATTATTAGAGATATTATAAAAGCTTTTTTAAAGAAATTTTTGTGAAGAATATTCTTTAAAATTGAGTCCTATTTTAAACTTTTCACTCTATTGTATAGATAATAAAATGAATAAGCTGTAAAAACGCCCAATCCCCATCTTGTGTACATCATTCCAGAATAATAGTAATCTTGGAAAAATTGTATAAAAACAAAAATTGATAAAGAAGTTATTCCCACAAACAAATAAAATAGTAAAAATATTAAATCAGTAGTAGTCATACTAAGAGGTTTAGGTTTTTCTACAGAAAAATATAATGCAATTGCAGATAGAAAAGCGGTTGTTACAGATCCAATTATAGTTCCAACATCATCAATAGAAAGATAGGTTGCCCACACCGTAAGACCAGCTAAGAAAGCTAACGGAATTAAAACTTTGGTTACCGTAAATGAATTTGGCCTAGAAATTAAAATTTCAACTCTGTGTTGCTCTGAAACCAATGTAAAGCTTTCTTCAAAAATTGGAGCATATTCTTCTTTTCTACGAATGATACCAGACCTAAAACCTGTCACGTTCCAACCATCTGAGACAATTTTATTATCGTGGTAACTTGTAATAGGTTCTAAAATTCCATATTTTGGACCTGAAAGCGCATATGAAATATGAATTTTTTGAGTATCAAATGGATAATTTTCTGCTTTTGGTAAAAAATAAAAAGTACCATCTACATAATATCTAAAATAATAATAACCGTTAGGAAGTTTCTTTTTTGATAACATCTTACTCTCCATACTTCCCTGAACTAAATTATTAAACTGAAGTATATCTATACCATTTTCAAAAGGTGTGGTAAGCTCTAAATTAAACGAAATATCAAATTGGTTATCCTCAATTGATACATGATCTAAAGTTAGAAAATCAAAATTTTTATATGAAACATTCACCCCAGTAAAACCACTCTCATCTCTGGATGCTTGCTTATTATAAAAACGTTGATTAGTGGTAAATCCAGAACTGGTTATTTGAATTAAAGGATTTGTCTTGGCAATAGACATTTGATTTTCATCAAAAAATACAATATTCGAAAATTTAAGAAACGAGTCATTTATTCCATCTAAAGAAATCAATCTTTTTCTAGCTTCTTCTATAAAATCTTCTCGATTTGTATATGTATAATCATCCTTTCTAAACAAATAACCAATTAACCATAAATTATCAGCAAATATAGATAAAAATTGTTTGTGTCTAGATGTAACTTTAGACATAAAATTTAGTAAAAAATCTTGAACTTCTAACTTTTCGACTTTCTCATCTCCAACATAGTTGTAAACTGTATCATTTTCAATATGATCTACGTTCTTAAACAATTTTTCAATTTTGCTAGGAGTAAGTCGAAATCCAACTAAATCTGCTTTACATTCATTTTGGATAAAATTGCTAAATACCTGTTCTCTTCCTTCAACATAATCATCACTTGAAACAGGATTCCCGTTTCTATCAAACCAACATGTTTTATCAAGCAAAATGACATTAACTTCATCAAGACTTTTAAATGCTAATTTTAGGTTCTCAAAATTATTTTTTTTCCAATCATAAACTGCTATACATTTCCATCCTTTTTTTTCATTCTCTGTTAAAATTTTGTTTACTAATTCTCTTGAAGTTTTATTCTCTTCACAATCAAAGTATAAAAGTTTGGTTTGCGTTCTTCCTTCAAAGATAAATTGAAAATGCTTATTGTAAGTATCTATCAAAGTTGTAGCCGCTGGAGTATGAAACAAATTAGAATGCTGAACAAAACCCATAGTAGCATTGTTTAAGGCATTTCTGTTGTCAAAATGTATTCTATTTGCAAAAAATTTATCTTTGAGTTCAGGATCCTTAAATTCTTTAAATCCATTTGGAACAACTGAAGCAATATGAATATTATTTTTTTCCTGAAAATTAAAAATACTATTATAATTTACTTCTGAGGAATCAATCCATTGATAATGTATTTTGAATTTGAAGTTAGAATTTTTTAAGGGCTTGTTTATCGAACGTTCAATGTGTTTTACAATTTGTATGCGTTCATTATTTTCACTAGCATACTTTTTTTTCTTACCCTTTGGAAAAGTGTAATAAGTATACAAATTAATTTTATGCTTATTATTAGATGATTTCATGTTTTGAATTTAATTCTTTTCTATTGCTAAAAAAATATTTTATATCCATTTAATATTGCACCCCATTGAAGGATGTTGATTCAAAGAAATAGCACTTCCACTCAAAAGGTTTAAGCAAGCATTTCTTAAATCATTTCCTGAAACTTCGATGTCGTTTCCAGGAGTTGAATCATCCATTCTTCCCCTGTAAACTAACTTATCACAATTATCATAGAGATAAAATTCTGGAGTACATTCCGCTTTTAAAGCTTTTGCAATATCTTGTGTTTCATCAAATAAATATGGAAAAGATAAACCAAGTCTTGAAAATAGTTCTTTCATTTGCTCTGGAGCATCTTGAGGGTAATTCACTATATCATTAGAGCTTATTGCTACAAAATCAATTTTATCTCCAAAGTCACTATTTATTCTTTGTAATTCTTCATGATAATGAATCACATAAGGACAATGATTACATATAATCATGATTAATGAAGGCTTATCGTTAGATAAAGATGATGAAGCATACATTTTACCATCTAATACATTTTTAAGCTTAAAATGAGGTATTTTAGAATCTAATTCTAGCATTGAAGAATATGTTAATGCCATTGAAACTCCTTAAAATTGATTTATCTATGTGTATCATTTTAAACTCATCTTTATTTATCTAGTTTAACATAAGCATCAATCACCTGTTCTATTGTTGCTTTTTCAGGATTTACTTTTATATTTTTTAGAAAAATTTTAACTGCATTAGCTCTAAGATTTAAAGCCCACTTCTTATCTTTTTCAACATCTTTTTCAATGAAAACAGGAAAGTAATTATAAAGCTGATCTATTGAAGTAGCTAAATTTAGCATTTCATTTGCTATCCATTCATCTTCCAATTCAACTAATAATTTTTCAGCTTTTTTATATAACTTTCTACTCCAATCCTTATCATTTTTTGAAACAGAAACACCTTCGTATAAAGCACGGTTGTTTTCTCCATCAATAATCCATTCGCTAGTCATCCATTCGCCCAAAATATCTCCAAATGCTATTGCATCTGCAAGCTGCTTATAATCGAAAAAGTCAATTGCAAATTGTTCAGCTTTTACAAGCAATTTCCTTGCCCAATCTCTCTCTTTTAACAACTTTAGCTCTGACTCATTACCACATAAAGTAACATCTTGTGCCAGTTCAATATAATTGTCCAATTTATAACGATCATCTGTCGAACTATCTAATTCAGCCTCTTTTTGCTGAAACTCATTTATTTGTTGTTTAGAAAGTTTTTCCATATCTTGCTCCTTTCTGATATTTATTTACTATAACTTTTTTAAAATATTAGGTGAAAAATATAAAAAATAGAAATAAGAAAAAATAAGGCTGCCATTGTATTAAAAATTAGATCAATTTTAGATTCGATAAGGCTTAATGTTTCAACACAAAAACTATAAGGACTATGAATTACAGATTGTGTGATTGGAGGCAGTTTACTAAATATTCTAAAAGGGAATCCGATTACTAAAATTAAAAGTAGAAATGGAACTGATAGTATAAAAATTAAAATTTTTTTAATAGAAAAATTCATATGTATCTAATAAATCGGCAAGGTGGTATTGTTTAGTTTTTACCAATCTTCATTTTCTTCTTCGTACTCATCTTCTTCATATTCATAATACTGAAGATCTTCTATAAGTCCTTTTTCTCCCCAATCATATATACCTTCAGAGTATCCATTATCTCCTGAAACAGTTGCGGATGCATGGAACCCATTGATGGCTTTACCTCCACTTATAAGTTGTTCTAAATCCTTATAGAACTTCTCGCCAAAACCTTCAGTAGATCCCCAACTAAAGGCTGCATTTGAGCTTTCAGTAGTAGAAAAAAATCTTGCTCTTGCTAATGACAAATTGATTTCTCCATCGACAACTGTACAACTTCTTGGAATGTCTTGAGAATCTATTGAAAAACTCATTTCACCAAGTAAAGTAATATTTCCTTTGTCATCTTTTTTTAAAAAATTATCTCCAAATAAATTTACTATATCCTTATGTTTTTCGAGGAAATCCTTAATTTGTCTATCATTAAGATCAATTGAGAATTCTTGTTCGAAATCAACCCATACTTGTCCCATCTCTCACTCCTTTATATTGATAAGGAATTCTTTGTAAGTTCCACCATAATCATAAATTCCTTCCATGCCGTCATAGTTTTGTTTCATTCCATTTTTAACAACTATTTTTAAAATTAATTCGTCAATATTATCAGCCTTATTTACAAAAGGTGCATAATCAAAATCAGCTGTCTTAAATTTATTAACATTTAAATGTCTATTATTATATAACCTCTCAGGACATCCAATTATTTTTAACAGCTTTGAAAAACCATTCTCGTTATTAAAATCTATTAAATGATTACCACTGGTCAATGTTAATTGCTTGCACTTATCATCACCATCAAAATGAAAATATAATCCTGGTGAATACTCAACAATAATTTTATTGGAACCACATTCTGCGCATTGGATTGAAATTGGAACTAATGTTTCAAAGTCAAAGTATAGTTCATAACCATCATTGTAATAGTATCTAAAAATATTAAACTCTCCATCAAAGAAATTATTATTTTTACAATCAAAGCATATATATCCTGCTCCAGAAATTTCTTCGAATTCAAAAGGGGATATTTGATCAGATTTATTGTCCCATTCCTTCATCTTTTTCTCCAAATTAATTCTTATAATGCTCCAACATCTTTTAGGTATTCTTTTTTGAGCTCTTTTTTAGTAAAATTTTTGCGTTTTGTAATGAGTTTATTTTTTTGTCTTGATTTAAAACTATCCTTTATCAAGCCACTAAGCAAATCTTCATTATTCCATAAATCATCCTGAGAATAAAGTCTAATAACATAAAATTCATCAGCATGGGGACTCTGAAGTGATTGATTTGGTAAAGATTCAATTTTGTAATTCATTCTAGATTTCAATAAATATAGATCTACAAAATATCTTCTTGGCTTCCCTTCTTTTCTATCACTCTTACTCCAACGAACTTGTGCAAATTTTCCATTTTTCAATTTATTATTTGCATAAGTAGAGTATCCACCTGTTCGACTAAATATTTCTAATAAACCATCCTCTCCTTGAACTGCTTCATATAGAAAATCAACAGTTGCTCTTAATAGATTTTCATCTTGATCTTCATTCGGATGCTCTTCTTTATAAGTATTTATATAATCATCAAATGTTAACTTAGAATGTCTCAAGGAATCTGTCATTGATACAGAATCGCTTATTTCACTATCTTCATTTGCACTTTCAGATTGATCCAAACTACTCTGCAAAGAAGCAATTTCAGAATCTGCATGTTCAATTAAATGTTTAATATTTTCATCTTTAGTCCATGCAATGTCATTTTCAGATAGTTGATTTTTATCACATGCCGCATCGAGATAGTGTAGGTTTTTTACCACAACATTAGATTGCTTCCACCAAAAAGCAACAACATATATTCTGTTTATTTCATAGTTGGTAGCACCTGCATTAGAATTTTTAGCAAGCTTTACAAAAGCATCCAACAAAGTCTGTGCTAAGGCATTATCAAACCAATCCTGATCTTTAAACCATCGCATCTTACTCCAAAAAGCTTCATTGGCATAATCGTTAGTTTCAGGAAATTTATCAGAAATTGCATAATACCAACCTACCGCCTCATTCATTTTTAAATTACATTCTTGAGATGAAATAATTTGGGAAAAATATGACGAATGAAGCAGTTTAGCTAATGTCATAATTTCGTGTTGCTCATCCTGATTTATACCATCGCCATTTGTATCAGCTAAGAAACACATCATCACAATTGCAACATCAAAAAAATCATAAGACATTTTTGGATAATCCCCTTGAGGATATACTAGATGGTTATTTGGCTCTTTATGATTATAATGTTTTTCAAAATTTTTTTCTAAAATAGCTTCGTTCTCTTTTTCTAGGTTCTTACCAGATGAGCTTCGATTGTCATTGTTGACTTTAACAGATTCTTCACTATCAACTTTCTTCATTTTGCTCAAGTTTTGAGATTGGAATAACTCTTTATCTTTTTCCTCCCAATTTGAATAATCTTGCGTATAATCATAATCTTTATCAAAGCTAAAGTTTGATAGCCAAGGATAAACATCTAGAAGCTCTCCGCCTGTTTCTAAACATTCATTTTCTTGCAAGAACCCAAGCAAATACTTAAATAAACCATATTCTAGCAAATAAATATTTTGCGGCTCTAACCTTTCTCTTGTATAAAAATTCACAACTGCAAAATAAAGATGGTCTTCATATAAATGAAAAGCATAGCCTGTATCAGATAAAACCTCATTCTCCCAAGAAGCCTCATTAGCAGCATCGTCAAACCAAATAAATCTTTTAGTTCCATCAGCATTATGTACTTGCTCTAATAAAACTTCACCATCTTTACAAATTTTCTTATAAAGATTATGCAAATTGACGTCTTTAGATTCTTCAGTTGTATTTTTACTTTCAGCATCAAAAAGAGATTTTATTTTCTCTTTTTGAAGTTTTTCAGTATGCTGACTTATTCTTTCTTCAGACCATCCAATGATATTGACACCTTTCCACATACCTTCAAGCTCTTCGTCATCATAATCCATATCCCAATACTCAATCAATATATCTACAACAGCTTTTTCGGTATCAAAAACCATATCATCTGATTTTACTAATTCTACAGAATTCATAATTAAATCATGAAAAACGTTTTTTAAAGAAGGAGATAGTTCGCTATCTACTTGATGCTTGGCATAACTTTCACCGCAAGCAACATACATTTGCTGACAATGCCCTACACCTTTTTCAAAAAGATCCTTATTGTATTCATTTAATGATTCTTTTACAACTTGATCAATTGATGCTTGATCGGCATCAAAAGCGTTAGATAATATTTCTTTGATAAAATCGATCTCTTGATCATAAATTTTTGTATCTGATTGTTGTGCAATTCCTATATAAAAATATGATAAACTATGAGCAGTGGTCCATCCCATTATACATCTCCTTCAAATATGATTTTTTATAAGTTTACTATTATTTCGTAAATAATAAATAGAAATAATTTTATTTAGCAGAATCTAGTTGAAAAAGTATTTTTAAAAAGGCAAATTTAAAAACCAACTCAAACAAATTTAAAAAATCATCATTGTTTGATTTCAGAAAAAGATATTCTCTCACTTCATGATCTTCATTTTCAAGATTTTCTAGTAAATCGTCCTCATCAACACGCTGTATAATAAACCCAAAATTTTGTGATTCTTCCATATTAAACTTAACACCCCAAACTCTATCTTCATTATATTGTAAATCGTCTAAATTTGTCGGATCTCCTAATAATGTATAAACAACATTAGTCAACCGTTCTGAATTGAAATTATTATTTTCAGGAAAAAAAAGATTTATAAGGCTATGATCAAGTCTTGTTGATGGAAAAACTATCTCTTTTTCGTTCATATCAGAATATTTCCAATTATCTTCAGTTAACTTATTATCCACAAGATCTTTGATTGCATCAAAAGAGATATTTTTTAATTCATCTACAATTGATTCTTTTTTATTTAATTTTTCTGAATCAACAATAGATGAGATTTTGATCGTTAATTCTTCTAATTGATTTAAATTTATTTTTTTTATCTCTCACTCCTTAAATCTTTATTCATCAATAAATTCATTTAAATCTTTTTTTGAACCAATAAGCTTTCCATTTTTTAATTTAATATTTTCATTAAAACTTGCTAAAGCACTTGGAATCCAATCTTCGTTACCTTCGATACTCTTTTGATTCCATCTATATTCCCATTCGTCAAAATTTGATTCATTAATACCATCATCATTCATAGAAGCAATACAATCATTTACAATATTACTACCATGTCCAGAATCACAAGCATAATAAGAAAAATCAGCTGAAAAATACCAATCCTCGTCTGCATCAAAGTCCTCCTCAAACTGATCTGGAACTACTCCATCACAAATAGATTCAAAATTTTCATAAGCATCATCATAAGAAAACTTATTTCTATCATAAGTTTTCCAAACACTAAATGTAACTTTCCATAAAGTAAAATTTGTAGAACTAATAGGTATTTCTAATAAGCTAATCTCTCACTCCTTTATATTGATTCAAAATAAGTTTACCAACTTTCCAAGAAAAGTAAAGTAATTATCATTTCGTAAATCGCTAATTAAAATTTAAACTATTACTTACAAATTCATCTAAATCGATAATTTCAACTAAATACTTATCCTTATCCCAATCAGGGTTTAGTTCACTTAAAAAGCGATATTCTAAATATTCAACTTCTAAATAAATATCTTCATATTCATCGCTATAAATTGTGAATGTTTTAAAAAGATCACAAACATCAATTAATGAATTATGAATCCAGACTTCTATAAAATCTTTTGAATATTCTTCATTATTTTTGAAATCACTTATGTTAAAACAAGAAAAAAAATCTTCTTTAAAGTTATTATCAATATAATCTTCTACAGCAATTTTAATAGTTTCCATCTCTTCTGGATCATAGCCATCAGCACTTGTATCAACATCATCAAGCCTACTACAACCCAATCCATCATTTTCAATGTATTCTGCTTGTTCGTGTGTCACCTCGCATTTATACCTTTGATTATAAATTTCATCAGCTGGACCATTATTCCAACATGCTAAAAGAATTTCCTTTAAAGATAGTTTTTCGCTCATCTCTCACTCCTTTATATTGATTTTTCTTTTTTAAGCACAAATTTTATGATTATGGCTCAAAAACTTCTGTTTCAATAGAATCTTCAGAAACATAGATACATAATCTCTCTTCGCTATCGGCAGTGTTTTCATAAAGATAAATTGTCCAACTGTAGCTACCAAAAATTTTAGCAAGAGTCAGGTATAGTTCGTCTTCATAAGGCTCTAATCCCCAACTCCAACCCTGGCCTTCGCCTTTGGTTAATGCAAAAAATCTGGAGTTACTAACATCATAACCACCATCAAAACCTGGAAAAGTAATATATCCTTCTTCGACTTCTTCTGCATCATATTCCATATTTTCTGTATCAAATAAATGGGGTTTATCATCTTCTTCATTGGATATAATAACTTCACTGTCATTTTTAACTACCTCAAGGTATTTTGATTTAAATAATTGCCAGTGTTCTCTATTTTTTTCTGTTATTTCACATTGTTCAAAGCCTATGTTTTGTAAAGTAACTGTAACTGCTGCCATCTCTCACTCCTTTATATTGATTCTATAAAAGTTTACGATTTTTTTGAAGATGGATGGTAGAAAAAAAGAGTATGGAAATAGTATGATACTTTATTTCCCCTTTCGACGAGGAATATTTCCCTTTTTTGTTAAGCGATCAAAGATAATATAAGGTAGAAAACAAAGGTGAAAAACACTGTTTTGTCGACGAGTGCGGAGAGAGAGGGATTCGAACCCTCGAATAGATTACTCTATTAACACCTTAGCAGGGTGCCGCTTTCAGCCACTCAGCCACCTCTCCAAGTCTTTAAATTTACATCAGGAATACTATGAAGCCGATAGAAAAGA
>Ga0310343_10000689_pt1 | contig 16462 bp, 10 predicted proteins | sample HC15DNA2025_MG_FD_203519 | JGI IMG/M metagenome (GOLD analysis project Ga0310343, IMG submission 203519) | Marine microbial communities from station ALOHA, North Pacific Subtropical Gyre - HC15-DNA-20-25_MG | ecosystem: Environmental > Aquatic > Marine > Oceanic | place: Pacific Ocean: North... | reverse complement strand
GACTCCTTCCAGATGTTCTTGCAGCCGAAGAGTCCCTCCAGAGGCTTAGAGACCTTCTTGACCTTAGGAGCCGGTGACTCCTTCCAGATATTCTTGCAGCCGAAGAGTCCCTCCAGAGGCTTGGAGACCTTCTTGGGAGTCCCGAAGAGGTCACGTGCCCACTTGAACTCGTCCAAGAACTGATCCTTCTCGTTGAGGATCTTGAGGAGCTGCTTGGCGACACGCTTCTCAGATGCAGTGCAGGACATGATTGGTGCTTTGGTTGGTGATAAGACCTAATGTTGGTATTTAAGAGTTCTGTTACTCTTATTTCAAATTTACTTCTTAAAATCTAGAAAACTAGGTTATTAATACAAAAAATCTAGAAAACTATTATCTTACTTGATTTTTAAAAAGTTTCAAACTAATCCCCTCCACCCATTTGGCCCTCTCCACACGAAGTTTGTTTCTGGTTCCCTCATATCCCTATAAAATTCTTTCCCCAGACACTGATAACAAACATCAACATTACCCAATTCTAGATCACTTTTAGTGTACATAGGGCGTCTCTTCAAAAAGTGTAAGAAGGAGCGGGACTCTTTTTCGGATAATTTACAGCGATTATGTTTATCCAGCATATAATGTGCCATATCACAACAATCTCCTACATCACATAGAGATACATTATTTCCCGACTGTTTTTTTAGAGTGTATCTACCCCTAGGAATATTCCTATCATCATAAGGTATGTCCATACGGGTGGGGGGTCCTCTGAACTTATCTGTTGGTTCATTCACCCCTCCCTCCATAAAGAATAATTTTTTCTCTTCATACAACTTTGTAAGCCGTTTTCCTTCTTCTTCCTCTAGAGACTTGAGTTTGTGAGGAGTATCGCCGTTGAATACAACTCCACCTTTACACACTATCTTACCTAGTATTCGAAATCCATTCATCTCAAGTGACTGAACCTCTTCAAACGGTGGGTCGAATCCAGTTTCAAGTGGAGTCCACAACTTCCCCTTCTTTCTCCCCCATCCATCCATATACATATGTGCTAGCTTATTTTGGTAGTCAATAAAACATCCCCCCGATTGACTACAAGTATCACACCAACACACCCTTTCTCCACATAAGGTCTCCGCGCTACACCCACACTTACCGCAACAAAAATCCTTTATGGGGAAATATATGGCATTCCGATGGATAAGACCAAATCCCTGTTTCAAGTCTTCTTCTATGAAAGCCTTGAACCAAACATCGTTGAGTTTTTCTACTACACTAACTACGTCGCCCGCCCTAAGGGTTAGATATCCCTTATTTCCATAGTCCATACTTTTCATGATCACGCCCCGTTCTTCAACTTTTAACTCTTCAACATAAGAAGAGGGGAACAACCCTACTAACTTGGGCTCACGCGTGGAAACATACCCCTCCCACCAATCTTCTTCTGAACGATCAGTTACAACCACCAAATCCCCCTTCTTGATGGTGATATTTGAATCATCCTCCGCCTCGTACTCCTTAATCGCTTTTGCGAACATCTTTTAAGGTTTAAGAAAAAAAATACTCTTATTTCAAATTTATTTAAGAAGATAATACATAGTGCTCCTTCATCATGTTCGCAAACTGAAGGTATAAGCCATCACCAATATCTTCTTGAACGATGTCTAGTACCTCTTGAATCTTTCTAATAGCTTCGTTTTTCTTTTCTTGCACTTCTGTAAGAGGTTGTTCTTCTTCTTCACCGCTATCTATATCGCTATAGTAATCATCTTCAAAATATCCTATAACCCCGACATTAATAACTTTTTCAGCCCAATACTCCCCAATAGTACCATCCAATATTTGGGGGATAAAACTGCCTACTCCAGGATACCACTTCCACACTTCATTGCCCGTGATATATCTAGACCATATGAGTTCTGCATGAATATCTTCTTCTGAAAGGTCTTCCAACACACCTATGGAACTCCAATCTATTCCTAAATCGTAAGTATTATACCCTATAGTTTTTACCCTGGAGATATATTCTTCCGCGTCCGTTAGGTAGAACTCTAATACCTTCTTCATTGAAATCCAACTCATCTGGTTTTGACTTCCAGCAATATAAAGTGACTCACCCACCCTACAAATTTTTTCTGCAAAGCCGTACAAGTAGCTATTTTCTAGATTTCTAGCTCCCGAAACAGCCCATTCGGGCCCCTCTCTTACATAAGGGGCTAGACTATCTTCTGAAACATCAATCAACTCTACAATATTTCTTAGGAGGTCTATAGGGTTCTTGGGGTATTGAGAGTACCGTTGGAGAAGTGACTCTCCATTACACCACCCATGTATCCACTCCCAAATTGCAGTATGCATGTCACCATGATATAGTGGCATAGTAAGTTTTTGATAAATGAACTCTTATTTCAAATTTATAATTTTAATATCGTTTAATTTAACGATAATAGTTTTCTAGATTATTTACGAAGTAAATTTGAAATAAGAGTTATTATGTTCTTAACATCCAAACAACAATAGCTGTTTTGTAAGACTCAGCTTTCCCCCTCACTAACCTTTTAAATGATATATTATTATAGTACCTGGGTTACCTAGCCTTCGGGCGCCTTGGTCCAGATAACCAGAGGGTGATGGTCCTCTCCCCCGAGATAGCTTTGACCTTTCTGAAAGGCGAGTCCTAGACAGGAAAAAAAGCAAACTGCAGCGCGGTCACAAAGTGGACCGTGTAGTCTGTTCCGTAGCAAGAGCGTATTAGATGCGTGAGCTATTGCAGTGACCAAAAAGGAAAAGACGTCTGACTTGCACAGGCGCCAACGAAAGTTGAAGCACGGGTCCGGTTAGCCAGCGACCTTAATATGGTTTCAGTCGGAATAAGAAGATGACTGTGCACGCGCGGGCCCTTAAGGTGCCATGTTTAATTAGAGTTATCGCTCTGATACCCTCGGACAATTGTAAGCGAGGTAAACGACGCGTAGTGTGTGAAGGGACGCCTGCGGGTTACCTAGAACGAACCATACCCATCCCATGTAAAACCCGGGAATGAACTCGGGAGCTAATAGCCTGCTCAGTCAGGTTCCCATTTAGGGGGTTAGAGTTAATCTAATCAGAGTGAGATATATGCGGGATTACATTCTCGGCCCACTTAATTGAGGGTTTAGTCTAAGTGATCTCGTGTAACGCAAGCTTTGTGGGGGGATTGTGCTTTTTTTTTATAATAAATAAGAGATCTTTATTAAATTTGAAATGAATAAATATTATTCTTAAAATAATATTGAGAATGTACAAGCTCTTGTGCCAGCTCTTTCTTGCGATCACTGGACAGAATCTCCCCGAGGAGGCATTTGATGTTATCTTCCCCTTCCTTCAGGGAAAGAGGAAGGGTCGTGGTGATATAGGTTTAGGGGTTACGGATTACAGTAATATTACTCCCCACCAGATATTGTTGTGTGATATACCATTACAGTATTATCAGACTTGGGAGCAGTTTTTAGAGTTAAAGAAGAAGATGAGTAAAAAAGAGTTCAAGAATAAATATTATCTTGATTCGGCGGGTAAAAGGTGTAAACCATCGTGGGAATCAAAGAATATTTGGGTTGACCGGACATATGAAAAACCGATGGTGTGTTTAAATTATATTTTGTATATGAAGTCCGAACATGATAAAAGAGTAGTCCTTAATAACTTAAATAGAAATGAATATGATGATAGATTACGAGGTATAGATATATCTTGGGCAAGTAGTTGTATCTTTTGCGGTGATTTTATGAGATTAAGTTCATATAAATTAAAAAATCAAAAAAAAGATATAGAAGAAACATGCACTAAAATTAATAAATATGGAGTTGATTATAATGATGAGATTGCATATAAAATTAGAATGGGGGTACCAGTATGTGGTTTATGTAGAAATTCAAAAGAAAGACAAGAATTATACAGAATGAATTTGTTATCTCGTGGTGATTGGGGAGAAACCTTTTATCATGAAAGAAGTGAACAATTTCATAGAGATGTAGGAGATCTAAACCCTAAACCAGATATGAGCAAGGTTCCAAAAGGTATAAAACCTCATTGGGATACACCGTTAGATTATAGTGAGATGTCCTATTGGAATCTCAGTGATCCATTTAGTGATGATTTTTGGCATCCAGACCTTACTGCCGACGAATATATGAGATGGATGGAGCACTCGCGCTTTTCAGGTATAAACTTGGATGACCCCGACCCTTTAGATGATGATTTATATGATCAGTTTGAAGAAAACGAAGAGAATGTTGTTGAAGATGTAGTAGAATGGATGATAGAAAGGTTAGAAGAACAATAGATTAATATTATTTAAATTTGATAATTATTATTTTTTTTAATAAAGTTAAAAATGGTATATAAACTTATTCCTCCTTGCCCTATAGAGCAAGGACTAGAGGATAATATTCTTGTTGATATATTTATATCTATTATTACTTTATCTATTTATTCTATATTGTTAGATTATATAACAGAAAAAAGAATTATTTATAAACTTTATACTTTATATTTTATATTAATATGTGTATTATTATGGTATCAAAGTAAAATTGATAATTATAACACAAGATTATTAATGATGTCTATAATAGGAGCGGTATCTTCTTTACTAAAAATAAAAGTAAATAAATTAGAAGAAGGTTATGAAAAAGAATTAAGTACTAACTTAGAATTAAATTTAAAATTATTAAAAAATAGTAATTTTAAAATAAAAAATGATATCAGGAAAATTAATGAATTAATATTTGAGAATAATGAAAAAATAAATGAAGGTTTATATTTAGAATTATCTAATCAATTAAAAGAATTGTATAATAAAGTATAATTATCTAAGTTATTGTAATTGAGGGTTAGTCATACCATATTGTAATTGATAATTAGCCATATTATTATACTGTTGTAATTGTGATTGTAACATACTAGACTGTTGTAGTAATTCATAATTTGCCCTAAGTTCCTGTTGTATTTGGCGTTCTAATTCTTGAATGCGCATATGTAATGATCTATTTTCAGAAACTTTATTTGCGAAAGCCGTAGATAAATCAGCGTTTTGTTTAATTAATTGTGTATTTTTTTTTTGTAATTCTTCGTTGGTTATATTAGGATTTTGACTATATAATCTAGCTCTGTCTATCGAATATTGTTCTCTTTTGTCGGGGTCATCAATACGGCGAGCAGCTGCCATATCCATATAGGCATCTATTTCTACACCTTCATCCTCTGAATCATATGGGTCTAATGAGAAATCCGCCCAGCGTCTATTCTGAGCTTCTTCTACAGCAATTCGGGCGGCCTCTTTATTAACAACATTTCCGACAATATCATCTAATACAGACCTTACTTGTTCTTTATCAACTACATCTCCGACTATATCATCTAATACAGACCTTACTTGTTCTTTATCAACTACATCTCCGACTATATCATCTAATATTGATGTAGCTATATTTTTTTTATTTTTCTCTTCCATTCGTAAATCTAAGTCCCTTTTAGCTAATCGTCTTCTTGCTAATGATTGCAATAATTTTGCAGAACGTTCTTCTTTCTTTCTTAATTTTTTCTTTGTATTTTTTTCTTTTTTCTTTTCTTTTTTCCTTTTTTCTTGTTCTACTTGTTTCATCAATTCTTCTCCAGCGGCTATACTTTCCTCTTCTAATTTCTTATATAATTCTTTTCCTATCCTATCCGCCTCTTCATTAGCTTCTTGTTCTTCAGCTGTTAAATCTTCAGGATAAGCCTCTGGTTCTGGCTCCCGTAAGGGGTTTTTCGACCTTGCACCAAGATCTATTGGCCCTGCAGCCGCTTCCGAAGTTCTACCCCTCTCTGCCTCTCCATATGCGTCTGCTATAGATTGAACGTATCTTCTTTCTGAATTCAAATGCTGAATTACATATTTTTGACCACACTTTTTAAAAGTTGTATCTTTTCTACCACAATAACATTGCATTGAAGGTTTAGACAGATATTTTTGATAATCTTTTGGTAAAAACAATATATGACGTTTATAGTCTATATCATTTAAAATATTTTTTAAAGTTTCTAAACTTATTTCTTCTTTTGCTTCAAATCTTTCTAATTTAGATGGATCTTTCTCTAAATTTTTGATAGTCAATTCTAATCCTACTATTGCCATTTTCCCCGCTTTTTCTACATATCCACGATGACCTTTACCAGCTATACCTCCCTCTGCATCAATTGGAACTCCCATTACTGTCATTTTTACGAATTCATTTGATATTAAACTTATATATGGTTTTATTTTATTAAATTCACTCATTAATTTTTCAAATGTGAGTTCTTCGTAATATTCTTTTTTTCCTTTTTTTACTTTTTTTGGCATATATTATTATAAATAATAAAATTTGAATGAATATATATTATAATTTTAACTATTTAATATGAATAACTTCTGCGATTCTGAATCTTTTGAGATTGATGATTTTGGTATTGTAAGGCATAAAAGAGATGGTACTAGTTATGCAGATGTATTGATAAATGGTGTTGCACTTGATACATCTTTACACTTTGATTCTATGCAATATTGTTACTTTGAAGAAGATAAAGAAACCCATCCCTCAATTAAAGAAATAGATATAAAAGAAGTAGTTAAATCTAGAAAAATTTACAAGAATAATAAATTTTACAGAAAGCGCAAAGGGGCTCCTACTAAAAAGAAAAAATACCCCACAAAACCAAGAAGTCATAAAAGAATATCAAAATTAGCAGAACATTTAGGTAATATTAATGATTCTACTTATGAAAATGCATGTTATGAAATTTATAAATATAAAGAATTAAAGAAAGAAGAGCAGATAGATATTTATAAGGATTATGTAAATAATAATAAAGGATTTATCGCTATTATAGAATTAGAGATTGACCTTATTGATGGAGAACCATTTATTGAGATAGATTGTGCGGGTATAAACTTATCTAGTGGTGTTGATAAGGAATGGTATATACCTTATGATAATATAGAGAAAGAAAAAAGGTATTTTATTGCTTATTATAATCCCCCATTTGATGAATATATGTGGCAACCATATGATACATTTTCTAGACTTAATTTTAGTACCTCTTTCGTTAATAGATTTGAAGATATTAAGAAAATTTTGTGGATTGATGAAATATCTTATCAAAAAAATACCGTTGATTGGGAATATATATGGAGTTATATGGATTATATTAGGACTGGTAAGGTTAGAGATTATGATTATGTGGAGGAATATTATTCTAAACCTCCTACAATGCCTAAAATGTGTTTTAGATAAAAAAAAATATAATATAATATAAATGTTTTTAAAATTATTATTATTAATTTTATTATTTTATTTAATGTTTTTTAATTCATCTATCGATAGAACGGAACTTATACTTTTTATATTAACGGCAATATTGGCTGCATTTAATTTTAACAATCCAAAAATTGACATCACCCAACCCACCGGTGGTGGTGCAGCAGAGTTTCCGTTTAAAATCTATGGGGGATTGTTGCAAAAGATGGGATATTAATTTAAATATTTTTTTAATTTATTATTATTTAAGATATCATTATAATTAATAAATAATTTACCATTTAAATTTATATTAGTTAAATAATATTTATTTTCTTTTTTATTATATTTATCAAAAAGTAAAATAAATGGGATATCATATAACTCTAAATTATCCGGTTCATTTATAAAGATATCGAATTTAGATTTTATTTTACTATATTGTTTGTTTATAAATAATATACCAATCTTATATATTTCCGATATAATTATTAGATCATATAAATTTATTAATAATTTATCTTTATAAATTTTATTAATATCACCTTTTATTTTATATTTTTTAATTAATGATTTATTTTCATCTAAATAAGATATAATTTGATTTTTTATAATTTTAGAATCAATATTTAAATTAATAGATTTATTGATAGCATTAGATAAGGTATCAAAATCATTATTAGTATAATTATTAATTAAGAATGTATTTTTTCCTAATATATTAGAAATAAAGTATGGTATATTTGATATATATTTTAATTTTTCTTCTTGTAATCGGTCAGTAATATTTTCATTAAATTCATTATAAATATTAATATTTCTAATATAAGAACTATTAAAACTAAATAATAGATTTAAATATCCGTTATAATAATCTTCATAATTGAAATATATTTCATTAGGATATAAATTATTAGAAATATCATCAATGTTTATAATTTTATTAATATAATCATCAATATTTTCAATATTATAGATCAATAATAAATCAATTATTTTCCAAATAATTTTTTCTTTTAATAAATTATCATTACTATTAATAATTAATTTACATTTATTATTATCCCATTTACATGGATAATTACATTTTTTTTTAGTATTTATATAACAAACTATATTATTATAATTAACATTATATTTATTAAACTCTGATGTTTTTAAATTAACAGATATATCATTTATAATAGAAGATATTATAGGATAAAGTTTATCTCTTTTGTGAATATTTATATATGCATTATGGTTAGTTATATCATTTATTTGATTAATTATATTATTTTTAACAGATATTATAGCTTTATATGGTAAATCATTACTCTTTTTTATTTTTATAGCAGTTACAGTACCAAATAAATCATCAGAATCTAAAGAGGTTATATAATATATTTTATCTTCTAATTTAAAGTGATATGATTCATTTATATTGAAATTACGATAATCTTTAACATTTAATTTTATAATTTTGTTATAATCTTTAAGTTTGTTAATAAATGTTTGTATAACAGAATGAGTAATATATTTTTCATATTTTAGTTCATTTGTAAAAGATAACCTTTTATCAATATATAATGAATTATTATATAGAACACTATCAACATTAAATAAATTATTTTCACCAATAATATTTAATTTAATATTTTTACTATATTTTTTTTTTTGAATAGGTATATATAAATAATTATCAAATACAATATTTACTATATAATTGTTTTCAACAATAATTCCTTTAATATTATAAACATCAAAATATTTCTTATAAAAATCAATTACATTTTCATAAGTTGGTAACTTATCTAAATCATAAATAAAGGCATATTTATAATTCAAATAATTATTAACAATTTTAGATGGAAAGAATGGAATTATCATATTATTATATTTTATTTGTAAATGTGTTATTTTATTGTAATTATCTAAATAAATATTTTTAGGAATAAAATCTTTATTATCTAATTTTATTAAATGATTAAAAATATCGAGAAACATATAAGTATTTATATTTTTTCTGTTATTTAGATAATGTTCTTTGTATAATTTTTCAATATTTAATAATTTTCCTTGTATATTTGGAAAGTGATTATAATGTATTAATCCTAATTCAGAATTTTCTCTATCTTTAATTAAATTATAATTTTTGAATCTATAAAGTAATGGTTCATAATTAGATTCATATTTATAAATAAAGATATAATAATCCCAAATATTAGGTTCTTTAATATAATCTGGTAATGTATTATTTTGTGATAATTTTATTTTGATATTATCATTTATTTCTTCTAAAATAGTGATATTTAGTGTTGGATATATTTCATTAAATAAAGGGATAATATATTTGTCATATTTATCTTCATCACTTAAAAGATATTTTTTATAATTTTCAAAAGATATAATAATATTAAATATATATAAAATTATTTTATTATCTTTTACAGAGAAACTTTGTGTTAAATTATAAAAATCATTTTTGTTACTGACATCTTTTATTTTATTATATAAATAACTTCTATTTTTTATATTTAATTTAATAAATATATTATATTTATTATTTAACATATAATCTTTAAAAATAGAGATATCTTTTTCATCGATATTAACAATATCTTTTTTAAAATATTGTGATATATTACCTGCTTTTAAGAATATTAATATATCATTATTGATAATATCTATAATTTTTTTAATAAAATCATTAGTATTATATGTTTTTTTTTCAGATAATTGAAATATAGTTGATAATGATGTTAATAATGAATTATGATCTTGAATTATACCATATTTAATAAAACCTAATTCTTGGGGTGGTAATTTTTTTTTAACTAATAATTTATTATCTTCTTCAGGTAATATACAAGGAAATAATTTTTTAATTTTATCATGTAAATAAGTATATGATCCTGGTTTACCTATTTTTAAATTAGATATATTTTTTATTTTTGTTTTCACATCTTTTTTATTTTTTGAGGCGTTATAACAACATGGTTGTTCATAACCTAAAGGATGTATATCACTAGGTAGAAGACCTACTTCATATTGATTAATATTATTGGCACTTTTCCAATAATCACCAGTTCTATGTAATATAGATTTATTAGTCATTTTATCTTCTGTAATAATATCTTCTGGATTAACTTTATCAGTATCTATACTTATATTTTTTTTAATATCCCAATATTTTGGACAAATATAATATAATTTTTTATTTTTACTACCAGTTTTAATCACATTTTTATAAGATTTCTGACTTATATCTGATTTTTTAATTTTTTCAAACTCTTTTTCATCTAATACAATTGGTTGTCTACTTCCTTGTTTTTTTGAGACTTGACATGATTTAGTATATGTTTTTTTAAATTTATCACTTGGTGTTATATGAAATAATTCGGGATCTCTTGAGGGATCTGTTAACCTTTTACTGTAATATCTAGATATATTAGTAGCTCCTCCGAATTGCATTAATTCATCCTCATCTTCGTCATCATCAAAATCTAGTTCGGATAAATCAGAATCACTATCATATGTTTGTTCTTGTATGGTCTGGTTTAAATTATCTACTAGAGCTTCTTGATTTATAGGTACTTCAATATCATTATTTTTATTATCTTCTAAAAATTTATTAAAAATTTTATTTCCTTTTATAATATTTATATAAATGTTGAATATTGAACTTATAAATGATAAAATATTATTGTAAATATTTTTATCGTTTATATTATATAAATAAATTTTTATAATACTTTCAGCTGGTATTTTTATTATGTTTATATTTGGTCCAGGATCACTTACGTAAATTGTATATATGTTTTTACCATTTGATAATTTAGATTCTGTTGATTTTTTCCATGAATAATATTCATTATAAGCATCTTCATAAGATATATTAAAAGTATCAGATACTATATTAATAATTTCTTCAGGAGTTAATTGTAATTTTGGTTGACTCATAGTTGATATTAATGTTTTTCTTGTATCAAGGTTATCATAATCATTTATTCTTTTATAATTTAAATATATCTCATTATCTTTTTTATATTTCTCAGTATTAATTCTAAATATCCAATATAAATTTTTTATTATTTTATATATATCATTTAAATTAAAATTATTTATACCTTTATCGTTCTCAAATATATCAATATTATATTCTAAATAGATATTTAATTTATCTAATAATAGATTATTTAATGCTATTGGTATTTTTAAATTATATAATTTATTTATATTTAATATAGTGTTATGTGTTATTATTTCTATTTCATTATATAATTTATTTAAGTTTATATCTAAATTATTTATATATTTTTTTTTATCAAATATTATATTTATATCACCATTTTGATTTATTACTAATGATAATAATAAATTATTATGATTTATATATATTACTATACAATTTTTTGTATATAAATATGTTTCCATTTCTTGTTGTATTTGTATTATTGATCCTTTAATTAAAAAATTATCACAAAGATTTTTATCAATAAATCCGTACCTATTATATTTTAATTTTAAAGAAGGTTTATAAACTTTAAAATACGAATCATCATAACTATTTAATAATAATTTAATAAATGGATATTTTTCTGATAATTTAAAATCATGAAATAATTTTATTAAATCTATATTTCCTTTATTTTCATTAATATTTAATTTTAATAAGGTTATATATTCTTTATTATAATTTATATATTCTGATTTATTTATTTTATTAAAAAATAATACATCTTTATTAAGTTTCTCAAATTGATTTATTTTACTTATTATTGTTTTTTCATATTCAGGATAATTTTTTATAATATTTATATTATTTATTAATGGCCAATATCTTTTTATTATGTAATTAAAAAAATCATTTAAATTATATTCTTTATCCCAATTATCTAAATTATATTCTTTATTTATATCTATATTTAATAATTTATAATAATCCTTTAAAGTATAAAAATAATAGGTTTTATTTAATTTATTTATTAATTTATTATAATTATTTGATTTTATATTTACTGATTTATCAATTTTTACATCTATTAAATCTTCTATTGGGTTTATATTATTATCATATCCCAAAGTATCATTATTTTTATCATAAATAAATAACATTTCCCCTATTAATTTTTCGTCGAGGTTATTCGCTAATTTATTATACAGATAATATATATTATCATCTTTTAAAAACCCATCTTTTAAAAAAGTTATTTTATAATCTTTATTTATGAAGAAATATTCGTATATATTATCTATATTAAAATATTCTTTTATGGTTTTCTCATCTTTTTTAGATATATTTAAATTTTTATCATCAATTTCATCTATTATTTTATAAATATTTTCATCATACCCTAAAAAATGATATATTGTTTTAGAATAATTATTTATAAATCTCATTATTATATTATATTATATTATATAATATATAATATATAATGGTAGAAATTACACAAAGTATTATAATATCTGTTATTTCTTTAGTTATATTGTTCGCTGGTTATAAGATTATTAACAAAGATTGTTATGTTATTCATCCTATAGAAGAAACTTCTAAAGAATATAAAAGTTCATATGCTAATAATATTGAATTATTTAAAAATGTTATTAATATGTTTATTACAGATAATCTAGATTATAATGATGGGAAATTTAATTTTATTTTAAATTTTAAAGAGATTACATTTAAATTAGATGAAAATGCTTTATTATATTATATATTAAAATCTAAAGTTGGTACTGATTCTCCAAATATATCTTCTGTTAAAAAATTGAAAAAGGAAATAAAACCCCGTTTTCATAAAGATTTTGATAAATATATTGAGAATTATTTTGATACCAATATTGTTGGTAGAATATCCACTAGTGAGTTTAATTCATTTATTAAATCAATTATTAAAAATAAACTTGTCACTAGAAAAACACATGATATTGATAGTTATATTAAATTTAAAATTTTTACTAATTCTAATGATTTAACTGTATATACATCTACTATTAAATCGTATAGTGAAAAGTTTAGTATTGGACCAGCTCACACTATGCGTTTAAATACTTGTGGTTTAAAATTAAATATAAAAAATGCTCAAAATTTTGGAAAGAAAATTGATACTATTTTAGATGGTTATTATAATTATGAAAAATCTGATAAAGTGAAATTTACATATTTATCTGATTCTAGTAAAACATATAATAATATTGAAATATCTATTGATAAAATTGGTATTGATATTTATTTTAAATTGAATTTGGATCGTTCATGTAATAGTTTAGTTGGTGGTTCAAAAGATGATTGGACTGATGTATTAGATGTAGATGGATTATTAGGTGAAATTAAATTAAAAAGTAAAACTATTAATATAGAAGATTTAGGTTCATATATTGAAAAATATTTAGTTAATAAAAAAGAAAAGATATGTATCGAAGTTTATTTTAAAATAAATATACCTGATATTTCTAATAATATAAAAACTAATGCTAAGAAACAGGAAGCAGTAGCATGGTTTGCTTGGTTTACTAATACATTTACGGAAATACAGGGATGGGTTAGCGATTTAATTACTGATAAAATAATTAAAAAATTAAATAAAAAAATTAATATATTTAAAAAATATAATGGTGATTTAAAAAAACTTAACACTATATTTAAAGATGAGAATATATGCGATAATTAATCAAAACATATCATCAATGTGTTTTTTGTGTAATGCTATTTTTTTAAGATTTCCTAATCCCGCATTTGTTGCTGATAAACCATTTATATTTATAAAAGTATTATCTCTTCCTAATGTAGAATTAAGAAGCCACAAGAATATACGATACTCATTAAATCCTTCAATCCATTCTTTCTTAACAATAAGCGCATTACTATCTAAAATAGGTCTGTAAGGTGAAATTTCATTATAGTTAAATTCAGAATCATCTTCAAAGTGAATAATTGTTCTTCCGCTTCTAACAGTTGGTATTGCATCATAATTTCGTAATAACAATTCCTTATAATAGATTGGTCCCATCTGACATCTTTTTCGAGAAAACTCGTAAATAATTCCTCTAATTATACGAGGGATCCGTCCGGCTCCACGAGATCCTCCTATATCATCTAATCTATTCTTCTGATAAATAATCGTTTCTTCCATTATCATATCTGATAGAAGGTGCGCCCCCCATATAACCCTTACCATATATTCTAATATATCTTGTGGCACATCCTTCTTTATCAAGACATCACATACATTTAATATCCAATATGTGTTAGATATCATTTTTTTTGTAATTATAAATTATTGTATCAAATTTATTTTTAAAAGGACATCTTAATAAAAAAAATGCCTCAAATGAGGACTTAAAGTCGCTAGTGACGGGATTCGAACCCGCGCGTCCTTCTTTCGAGGACCTACCTCCCAGGGACACCATACATTTCCATACCTCCTGAATACATTAACACCCGCCTCGGAGCATCTCCCCACCAATGTGATATCAAGTAACTCCTTACACATAATCCCGTCAAGGCGTCCCAAGAAAGAATATATTGCTTAGAGTCACAATTCATCACATCAGAGGCATACCAGTACCTAAGTAACCGGTTTCATGTATTCATTTAGTTAGGTTGCTACAGGTGAATAATTTGATAGGGTGACACCAACACACTCTCCACTAGCAGATGCCTCAAAGAGGTCTTTATACTACGGGCGAGATTCGAACTCGCTAAGTCTACTGTAAATGATAATAATAGAGTATAATTCCTCCACTTCACCAGAAGAAATTCTCGGAAGTGATCAGTTTCAAAGGGTATTCGCCCACTGATTTCAACCAGATCCCATGGAGGACTTACACACAGTATTATATCAACCTAGGGGAATCTATTCCCCCGCCGTTCACCATTCGGCATGCCGTAGTTTGGCGGACATTCAGGGATTTGAACCCTGTCACAAATTATTTATTTTAAGAACTCATAAAAACCCACTTATATGGGATATGTACCTAGTACTTAAAATAAAGGCCGGGACCACCCGAACTCATGTCCATATGTGTTCCATGTGGGGCTCGAACCCACGACCTCGAGCTCATAAGACTCGCGCTCTAACCAACTGAGCTAATGGAACAAAAGTGTCACGGGTGGGACTTGAACCCACGACCACACGGTTAAAAGCCGTGCGCTCTAACCAACTGAGCTACCGTGACTATAATTCGTAGGGGGGAATTGAACCCCCGACCTTCAAGCCTACTTGCAACCTCCATAGAAGATCTTTTGCCGATAGTTCAGGCTCGCGAGCACCTGTTTCTCAACTAAAATCCGCCTAGGATATTACAAATAGACCCTTCGGAGTGCCTCCCGGGAGACACATCTTGACCACAAAGACATTGCTACGAATAATTATGCCGACCCCTGGACTCGAACCAGGAACCTCAGGGTTAAAAGCCCTGCGCTCTATCCACGTCCACAGGTGAAAAGCCTGTGTTTGCCTTACGGCGACTTGAGCTAGACCAGCTTATTGTGGTAATCATAGTGGATGCGGGAGGAGTTAATTAGTCCGAAGACTAATTTTAATATTTTAAAAAGTACCCGTCGATCCTTGGGAGTTACCACAAATGTTCCATGCGGGACTCGAACCCACAACCGCATAAGGCGCACCTCACACAGCTCTACCAATTGAGCTTAATGGAACAATGTCACGAGTGGGACTTGAACCCACGACCACACGGTTAAAAGCCGTGCGCTCTAACCAACTGAGCTACCGTGACGAGTGTCTTGAGTGGGACTTGAACCCACGACCACACGGTTAAGAGCCGTGCGCTCTGACCAACTGAGCTACCAAGACATAATGCGAAAACGTAGTGGGTGCGGGAAAGATAATTAGTCCGAAGACTAATTTTAATATATGGGAAAGAGTACCCGTCAAACCCTTGGGTGTTTCGCAAATGTTCCATGTGGGGCTCGAACCCACGACCTCGAGCTCATAAGACTCGCGCTCTAACCAACTGAGCTAATGGAACAAAGTGTTTCGTGTGGGACTCGAACCCACGACCTCACAAGGCGCACCTCGCAAAGCTCTACCATCTGAGACTTAACGAAACATTGTGTCACGAGTGGGACTTGAACCCACGACCACACGGTTAAAAGCCGTGCGCTCTAACCAACTGAGCTACCGTGACGAGTGTCTTGAGTGGGACTTGAACCCACGACCACACGGTTAAAAGCCGTG
>Ga0310343_10000687_pt1 | contig 16498 bp, 15 predicted proteins | sample HC15DNA2025_MG_FD_203519 | JGI IMG/M metagenome (GOLD analysis project Ga0310343, IMG submission 203519) | Marine microbial communities from station ALOHA, North Pacific Subtropical Gyre - HC15-DNA-20-25_MG | ecosystem: Environmental > Aquatic > Marine > Oceanic | place: Pacific Ocean: North... | reverse complement strand
AACTGAGCTCTCTTAATTGTAAATTTAATATCTTCATTTTGTTCAGCAGTCCAAGTAGAACCGTTTTGAGATTTAAATAATACACCAGCATATGGTTGTTGTGATATTGTTCTATTAGAACCAATATTTGTTTCTCCTAATCTACCAACATAACAATTGTATTCGTCTGAATTTGATAGAACTACAAAACAATATTCTGTTTTATCTTGTATGTACACAGGCGCAGGGAAAGTAAATGTAGTTTTAACTGAAGCGTCTGAACTAGTATTTACTGAACTAGGATTAATTGTTACCTCACCGAAAGGTAATATTTTACTTCCAGGATAACCATTAACCGTATTTCTTAATTGAACCGTTATAGGTATGTTTGCGTCTTTTGTTGAGAAGTACAAATCAATAGAAGTTAAGAATACACCACCTTCATCATCAACCATAATAGTTTGTGCTAATGGGTCGTGCCAACCTATAACTCTACTACCTGCTCTTGTTGAAGTTTCAAGTGTTTGTCTTGTTTCTGTAACCGTGTTTTGTACACCTCTAAATTCTCTAGTTGAAACGATTGTATCTCTAACCGTATTCAATAATCCTCTTGCAACATATTCAGCGTTTGCAGCTGTTTCAACAGCGGCTGCGTCTTGCGAGTTAGTTGAAGATGAAGTTAATCTAAATGTTCTTTCACCTGTTCTCCATCTAGGATTACTATTTACTTTTGGATCAGGTATTGCAAAAGTACCAGACACTCTTCCATTTGCGTCTGAAATTAAATTACCACCAGCAGCACCACCTGTCGGGGTTACATATTGAGTTATTTCTACATTATCAAAGAATGGATAAACTCTTGTATTTGGTTTTAATCTTGTTGCAACAAAGTCAACATTTCTTGCTCTGATAAATGGAACAAAAGCAGTATCAACAACTCTATCTCCCATACTTGTTCTAATAGTTTGAGGCACAGCAGTTGTTGTAATTCCTGTTCTACTTTGGTTAACTTGATTGATAGAAGTAATAGTCGTTCTTTGCATAATAGCACGACCTCTCATAAATCTACCACCTGTTGCAGTTACCACAGAAGTTAGTGGCGCACCTGTCCAGTTTGTTTGCCAATCATTCCATACGGTACCTAGTGCAATCTGATTTTGATTAGGCACTCTACCTTCTCTTAATAATTGGTCCCAAGCACCTGTTTGTGAATTTACAACTAAATCTGGTGCTCTTTCTGTTTCTCTCCATTCATCACTTGAAGGAGTTAATTCTATTGTACCTACCCAACTGAATATAGCAAATGGGTTTACATTAATTGCTTTAGAAGCAAAAGGTTGATTAATTAAATCAACATTAGTGTAAGGTAAAGTTAATACTTCACCTGTTCTTTGATAGTTTGCAGCTGTTCTATCAGCGTCTACTAATACAGAACCATCTTCGTCTATCTCTTCTACTTCAACAGCGTCTTGTTTAAATAGAGGTCTTAATTCTTTCTTTCTATAATCAATAGAACATCTATGAGAACCATTTGTAACCTCACCGATACCGTGACCATCAAAGTTATCTACAATAAATCCGTTTTTAAATCTGTCAAAACCATTACTATCTTGTATCTGTAATGCTTGAGCAGCAGTTTCTAATAATGATAGTTGAGTATAATATTCTACTCTATCAATTTTCTTGTTGATTTCTCCGATATCTCTCATAGTATATCTTCTGTTATCAACCGTTTCAAAATTTACATCTTCAGGTTTTAGAACATATGCAGGTAAACTTATTGTGTATAAGTGCATTGCATTTTCTAATTGACCAGGTTCTTGTGGTCTTGTATCAGGCGCACCTGATAAAATTTTAAACTCACCTTCTTTTGTTATGTAAAGTTTATCAATTCTTCCTTTGTAATATTCGTGGTCTGTGGTTACATTAGTACCAAATTTAACAACATCAACTTTTGAAGCACCAGCACCATCATAACTTCTATTTTGTTGACCAGCATTAATTGTACTTGCGTCATCTACTCTAGGTCTAAAGTCTAAACAATCTCTTAATTCAAAAGTATCGCCTGAAGTATCAGAAGTGTAAGATGGAATATCTTCGTAATTAATTGAGACATAACTATCTACACTAAAGAAGTCACCATTACCGTGTGTGAAATAATTAAATGTAATTAATAATTGTCCTGTAGGTGCTAACTCACCTTCTTTTCTTACTATTCTACCTATGTCATAGAAGTTATCTCTTTGACCTGTATCTAAAGTATATCTTTCTGTAATATCAGTATCACCAGAAGTTGCAGCCGTACTAAAGTCAGCAGCCATTTTAACTGAAACTAATTGGTAAACATCTGCTTTACCTAGACCAATAACTTTTGCTTGGGCAGCTGCTTGTGTAGCAACAGCAACCGTTTCGTTAGATTGTAATGTTTTTGATTTTTCGTCCTGTGCAGATTTTGATAAAGTTGCAATAATTTTAACCGTATGTCCTTGATGATTAGCACCAAAGTCTAAAGTTAATGAACGACCTGTTGGAGAACCACCTAAAATAAAACAAGGATTGCCTTCGTGTTGATTACCAGTTGTAGATAGTTTATCACCAGCAGTACCTGCTGAAGAAGCACCACCTGCTGTCATTATGGTTACTGAATAATCTGTTTCTGATTGTGGAACAAAACTTTCACCTGTTTGACCAGTAATTGTAATATCTCCTGTTGAAGATAAATCACCTACAAAAGTTTTTCTTACGGTATAAGAAGTATCACTTATACCAGAGTTTGCAGTTGTTCTTAATGTTTTAATTGTATCGTAAGGTAAACTGAATACTGAAATATTTTTATCAGCACCATTTAGTTTTGTTCTTCTTCTGATTATGATTGAGTTTGAAACAGCAGTTGCACCGATAGCACTATCAAGTGTTATTGATGAACTTGTATGTATTTGTATAACTTTCTTTGTAATAATTGTACCACCTGTATCAGCAAATTCAACACTATCACCGACTTTTAATTCTTCATTAAATTTAGTATTGAATCCGACAACTAATGCTGAACCACCTGATATTGAAATATTACCAGAGAGTTGTACATTTTCACCGAAAGAACTTGTTAAATTTGTTTGTGCAGTATAAGTTGGAGAACCTGCCATTGTAATTTCTTTAGTATCAACAATTGAGAAAGAAGTAAATCCTTTGTTACCAAATACATCTGCTTTGATAGTTGCAGTATTTGTAGAAGTACCTCCAGTTATTGTTTCGCCTGCTTGAAATTCTCCGTTAACAGCAGATACAACAACTTTACCCATAGATAAAGTACCACCAGTACCAGCACCTGTATGAGCAGAACCATCAACATTTGTTCCGTCAGCATTTACTAATATGAAGTCTCTTTTTGCAGTACCACTAGTATCTTGTTTTACATAAAATACTTTGTCATTTAATTCTGTTTGTGTGGTAACACCTGTAATTTTAATTGCGTCACCATCTTTAATATCTGTATCAGCAGTTGTTGTAATAACAACAGGATTTGCAGCTGTAGATGAAGAGATTGCATAAGCAGAAGTTGCTGATGAAATACTTTCTACGATTGCAGTTGCACCTGAAGTACCACCTGTTAAAGTTTCGCCAGTTGTAAATGATATTGCGTCTGTAATACCTATATGACTAAACATTTCAACATCAAACAAGTAGTGTTTCATTACATTGTTTGGATTTGCTGATATATTACCAGCACTTGTTATAGGTGTGCCGATTGTAGCATTGTATTCAAAACCTTTTGTTTTTGCTCTACCTATTTCATTAATATTATTTTGAACATTTGCATTAACGGTACCTGGTACATAAGTTGCACCATCTAATCTTAATTCTACTTTTTTAAATGCCTCAACAGGACCAGTTGCGTTTTCGTTAACATCTGGAGAACCATAAACATTTGATACATTTATAAAATTACCTACATCAAATAAAGTATTGAAACCGTTTTCTGTTCCAAATGTTCTAGGTTTATCAACAGCAACAAATTCTGTTCCTATTTTATCTACTTCATAACCTCTAACATATGCTTTACCTGGAGATAATCCTAATGCAAGTTTACTTTCTAAACCACCTTCAGCAGAAGTAAATATACCTCTATTGTCTCCATTAATTAAATGTTCTCTAACATCTAAATCAAATTGTCTGATTGCATAGTTACCACTTTCGTCAAAGGTTCTACGAGCAAGTGTATCTTCTAATATTGCATATTCAGTTGTTCTAACTCTACTTAATAATAGTCCATTGTCAAGTCTTAATAACTCAATAAAACTATCGTCTTCAATTGAAGTTAAAGCAAGTTTAGTTAAAGTTAAATCTATTTTAAATCTATGAGCACCAGGAGCATTTGCGTTTGAAGAACCAGCAGCATTGTCAACTAGTGAAGTATCTTGGTTAGGGGTTACAAAACTTTCAGTAACCTTTAGACCTACTCTATAAGATGGTGTGTTTGTATATTTGTCTAATACTATTGTTTGTTGTGCAACATTAACAGCAAAACCATTTATGTAATAAGTACCTGAAGCAATGTTTGCAGCTGAACCAATTTGTGAACCATCACAAACACCAGTTATATTTCCTAATGTTGGGTGTACTGCTAATAAAGTTTCAGCAGCAACATAGTCAGTTGTTGCGTTACCTACACCAGTTTTTGTATACTTAACATATAAAGTATTTGGGTCAGTTGAAGTTGCAACATCAACAGCGATAACTTTTGCTTTAACAAGTGAAGTTTGTCCTTCTAATTCTAAACCTATAAAATCTGATAAATTAGTTGTGCCAGAGAAAGAAGTTAACTTAACTGAATAGTATTGTAAATCATAAGTTACCTCACCAGGTATCATTTGAGCACCATCTTCAAATATATGGTTACCCATTTTTTCTACTTGGTTTTGTAGAATAGATTGTGATTGTGTTAACTCTCTCGCTTGAACAGCAAACGCTGGTCTAAAAAGTATTCTATGAAACTTCTTACTTTCGTTAAAGTCATCATAGTAAGGAGAGAGGTTAAAGTCAGTTTTTGCTGGCATTTATTTTCCTCTTAAAATTCAATAATCAATTTAACATTTTCAGTTTGGTCTACACTTCTAGCGACAGGTGCTCTGTTTTCAATGTACATTACATCTCCACTATCTTCATCTATCTCTGGTAATGAGTGACCACTAACTAAAGAAACATTATTGACCGTTTCGGTTACTCCTGTAGGAATTCCTGTTGCAGAAGAAGTAGCACCATTAATTGTATCTGTACCACTAAACAATATTTTATTTCCATTTGCGTCAACACCTTCATCACTATATCTTGTTTGTGTGTAGAATAAAATTTTATTAGCACTATCAAATTGTACTACTTTACCTACAGCACCTGTATTTGTTTGTGTAATCTTTTCGTCTACTTGGAATGTACCAGGTGTTCCTGAAAATCTAACTGCTCTTGTTGCTCTTAATGTTGTAACCGTAGCAGCTGAACCAGCAGACTTAGGATCTCTAATTAATGCAACTCTTCTAAAATCGTTTGTTGTTGTAAAGTCACCAGAGTTTGCAGTTTCAGCACCTTCAAAAGAAGTATTAAGTATTACAAAGAAAGCACCTAATTCTTCAAAAGGATCAAAACCGTGACCACCTTTTGGTTCAATTATACAATCTAATTCAGCACCAGATAACGAACCACCACCAGCAACATTTATATCTGCTACTCTAATATTTGCATATGAATATCCTGTTCCTGCAGCCGTTACCGACACAGCAGTTACCGAACCACTTGCAATTGTAATTGATACTTGACCATTAGAACCATCACCTCTCATAGGAATGTTTGTGTATGTTCCATTAGTACCACCTGTACCAGAAGTTTTAATTTTTACTATGTTTACAGCACCATCAACAGCAGCATTTGTTACCGTTGAGTTTGAAGAAACTCCCATAAAGTCTGTTGATAAAAAGTTTGCTTGTGCAGAAGCAGATAAAGTGTACATATACTTCCATTTGTAATTGTCAGAAGTTTCTAAAATAAGTGTATTTTCGCCAGTTGGTTCAATTGTTGATTGACCATTGTTATTGTTGTCTAAACATTTGTACACTTGAAAGTTGCTGTTCATTACATAGAAGTTTGCGTCATATAGATTAGTAGCGCCAGAGTTTGCAGATTGGATAGAGGTACCACCTGTAATTCTGTTGCCGTAATCGTGTCTATAATAATCATAGACCGTTCCACTAGTCCAGTTAATTCTAGGAGCTGCGAAACTTACATCTGAGCTTGTTATTCTTTTTACAGCCAATAAATCATCAAAAGTATCATACTCTTGTTGTACACTATCGGCAGGTGTAATCGGGGTACTATCAGTACCTAAATTTTCTGTTCTTCCGTCTGGTCTTGTTTTAGTACCAAACGCAGAAGGCTTTCCAATTCCTAGGTAATACTTATTACCTGAAGAACCAAAAGAAGTTTCAAATGCTTGTGCATTGTTCCTTCTGAATTTACTTGTTATTATTGCTGGCATTGTTTTCCTCTATCTTTAACTTATATTTATAACATTACCCATACCGCTATGATTGAAGCATTGGTAATATAATGTTGATGGTGCGTTCATAGGAACATTAAAAATTAAGTTGCCTGAACTAGCACCGTTATTAGTAACCCCAAAGTTATAGTCTGAACCACCACTAGAAACTCTAATATGGAATGGGTGAGAACTACCTTGGTTCATAACGAACTTGTAAGTGTGACCTTTCTTTAAATAAAGAACTGGATCGTTTTGTGGATTTGCAACTCCACCATTACCTATAAATCCGTCACCATTAAATACATAATCAGTTGACCCATTTGCCGTTATGGTAAATTGAGCCGATATTCTATCAGCAGGAGTATAATCATTAGGTCTCCAACGACCAGTACCTCCTACATTTTCATAAACTAATACTTGTCCATAAGACGGAGCACTAGTTGTTGTATCAACATCTGATAAAACATTGATACTATCGTTTTCTGTTAATAAAGTAATCCAACCTGAAGCAGTTGCAAAAAACAAATTGTTAGTGTTTTCTGCCATTGCAATAGCACCTGAATAAGTTGTTGAATTAGGAAATGATGATGAGTTTGCAAAATTAAATTTAAGTTTACTACCACCACCTTGTAAATCTATATTACCTGAACCTGTTATATTATTAGAACCAGTTGCTAGGTTACCACCTAAAGTAGGTGAAGTATCATCTGATACATTGTTTAAAATTGTTGTTGGTCTAAATGCAGAAGCACCAGCATTCCATACAAGTGCTTGACCACTTGAAGGTGCTTGAGTTGTAGTATCTACATCTGATAATGCGTCAATAGATGAAGTACCTGATAGCATTTCATTCCATTGTCCATTGGCAGCATAATAAGCTTTGTATGCGTTTGTATCAACAGCAAAGGCACCATCAAATTGTGTAGCACTAGAGAAACCTGATAATGCGCCACCACCTTGTCTTATATAACTATTACCTGTAAGTTTTAAATTACCAGCACCTGTACCATTACCTGTAATGATTGGGTCGTTATAAGTTTTATTATTAAAAGTTTGATTATCTGAAAGAGTAGCAACAACCGTATTATCAATAGTATATCTAATAGTATCATCTAAAACCGTTGAAGTTATTCCACCTGTTCCAGAAAACAATAAAGTATTTCCTACGGTATATGTATCAGGTGTTCCACTATCAGCAGAAAGAGTAATTGTACTTCCCACTTGTTTCCAATACATCTGACTTGCGCCATCAGTTGCAAGTACATAAGTTGAAGTACCTACCGTATCAGGAAAGAATAATTGGTCTAGTTTTACTTTACCAGAACCATTAGGAAGAATTTCAATATTGCCGTTTGCTACGGATACTATTTTATTTCCGTTAACATCTAAATCACCACCAAGTTGTGGAGTTGTATCTACTGATATATCTCCTGCAGCTGCAGAAGCAGTTGGTTCAAATCTATTATTAGAAGTGTTCCATTGTAATACTTGGTTTGATGAAGCACCAGAAGTTGTTATCTGTAAATCAGTACCGTTTCCTAGTGCTGTGTAAATTTCGTTGAAGTTGTCATTGACTTTATCACCGCCGACACGCAGGTTATCACCTGTTCCGTCATTGGGAGAACTTCCTAATCCTATACTTTGTTTTGCCATATTTTTCTTCCTGTCCTAATATTTATAACCGATTTTAAACGGTACTATCAAAAGTTGCTGTACCACTACTAAATTTCTTTTGCGTATTACTAAATCTACCTTGAGGCACTAATACCTCAGCAGGATATGTAATAAATGTCTTCGCAATTGTTGATAAATCGCCATATTGTAATAATGAACCATCAGCGTTAGTGTTCGTACCTATCGCTCTCAATTCTGCTACTCTACCCCATACCATACTTGAAGCAGACATTGACCTTTGAAAGTACTTGTCAAAACTTCTTAATCTAGGTCCTGCATATACAGAACCAAAGTTTGTATTAAATGTTCTAAAGTTGTAAAATGGTTTAAACTGAAAACTAAATGCTATGTTTGTTCTTTTTAAAGTCAAGTCTCTAGTATTACTAGCAAAAGGCGAACCACCTACACCTGCTTGTGAACCATCAGCAACACCTAATTGTGCATTTGCTCTCAATGTAGTACCATCGTCTTCTGTTCCTAATCTTCTACCAAACACCGTAGCAAATAATGTGTTTAAGATAGCGATAAATGGACTTGCAGATATACCTGAAACTCTACCAATAACAGGCATACGATTTTTAACATTTAATCTACTTTCAATATTAACTTGTCCTGTAAAATAAAAACCAGCAGGGTGCATTGTCTTTTTAAATGCGTCTCTCCATTCATCAATAGTACGACCTACTTTAATAACATAAGAAAAATCCTGATAGTATAAACTATCTTGTATCTTCATTGTTGTTTCTGATAAGTGTCCGTCTTCTGATACATATTTACCTTCAGACGCAGAAACGGCAACAACATCAACCGTTGAAGTTGCTAAATCTGTTTTTGCCATTAAACCAGTTGTACCTGATAATGCACCAGTTAAAACTTCGTGTCCTGTAAATGGACCACTTACATCTTTTAATCTTAATATACCTCTATTACTATCCCAACTTACAACAACACCTGTATTATTAGAAGTACCACCAGTAACCGTTTCGTCTGTCGCATAATTACCAGTTGCTTGTAAAACTATAATTGATTGAGGAATTGCAACGGTAGGTGGTGAAGGACTTTGTTCGTGTCCAGAACCTGCTTCAATAACTTTAATACCTAATAAATTTCCTATTTCATTTCCATAAGCAAATATTTCAGCGTTTACACCAGTTGAACTTGTAACCGTTACCGTAGGTGTTGTACTATAACCAGAACCACCATTAATTAATCTTATATCAGTAATATCTCCAATACCTTCTTCTAAAACTATTTTATCGCCTGGGTTAATATCATTTTTACTTGTTGCAGTTTCGTAAACAATATGGTCATAACCACTTCCTGTTTCTCCTGCAATTGCACCATTAACAACAGCAACTTCTGCTATTGCACCAGCGCCATCTGTATTTTGATTATCAAAAACAAGTTTGTCACCTATTTGATAATTGTTACCAGCAGCGTTTATATAAAATTCACTAATTGAACCTTGACCTATATTTTCAACCTGACAAATAGAACCTCCGCCACCACCAATTAATTTAATATTATCGTTATTCTGATACAATGCACCATCATTTGTAATTGTAAATGTTCCAGGTATACCTGTTATAGTTGATTTAATAAACAAGTCATCTGTATCTGTAGCAGTACCTTGTACAACTTCACCAACAGAAAAAGTACCTGTAATACTTTCTTCGTTTAATAAAAATTCAGAAACTAAAGTTGCACCTATTTGAAAACGAGATATGTTTTCTACAATTGCAGTTGCACCAGAAGTTGTACCTGTAATTTGTCTACCAATTAATTGACCAGTATTACCTACAGGATTAATACATCTTAATACTCTATTAAATGTAAACTCTCCATCTGATACTCTTAACATTTGTTCTCTAGGATAAAATGTTTCTGATTTTAAACCAAACAATAATCTAAAAAATATTTCGTGTCCTTTTGCAGTACCTTTTGTTCTATAAAGTGATTTAATATTTTTAATTAAGTTTCTTTTATTAATATCTTCGTGTAAGTCTTCAGGTATAGTTTTCATAAACTCATTTCTAAATTGATTTAAGAAATGCTGAATAACTTTGTCTGGGTCTCTAAAGTTTAATAAGTCTTGTATGTTTTGAACTGGATTAGGTCTATAAGAACCAATAACACCTGACGCATTAGAAGATTGTCCTATAATAGTTTCACCTTCAATAAATTTATCTTGCGTTGTTATAATAAACTTGCCGTTATTATTATTATCTTCAGCAAGTATAACTGCTTCTGCTTTTGAAGTTGAACCTTTGATTATTTCATTTTGAGTAAACGCACCAAAAGAAGAAGTCTCTTGTAGTATTTTACCACCAGCGTCTATTTGAGTTGCTTCTGAACCTAAACGACTTGCGTTTAAAATTAGATTATTAGTTTGACCTGTTTCTGTTTCAAGTAATATACCTTCTGTGCTTTGAGAGTTAAGAATAGTTAACTCAGCACTTTCCATAAATGTAAAATATGTTCTTACAAATTCTACAAATTTAGGATGTTGTTCAAGTACAAATTCAGGTACCTGACTACCTAATAAGTTAGTAATTTTCTTACTGAACTTTGCCATTTATTAATATGCGGATGTAGTATTGTAACCAACTCCAGCGTCTGAAGCACCACCTACAAAAGTATCTTTGACAACATTAATAGTTGAGTTTGCAATATCTATTTCTAGTATTTGGTCTCTAACTGGAACAATGTCATTTGAAGATGGTTGAACGGTTAACTCTATTACACTTGAAGCACTCCCTCTAATATTTGATATACTTGTTATTTGTAATGAATTAATTGTAATGGCACCTGTTGAATAATCAATAGTGCCTTGCGTTGAGTTTGTATAAACTCTAGTTGCGCCTGACAAATAATATGCTCTTACAACACCATTACCATCATCATCTAAAAAATGTTCAAAGTTAGAACCATTAACTTTAAATCCTGTTGATGATAATATACCACCCATAGTAGAGTTATGTCCTGTATGAGGATTATAAAGTGCGTTTCTAAAGTAAACATTATATTTTAAAGAACTATTTAATGTAGGTGTAAAAGACTTTCTAATTTTTAATGTAGTTATATTTGATAATATACTAGTATCGCTATCATCAATTGCTTTAACTACTTTTGAATATCTGAATACACTATCAAATTTTTGTAGTGTGTTTGAATTATATGTTGTTAATGCTGAGATAACATCTGATTTTAATGTTTCACTATCTTTTGTAGTAGAAGCAGCGTCATACTTAGCATTTGTTGTTAAAAGAATAGAAGTTACCTCTGGGTCTACAATTTGAGGTGTAACCGAACCAACATTATATTCTTTTAGTTTAGATATAATATCTTGTTTTGTTTGTGTTGTTAATGTAGAACCACTAGCAGCTTTGATTGCAATTTTGACAACACCATAGATAGGTGTTTCGTCATCTTCACCTCCCCAAGCGCTAACTGATTGTGCATTAGGATAAACAGATAAAACTTTTGTTTCATAATCAGAAGTGGTTACTGCTCTATCTTGCGCTGTATATTGTAAAGGCGCATTAAAACGAATACTCTCTTTACTTTCAGGTTCACTACCACCTTGCGATACACTATTTGCTGTAACCGTAATGTTTGAGAAACCTCCGATAGAACCTGCAGGTACAAAAGTACTTGCACCATTTGATAAAGATTTATTAGATACAATATATTCTAATATTACAATATTACCTTGTTGTGGTTTTCTACCTAATATACCATCACCAAAGGTTACTTCAAATTTACCTGTATCTGTTTCATTTAAAAAATAGATATTACTTTCAGAAGATAATTTTGTTAAACCTGTTACCTGTGAATATGTTGTTGAACTAGTATCTTGTAAACTTGTTTGTATTTTTACTTTTAATGTAGAAGTGTCAGCATTAGCACTAGGTATAATAAATTTTTGGTCTGGGTCTTGTTCGTCAACCGTATATCTAAATGTTGTTTGTGTACCTTCGTATAAAGAAACATTTGAAAACTTAAACACACCATCAACAGGTGAAATAGTTAAATCTTCATTTGTAATATAATTGTAAGTAGTACCATTTACAGAAGTTGTAAATGTTTGTCCTTTGTCCATACTTAAAGTTGTTCCTGTTGCGTCATTAACAACAATGTCAACTGAAGCAACTGGTGATTTTGCAGAAGAAGGAGTATAACCTAACATCTTAGCAAGTGAAACTACATTTGCTCTTATATCTGCTGAGTCCAGATACATTTCATTTGCTAACATATTAGCATTGAAACCAAGATAGTGTGTATTGTATGCTAGTAAATCAATTAGAATTGCAAAACCTGAACCTTCAAAGTTATAGTCTGAAAATTCTGCCTGTTTAGATAAAAAGTTTTTTAGATTTACTTTAATTGCGTCAAAGTCTAATTCTGATATGTCTAATTTTGTGCTTGCCATTTTTTATTCCTATTGTGCGTCATAGTAAGTTTTTGATAACTCACCACGCTCTTTTGTTTCACCTTTTTTTCTACATCTAATATAAACTTGTACCGTATCGCTTGTACCAGGTTTTGTATATGTTCTAATACCACCTGATATTACTGAATTAGCGCCATCTGCTGATTTAGGATATGTGTTTGATATAGTAGCAGAATTATCATACTGCCATATATTATTACTTCCTGAAATATCTACATATGCCATTTTATCTTAACCTTTGTAAAAATGTTTCTACGACAACTGGTGTCTGTATACCTACAACATAGAAAGAAATTTGTAAATGATAAGCATTTCTATCTTCAATAGGTTCTGCTATAACTGAACTTATCTTTGCTCTAGGTTCAAAGTTTTGTAAAACCTCTTGTACTTTTCTTTCTAAATTTAATGCAGTAAGAGGTGTCATATTTTCAAATAACAATGCTCTTACATCACTACCTATTTCAGGATGAAAAGGTCTCTCATAATGATTTGTTTGTATTAAATTTTTAACACTTCTTTTTACAGCCTCAACATCTTCTAACTTTGTTAAATCGCTTGTCGTATGATTACGCATAAAATCAAGGTCTAAATCAGAATATATCCTGGTTACCCTGTCTTTACTAGTTGAAGATTTACTATCATAGTTTGCCATAACACTAATATTTATACACTAACCAGCAAACACATTAGGCGAACCTTCAGCAACACTTGTACAACCCGATATTGCGTCACCTACACGACCACAACCTTTACCATTTACAAATACCGTAGTACTACCAGTTGCTATAGGTGCTGAGTGTGCAGGGCAAGGAACAGGTGGTAACAAGTGTGAAGTATTATTATCACCTTGTCTACTTATTGCAATACCATTGCAAAACACATTAGGCGAACCTTCTGCTCTTGCAGGTGTACTACAATGGGTAACATCTTTGTCTCCTATTCTCGTAACCGACGGCATTCCCGTTTCATTAGCTCCTGTAATTTGTCGTTAAAGGTTTCTATTAACTTATGTTCTTCTTCTGTATGAGGTTCTTCTGGATATTTAGGATTAAATGAAATAACAGCACCAATCTCTTTCGGTATATCGTCAAAATTAGTGTAAGTGTAGATACTTCTACCTACTTTAATCTTAAATTCGCCTTCCATTAACCCTGTCCTCTATAAGCCTTCCAACTTCTCTTTTTAGACTTGTTCATTGAACTAAATTTAACCATTCTTTTTCGTTTTCCTTGACTTGTCTTCTTTGGTTTTCCTTTAGTATATAAACTTACGCCAAAAATTCCTTTTCTTGCCATAAACCTCCCATTCTTTTTCTATATTTATGGTCTTTTTTAAAAATTACATTTAAATTGCGTGTAAACACCGCCGTGTTTTAAAGTTTTTTTAATACTTTCTCTTTGAAACTTATTGTCAATGGGATTATCTTCAATATTTGGGAAAATTTTGCAATCTGTGAACTTAAAAGAACATCCAGAGAACAAAAATAGTACAAAAAACGCAAAAATTATGTATTTTTTTGAAAAAATGCTCATTTTTTGCTTGACACCTTTCGTTAACTATGGTATATTAGTATGTATATGTTAACAAACACTATGAAAGGACAAAAAATGACATCATTTTTTTCAATAATCACTATATTAAGTGCAATAATGGCTGTAGGTGCAATAGAAGATTGCGGTGGTCATTGTTTAGGACAAGAAAACTGGACAATGTTTTTCGTAATGTTCGCAATTACGATAGTTTCAGCGATTGCAACTTTTTATTTTCAAGCAAAAGACATTGAGAACAACAAATAGGGAGAATAAACACTATGATAAAAGTAAATCAAACTGCTAAAACACTAGAAGAAGGTGTTAAGAACCTAATGGAAGGTGCTAAACAAGACTATGTAAGGTGTTCTACTTCTGATGGTAGAAAAGAACTTACTGGTTATTCAAAAGAACAAGTTGATAAATGGGATTCTTTAATTAAAGTTTCTCAAGGAAAGAAATACATTAAAGTTGTAAGAGAAAATGGTGTATTTGCATTTATCGTAAAAGAAGACTTTAAACATTTTAAAAAAGGTGATATATTGAAACCTGCTGGTTACAATGCACCTGCATTAAATCAACCTAGAGGAAATGTTCTATCTGGAAACTATATGATCCAATGGACAGGACCTTTATATCTTAACTAAAAGGAGTATATTATGTCAGAAGTGAAATTTAATGATTTAAATAAAGTGTTGGAATGGATTAGAGAACCTAGTCATAAAGAACACTTATACATTGTTGAGGCTTGTCTTGCAAAAGCAAAAGCTGAAGACATTAACAAATTTGCTGTTGGTGCTAAAGTAATATTTGGCAGACCTAATGGTAAACAACATAGAGGTGTTATTGTTAAATGTAACCCGAAGAAAGCTGTTGTTATGGAAGATGGTAGTGGTAAGTGGACCGTGCCTTATTCTTTAATGAAGTTAGCGTCTTAATTATTTTTTAGGTTTAATATTCATCCATCTTTCCTGTTTTTCAACTTTTACTTCGTTGAAATCAGGAAATATGTGCGTGTGTTGTTCATTAACACTACGACCAAACTTAACTTTATCCCAACCTCTTTCGTGCATATAGTATAGAAACATTTTTGTTATTACTTCTATACCTGCGATTGCACCTGCAAAATCAAATCTGCCTGTAATTAAATAAGAAATTAGAAATGTATCACTAGTTGCTAATATACGCCAAGTTAAGGTCTTTAGTAAACTTCTTTTTCTTTGTGATTGCATTTATTATGCCCAAGGTGTATAACCTTGTTCCTTTGCTGTTGGGTCATCTTCACTTTCTATATGAGTGACCTCTGGTACATAATGTTTCATCATACTTTCAACTCCTTGTTTTAAAGTAAGTTGAGACATAGCACAACCAGCGCAACTACCTGCCATCATTAGTTTTAATTTGCCGTCTTCAAAAGATTTAAATTCAATTTTACCACCGTGAGCTGCAACTGATGGTGCTACTTTATCTTTTAAAACAAATTTTATCTTTTCTATTATTTCTGTATCCATTATACTAAATTTAATTTTTGTGATTGTTCTCTTGTCAAAGGTTTAACATTTTGACCTGGACTTTCTAGTATGTAGTTACCACTAATACTTATTCTTTCATAGTCAGTATAGAAAGGTGCTACATAGTGTTGAAGTGAAGCAGGAAAAACACACATCAAACCTCTATAAGGTTCTACCGTAAAACTATTTGCTTGTAATTTTGTAATTTGTTCGCCATATGTAAAACATAATTTACCTGATACATTTGCATTAGTAGGTGGTACATTTTCAGTAAATATCTTTTCGTCTATATCACCAAACATTACAAAACTAAAAACACCACTATGGTCGTGTGGTGGATTAAAATCGTATTTGTGTTGAAAGTTAATCCATAACTGGTCTAATCTTAACACATTAGGTTTATTATCTGGAGATAGTGTCTTATGAATATTAGGCCAACCTTGACCATAGTTAGCTGCAAGTATATCAAAGAACTCAAATACCTTTTGAACAATCGCCATATCAGCACGATTACGAATTTCTCCTTTATCAAATCTTACAGAAGTGCTATCTTTTGAAGCACCCATATGACCTGCTAAATGATTTCTATGGTCTTGTTCTTTGTGATTTTGCTCTCGTATTCTTTTACCTTCATCAATTAACATCTGTAAAATGTTATCGTCTATTTCTGTTCTATAAACAGGTGGACCAAAAGGATATAATACTTCGCCGTTAATATCTTTGCCGTCTTTGTTTACACCAACTAGTTGAGGCAAGACGGTTTTGTCTCTCATTTTTGTCATAACTATATCTTATACTATTCTAATTCAGTTGTCAATATGCCGTT
>Ga0310343_10000686_pt1 | contig 16508 bp, 13 predicted proteins | sample HC15DNA2025_MG_FD_203519 | JGI IMG/M metagenome (GOLD analysis project Ga0310343, IMG submission 203519) | Marine microbial communities from station ALOHA, North Pacific Subtropical Gyre - HC15-DNA-20-25_MG | ecosystem: Environmental > Aquatic > Marine > Oceanic | place: Pacific Ocean: North... | reverse complement strand
CGTTTCCCGGGTAAAGCTTCGTCTCGTCGCTTTAAATTTTATATGGACTAAGTTTTAAATATATAGAATCCCGCCTACCGAAAAGCAACCACTAAGATAGTCAGGAGCATATTCTACAACTAGTTTTTACGTTCTGCCCCAACGAGATAAAGATGGGCCAATAGGCGATTCAGAAGCTCCTCTGCAAGTTTGGGATTGTCAGACGTAATCTCGCTCCCTTCTTCTATCGGGTTCGGATAAACCTGATAGAGCTCGTGGCGATCGATAGCTCCATCGTCCTTCCAATACAACATTAACTTGTAGTCGCCTTGTCTAATAGCAGAAAAGTTACCCCTGACGGGCCGATGGAAGAATAAGGCTTTCTGTGGCCGTTTGAAGTTAGCCATCGAGCGATCGAGTAACAGCGGCACAAAATCCGCTCCATCGATCTCTCTAGTCAATAGGCTTGGGTCTCCTCCCGCGAGGGCGTAAAACGTAGGCAGAAGGTCGTATCCAACTACTGGCTCCCGGCAAACGGAATCCGGCTGCACACCCGGACCCATTACAAAGAACGGAACGCGGATCCCTCCTTCCAGCAGTTGGTGCTTGGCACCGGAAAGCGGATGGTTAGGAGGAGTCGCGCTTTGATCTCCACCCGGCACCGTACCCCGACCACCATTGTCAGTGGTAAAAAAGACATAGGTATCTTCCTTGATACCGAGTTCCTCAATTGTATCCAAGATCCTACCCACACCTACGTCCAGCTCTTCCATCATAGCGGCCCAAGCATGAGTGTACCCCCGATCAGGTCTCCCTTTCTGCTCATATTTGTGAAGCAGACTGTCACGGGTTACCACCGAGAGATGCTGGGCATAATAGCTAACTTGCACATAGAAGGGCCGTCCGGCTGCTGATTGCTCGGTCATGAAGTCGATTACTTTGCCTGTTACCGAGGGAGTTCGTTTTGGATCTTCGTTATCAATGAAGTGCGGTGGCCCACTGTTATGGCTTCCACTTTCGATACCAAGCGTCCTGGGCATCCCTCCCGTATTATTCCCCGTCATTCCATCGCTAGCATCGTATCCAGATTCCTCGGGCGTTGAGATCATTTGTTCACCCCATTTTCCGAAATGAGCTGCTCGATAGTTCTCATTAGCCATTTTGAGAGCCTTGGGAATCGTCAAATGCTCCGCCGGTATCCAAGAAGGGCTAGCGAATTCCGTTCCGCTTCTGGCAGCAGAGGTCCCACAAAGAATGGAACGCCTCGTCGGTGTACAAAGCGGTGCTGGAGAGTAGCCACTCGTGAAACGCCGGCCTTCCTCCATTATTCTCGCCATGTTCGGCGTTTCTAAATAACGCGACCTAGATGTCGCAATTCGCGGATCCATGCGCTCGGAAAGCTGGCTCCATCCGTGATCGTCTGTTAGAATTAGAACGATATTCGGCGACGCAGAAACCATGGCGATCGGCAGCGCAAAAACGAGCATTCCAATTAATGATAGTAGACGCTGCTTGCTCATAGTGGTTTGTTAGACTCCATCGCTCCGCAAGGCAACCATTTACGGACAGACGTCCTCACCCCTTAACTCTAGCCTGCATCCCCGTGAATCGTCGGAGAGTCTCGTCAGCAAATATATGAAACGCATTTCCAGCATGCTCTTAGCTGTCCTTGTAACAATATCTACCGCGCTCTCCGAAAACCCTCCAAATTTTGTGGTCCATCTCGCAGACGATTGCGGATACGACACCTTGAACGCCTTTGGAGCCGATCCGGAACTCATTCAAACACCGGACCATAACCGGCTAGCCGGAAGGTAGCTTCGGGTTAGAGATAGCGATATAGGGATCCCCTAAGGCATTGGATGGTATCGTTCGATGGCCGCTACCAATTACAGCCACCCATAAAGTTTCTATATATTCTCCCCATGAGAATTCAGAGTCGAAAACTAAACACTCTCCATCAATTTCCCTCATAGTGCGGGTTCGGGCGCATCGGTTGAGCCCCAACATCCTGACGCCAGGAATTCAATAGCTCGAATAGTTCCTTCGCCTTTTCAGGATTTCGTTTAGCCAGGTTTCGCTGCTCACCGACGTCGCTCTTCAAATCGTAGAGCTCAAGTGAATTCGTATCCAGTCTTTCGATCAGTTTCCAATCGCCTTTTCGAATAACGCTACCGGCGAAGCTTTCCGGATGCTGATTATAGTGAGGGTAGTGCCAGTAGATCGCATCTCGGTTGAGAGGTCCCATTCCTTTGAGTACGGGCGTCAGGTCCACGCCATCCATATGCTGATCCGGATTCAAAGGCAACCCAGTAGCCGCCAGAATCGTCGGGTAAAAGTCGGAACTGGTGACTAGTTCGCCAGAGATCGACCCCGGTGCCGCAGCCCCTGGCCATCTTATAATAACGGGCACCCTTAGCCCACCTTCATAATTAGAACCTTTATTGGCTCGAAGCGGAGCGTTCCTCGTCGCTTTCCAATGGCCACCATTGTCGCTGGTGAATATGAACATGGTGTTTTCCTCTGCCCCGATATCCCGAACCGCATTCATGATGCGGCCCACGCTATCATCGACACTTTCCACCATGGCCGCGTAGTGAGGATCTCCTTGCCGCTTATTTTCGGGGATGGTTTCGTAGTAAGCGATTTTCTCCGGTTTACCTTGAAGAGGGGTGTGCACGGCATAATGGGACATCATCAAGAAGAACGGGTCGTCTTCGTTGTCTCGAACGAATTTTTCTCCTTCTGTAGCTATGAGATCAACAAGGTAGTCACCCTGCTTTCCCCCGATCGGGTTGTCTTTAAAAAGCTTTAATCCGTTCGTGGTTGGGATATTCCAAGATCCTTCGAATGGATACCAATAACTACCAGGTGCCCCATAGTCGCGACCAGCCACATTGACATCGAAGCCTTGATGTTCAGGGAGGTAATAGGGTTCTGGTCCTAAATGCCACTTTCCCATAAAAGCCGTTTTGTATCCAGCTTCACGTAGCGCCTCGGCTATGGTTATCTCTTCCAAAGGTAGGTTAGAAATGTACCGTCCCTCGCGAAGCCGTTCTTTCTTACCATCCCAACGCCCCGACGGAAGCCATTGCGTCATGAGCAAGCGGGCCGGGTATTTGCCTGTCATGATTGCAGCTCTTGTGGGAGAGCAAACATTGCACGCAGCATAGCCATTAGTAAATCGCATCCCGTCTTCCGCAAGTTTATCAATGTTCGGAGTCCGGTAATAATCGCTACCGCTAGCCCCGACATCGTTCCAGCCAAGATCATCGATCAAAAAGAAGACCACATTTAGCGGTTTGGCCGAGATCGAAAACCCAAAGAAAAGCAAGTATAACAAAATTGGCGGCAGTATCTTCCGGGGCATAATATTAACATTAAAAACCAGTTTTTAATCGGAAAGCGAATACAATCGATTACCATTCTCCAGAGGAGCCAAATCGTTTGGATACAGCGTCATTGAATTCTATACCTGCGTCATTGATCGAATCGAGTATCTCTCGAGTAGTCTTTCCACTACTAGCTCTGGCTGACCGAATTACGGTATCACACTCATTCTTATCCATAAAAATCGACGCCTCTAGTAGGCCTTCTTCGTCTTCTGAGGGAATGGCCAGAAAGCCGTGCTTATCTGCATGAACCAGCTGCCCGGATTTTACAATTCTCCCAAAAACCTCGACGTCTCCCCCCCAATCGATTGGCGAGCTGTAGGCGTGCCCCACACACATGCCGCGGGCCAACGCCTTGAATCCAGCGTTCTTCATTTCGTCCAAATCTCGTATGGCTCCATCAATAATTGTCCCGACGCAGCCCAGCGCTCGGTGAATATTGCTATTCACTTCACCCCAAAATGCACCTACCAGATTGGGCTTATCGCAATCTTGAACGACTACTATTTTGGGCCCCTCGATACTGGCAACATATTCACGATATTCCGACCATGCTTTGGGAATATTAGGCACGTGATTCCGCTTTGACGGCTGTATCTTTACAGTCACCGCGTATCCAACCATAGGACCCAATTCGGGCATGTAGTCGTACGTTGGTTCCTTATTAAAACTATCTCTGGCAGGATCTCGGTTCGTAATCTGTTCCCACCCATTATAAATAGTGGGGGTATTCCACCGCTTCAACATTAAAAGTGTTTCGTGTGACAAGGACATAAGCGTGACTGTAGGACCACTTCCGATTGAAAAGGAATTGCTAAATAAAACAAGCCATCCAGATTGGTACTTCAAATAAACAGATCCTGTATTTTGCCTCAATCTTTCTGAGAACCAGATGACAAATCCTCCAACATCAATCATTCGCCTAGTCCTTTCCTTGAGTGTACTATTGTCGTTCGCCTCACTAGCCTACTCAAACGACAAGCCGAATGTCGTTCTACTACTGAGCGATGACCAAGCATGGAATGACTATTCATTCATGGGGCACCCACATGTTAAAACCCCAAATATCGACAAGCTGTCGGACGAGAGCGTCGTATTCCCACGAGGCTACGTCCCAACGGCTCTTTGTCGCCCCTCTCTTATGACCTTGGCTACCGGCCACTATGCTCATCGCCATGGCGTCACTGGCAACGATCCGTCACCCAAATATGCGGATAGGGACTCGCCTCTTTACAACGCTCGCCGAGCACAACTGATCTCCTATATTGATGAATTCGATACACTACCCAAATTGCTAGGGGAACAAGGCTACCTAAGTCATCAGAGCGGAAAGTGGTGGGAAGGGAACTACAAGCGTGGCGGCTTTACACACGGCATGACTCGCGGCTTTCCTCAAAAGGGAGGACGACACGGGGACGATGGGCTCAAGATCGGCCGCGAAGGCCTGGAGCCTTGCTTCGAGTTTATCGACATGGCCATCGAGCAGGAAAAGCCCTTCTACATGTGGTACGCGGCCTTCCTGCCTCACACGCCACACAATCCTCCCGAGAGACTACTGAAAAAGTATCGAGGCGATCACCCCCCCACTATTGCTAAGTACTACGCAATGATTGAATGGTGGGATGAGACCTGCGGCGATCTAGTCGCGTATTTAGAGACGAAAGGGATTCGCGACAACACCCTCATTGTCTATGTCGGCGACAATGGTTGGATCCAGCATCCGGAGCGAAATGGTTATGACGCCCGCTCCAAGCAGACGCCTTACGAGGGCGGAATTCGCCAGCCAACGATGTATTCCTGGCCCGCCGTCCTGAAGCCCGCCTTTCGGAATGAACTTGTCAGCAGTATCGATATTTTCCCGACAATTTTAGCTGCAGCTGGAGCTCGCCATCCAGACATCGCCGTCCCCGGCCTCAATCTGCTCAACTACATGGAATCCGGCTCGAAAATCCCGAGAGACGCGATTTTCGGCGAGAGTTTCTCTCACGATATCGCCGACATCGAGGACCCTGAGGCATCGCTCCTCTTTCGCTGGAGCATACAGGGGAAGTGGAAGCTCCTCTTAACCTATGATGGAGAGGTCAACCGCTACAAGACTACGCATCCGCGCGAAGAAAAGCGTCCGCAACTTTTCGATCTAATTGCTGATCCCCATGAAAAAAACAATCTTGCGGGAAAACACCCGCGTGTTGTCCGCCGTATGGTCAAGATGATCGACGACTGGTACCTGGTGGAGAATAGAGAGGTCCTCAAAAGCTTCAAATAGCGCCCAAAGTTCGTAATGGCCCTGACCCGACACCTTCTTAGAAGCGACCTTCTTCAGGATCTAAAGAGAAATATCGCGGATGGCCTCTGGAACGATTCACTGCCAAGTGAACGTCAACTGACTGATTATTATCAGGTAAGTCGCGGGACGCTTCGCCATGCACTGAAGAGTCTTCAAGATCAGAAGGTAATCAAGTCCGTACCCGGATCAGGATACATTCTTCTGAGAAAGGTACGAAGGCCCTCAACTAGGCGAAAGGATGTGTCTATCGGATTGCTTATCGGTCGCTCGGACAAAAACCGGACCAACCGAGATAGGGTCTGGATTCCCGAGTTGCAGCAGCGTCTATCCAAGCGAGAATGGAATCTCCACATTCACGAGGGCATCCCCGAAGTCGAGCGGTCTCCAAAATCGGGGATCGCCAAGCTCTTCAATGCGACTAATCACGACTGCTGGTTGCTCCACACCTGCAAACACGCGATTCAGTCTGAATTTCAGGATGCAAAAGGCCCATCAATTATTTGCGGGTCTCCATTCGAAGGCATCAACCTCCCCAGTATCGATATGGATTTCAGAGCATTGGGGAGACACGCCGCAGGAGCGATTATCGCCAAAGGCCATAACCATATCGGTTTCATCTCTGGCAAAGAACCCTTCCCCGGCGATGCCAAGCTACTGGAAGGATTCCGGGAAGGAATCTCTGGCAGCTCACGCAATGTGACCTTCAAAGTCACAAGGTATTCAAGCTCTAGACACAGCTACACTAGCTTTTTCAACCGAATAACCACTGGTCGAGACTCAACGACGGCCCTATTTGTCGATTGCCCCTACCAGTTGCTAAACCTGCACAACCAAGCGGCAAAAGCGGGGATCGGAATTCCGGGTGATCTATCAATAGTCTGTCGCCAAGGTACTGACTTTCTAAATTACATCTCGCCCGATACTTCCCGCTACGAGTTCAATACGAAGGAAATGGCCAGAAAAGTTCATCAGGAGATTGAGAGTGCTGTCCGAGGAGACTCAATACGAGACCATCGCGTCCTTGTCCTACCCGAGTTTCACGAAGGCAAAACCCTCAAGAGCATTGGCACCAACCTATAGCGCCATATCAACTCCCCGAATTTAGCTACGCCAGACAATGAGCAAGATGACCTTCAATCATAGAGCAGTTCTCAGCCTGCTATCGACCTTCATGCTAAGTATGGGCAACGGATTGGCTGCTCGTGTGCCAAATATGGTCGTCCTTTTCGCCGACGATTCTGGTTATGCGGATTTCGGCTTTCAAGAGCATGCCCGATCCGATTTCAAAAATCTGACGCCCCACATCGACAGCATTGCTAAAGCTGGGGCTCGATTTACCAATGCATACGTCACGGCCGCAGTTTGCTCGCCTTCTCGAGCCGGAATCATGACGGGGCGATATCAAGAGCGTTTCGGGCATGAGACCAATTTGCCGCCCGGCACTCAATCTGGGCTACCTTTAGAAGAAACTTTCGGGGTCAAACGTCTACGGGAAATTGGATACAAAACTGGGCTAATCGGCAAATGGCATCTCGGCTATCCGGAAGCCTACCACCCAATCAAGAGAGGATACGATGAGTTCTTCGGTCTGCTACAGGGATCGCGAAGCTATTATCCCTTAAAGAAGATTACCAAAGATCGCGTGATTCAGAACAACGGTGCGCCCACCGAAGAATACGGCTACGTTACCGATAGGCTGGGACAAGCCGCCTGCGACTTCATCGAGGCCAATAAGGATCATCCGTTCTACCTCTTTGTATCCTTTACGGCTCCACACGGACCTTTAGAACCACGCAAAAGCAGCTACGACGCCCAACGCATTGGTCACATTGAACACGATGCTCGCCGAAACTACGCTGGCCTAGTTGTAGCCATGGATGACAATGTCGGCAGCATATTAGCCACCATCGAGAATTTCGGCCTTAACGATGATACAATCGTCGTTTTCACCAACGACAATGGCGGACCTGGCGGGAAAGACTCGACTAGCAACTACCCTTTGCGAGGCAACAAAGGCTCCCTCTATGAAGGTGGAATTCGCGTACCCTGGGCCATGGCCTGGCCAGGCGTTATCGAACCAGGTACCGTTATAAACTCTCCCGTCATTACCATGGACCTGCTACCTACTCTATTCCAAGCAGCCGGTGAATCCATTGAGGAAAACTGGCGATTGGATGGCCAGAGTTTGATACCTTTGTTTGGAGCTTCTGAAGGGGCTTTTGAAAATCGAACGCTTTACTGGCGCCGTCACGGAATCGAGGGGCCGATCGCATTGAGGCAAGGCAAATGGAAGTTGCTCAATAGGAACAATCCTGATGGTTCGCCTGAACTATACGATCTCTCCACCGATGTCGGAGAAAAAAACAATCTTTCTACAGAGCATCCCAAGATATTAGTGCGTCTGCGTGCGCATTTGGACGATTGGGAGAGCGAACTCGTCGCCCCACTTTGGGGGCCAGGAAGCGCGGGATACCGAGATCCGAAAAAGAAGGACAGATGACACAAATCCAAACAATGAGAAATCTCTTCAAGAAAACGTTGGCGACCGCAGTTGCTATTGTTGCGAGCGCAACCGCATTCGCCGAACTGAAAGTCGAACAGATTACTCAAGGCCCAAATCATCATTTTTTTGGATACATTGGCCACGTGCAAAATATTCCTTGGAACGGCGACGATCGCTATATCGTCGCTCTTCGGTCTACTTTCCAGGACCATCTCCCCGGTAAAGGAGAACCAGCGGATGTCCTTTTAATCGACACAGAAAACAATTATGAGATCGAAGTCGTGGACCAGTCGCTGGGCTGGAATCCGCAACAAGGCACTATGTTTTACTGGAATCCAGACTTTCCAGTCACACAATTTTTCTTCAATGACCGTGATCCCGAATCCGGAAAAATATTCACAGTCCTCTATGATATCAAAAAGCGAAAGCGGGTTAAAGAATTTCGGTTTCGCGACAATCCAGTAGGCAATAGCGGAGTAAAACAAACCGGAGGCGCGTTCGCGGCTATCAACTATGCCCGCATGGCTCGGCTTCGTCCTGTCACTGGATATAACGATGCCCACGACTGGACGATAGGAGTTAATCATCCAAAAGACGATGGGATCTTTATCGTCGATTCGAGGACGGGCACGCAATCCCTGCTTGTTTCCTTTGAGCAAATGGCGGCGGAGATTCGAAAAACAGAACCGCATATCGATGAGCTTGAACTGTTCATCAATCATACCCTTTGGAATCGCGATGGGGACCGAATCTTTTTCTTCGCCAGGGCCGGTTGGCGCAGCAGCAGAAACAAAGGCAAGCATCCGCGTATCAATGCCCCCTTCGTCATAAATCCCGATGGAACCGGCCTTAAGCGATTGAAGCATTTCTTTGGCGGGCATCCAGAATGGGACTACGGCCATCGCATGATTGGGGCCATGGATACGCGCCAGGTAATTTATGACGTAAACCGCGAACTAGTCGTTGGACAAATTGGCGACAACGCCATCTTCCCTAACCCCGAGGGCGATATTGCACTTTCGCCACAAGGGGACTGGTTCGTCAATGGCCACAAGGACAAAGAGCAGAAAATGAATTTCTACAACTTCTATCGACGCTCCGATGGAGAGCTAATCCGATCACAGGGTTTCGACATCGGGCAATGGATCTCCGGCGACTTGCGCCAAGACCCCTCCCCGGCTTGGAATCGCAGCGGAACGAAAATTCTGGTCCCGGGCCTCGTCGGAGACACCAATCCGACTCGGCAACTCTTTATCATCAGTCTGCCAGAGAATTCGACGCAATCGGATCGATAAGAATGCCTAACTTTAAGTCCCTAGCTATTACGATCCTTTTACTATCAATCGTGTCGCAGGCCCTGCATAGCCAGCAAAGTGCGGTAGTTCGACCGCTCGAGCCAATCGCGGCCAAGCTTGAGCCCTCATCTGTTGTTACCTACAAAACTGTGGGAGACAAAGAACTCGAGTTGCACATCTTCAATCCTGCTAATCACAAGAATTCCGATACACGGCCGGCTTTCGTAGCCTTTCACGGAGGTGGCTGGACCGGTGGATTTCCTAGACGTTTCTATCCCTTCGTAGATCATTTCGCTCGGTTGGGTCTCGTTGGAATTAGCGTCGAGTACCGCCTAATGAACGAAGAGGGAGGGATAACTGTTTTCGACTGCGTCAAAGACGCCCGTTCGGCGATACGCTACACCCGAGCTCACGCTTCCGAAATGGGAATCGATCCAAACAAGCTCATCGTAAGCGGAGGCTCTGCTGGGGCCCATCTCGCGGCCAGCACCGCTCTATTCGACGATGTAAACGCCTCGTCGGACGATCTGTCTATCTCACCATCTCCGAACATCATGGTTCTCTATTATCCCGTGATAGACACCTCGATCGGTGGATACGGAAACGAAAAGATCGGCGACCGATGGAAAGAGCTTTCTCCGGTTGACAACGTGAGTGAAAACCTGCCTCCAACACTGGTACTTCATGGCACAGGCGATACCGTAACCCCTTTTGCCGGAGCCAGACGTTTTTCCCACGAAATGCTGAGAGCAGGCAATCATTGCCAACTCATTTCCTACGAAGGAGGCCGGCATGGATATCTCATTTTCGATCTGAATCTTTTCGACCAAGCGTTGGATCAGACGGAAGTCTTTCTGAGTGACTTAGGAATACTAGACTAACCGGTAACTTTTTTCCATATTAAGGCTTATACCTTAATCGCTCGAAGCTACACCTATCCCCACCCCTTTTTGACCTCGATCAAGCAACTCATTCAGCGGACTTCTTTTTTGGCCTTAAGCGTTTTGCCTTATGCCTTATTAGTCGCTGATCCTCCTCTCACGGAGAGTGCGTCTAAACCGAACTTCCTCTTTATCATTACCGATGATCAGGCGCCTTTCAATCTTCGTATCTATAATCCGGATTCGAGTCTGGATTCGCCCAACATAGATCGACTAGCCCGAGAAGGGATGGTTCTTGACGCTGCGTACCACATGGGTGCCTGGGTTAGCGGCGTTTGCACCCCCTCCCGCCATATGATCATGTCTGGACGCACGTTGTGGCATACTCCCAACAAGCCAGGCAAGAACGACAATCCCCACAACGACGACCCAGCTAAGGTCCCTCCAAATCTTGTCAACTTCACGCTTCCAGCGGTATTTAATAGAGCTGGCTATGACACTATGCGCACCTGCAAAAATGGAAATAGCTACGAAGCGGCAAACGAATTGTTCACTGTCCGCAGCGACGCTAGCAAGCGCGGAGGCACCGCAGAGACCGGAAGCGAGTGGCACGGCGACCAAGTTGTCGACTATCTCGACGAGCGCCAAGCAGCGGGAGATAGCGATCCCTTTCTAATCTACTTCGGATTCTCTCATCCGCATGACACGCGTGATGGAACACCGTACCTGCTCGCGAAGTACGGCGCCACCAATCACACCGATCCCGATTCAATTCCCTCGGCTCATCCTAGGCAACCGGAGTTGCCGCCTAACTACTTACCCAGCCACCCTTTCACCTTTCGACTCCCCGGGGCGCGGGATGAAGAACGTGTTATCGGCGTGTGGAAACGGCGAGATAAACAAACGATTCGCAATGAGCTCGGACGCGAATTTGCTTGTAGTGAAAATATCGATATTCAGATCGGGCGCGTTCTCGAAAAACTGGAAGAGATGGGGGAGCTGGAAAACACCTACATCTTCTATACCTCCGATCACGGCATAGCCATCGGTAGGCATGGCCTGCAAGGAAAGCAAAACCTATACGAACATAGCTGGCGGGTTCCATTAATCATCAAAGGACCGGGAATTGCCCCTGGATCCCGAGCGCCGGGAAAAGCTTACTTGCTGGATACCTTGGCTACACTCTGCGACTTAGCGGGAATCCAGCTTCCGGCTACCAATGAAGGTATCAGCCTCAAACCCGTGCTTATGGGGGAGCGGCAAACGATTAGGGACAGCTTGTACGGCGTCTTTAGCGCAGAGACGCGACCCGGTCTCCGAACTGTACGCAAGGGCGATTGGAAGCTGATCAAATACGATGTAATGGGCGGGAAACATCGCGTCACTCAACTTTTCAATTTAGCGGAGAACCCCCACGAATTTATCGAGCAGCACCATGACCCGACAGTCACAGCCCTAACAGGTATCAAGCCCAGACCAAATCAAACCAATTTGTCCAGCCATCCTCGCTTCGCAGAAAAACTTAGAGAGATGGAAGCCTTACTTTTAGAAGAGATGAGACGCCACGATGATCCTTTCAGATTGTGGGACCAGCCGAAAGACGGATTGCCAACGAACTAAAGATCTGAAAACCTCCGAAATACCATCCCCCAATACGTCTAACCAAATTAGTATGAAAAAAAATCTCCTATCATTAACCGCATTGATCGCGTTCGCTCTCCTCGTCAGCAGCATTGCTCAAGCCGTAGAACCGGTCGTTCGAGACATGGAGAAGGCTGCCAAAGCTTTTATCGGATCCCTCACCAAAGAGCTGACCGCTAGAGCCGTACTACCCATGGAAGCCGAAGGGGAGCGAACCAACTGGCACTTCGTGCCAATCGTAGGTCAACGTAGTGGGATTGATTTGAAAGACTTGAATAAGGCTCAAGAGTCGAAACTCACCGCACTACTTAAAACGGGCTTGAGCGCTTCGGGCTATTCTAAGGTTGAGAACATTCGTGCCCTTGAGACAGTTCTGTTCGAATTGGAAAACTCGGATCACCGGGATCCAGAGCTTTATTATATCAGTATTTTCGGGAAGCCATCAAGCGAGGATGCTTGGGGATGGCGTTTTGAAGGGCACCACCTCTCTCTAAATTACACCATAGTCGACGGCCGCCTACTCTCTTCAACACCCAACTTCTGGGGAGCCAACCCAGCGAAAGTTTTGTCCGGCTCATCCAAGGGATTGCGAACACTCAAAAGTGAAGAGGATTTAGCCCGCTCCTTTCTTATGTCGCTTAGCAACAAACAACGAGAGCAGGCTATCGTTTTGGACAAGGCTCCAGGAGACATTTACTCTAGCGACGATCGTAACGCGTATCCAATCAGCAACTATGGGATCGCTGCTTCTGACTTGAACGATCGACAAAAAGACGGCCTTGCCGCAATCATGAACGTTTATTTGAGTAATATGCCTCCACCCCTCGCCAAAGAACGATCCGACAAGCTGATGGGAACCGGAATGGATCAGATCACCTTCACCTGGGCGGGCAGCCCAGAAATCGGCGAGGCTCACTACTATCGAATCCAAGGACCTACTTTCCTAATCGAGTACGACAACATCCAGAACAACGCCAATCACATCCATGCAGTCTGGCGCGACTTCAACGGCGACTTCGGCCGGGATATTCTCTGGGAGCATCATAAGAACGCTCATTAAGCATTTAGCCACTTGAAAGCTCTCTGATACCACGACACCGAAGCGGATACATCGGAGCAATAGCAGAATATTCGTGCTACCGCATAAATAAATACTCACTTAATTTCTGCCTATTTTATGATTTAAGCCAACACAGACTCCGCGATCTTCTTCTGTTTCCACATCTTGTCTGTTCATCTATAAGTACGAATCGGCTTTATCGAGCGAAACCTCTGCACAAGATGTAGATTAAAGTAGCTTCTATTCTTCAGTGTGTTTGCTTAGCAATCTGTGCCCTTCAGTCAACCCGCTGATACGAATCGGTTGGATGTTCTAATGACAAAAAATCGTCGAAGCACCTTCAACTAGTCCCATAAAATAGGTTTATACAAATCGTTGTGCCGACTGCGATTTGGCCATCCTTAATTCGATGATTCTTTTTGGGAAACAGGAAAAACGAATACCCCAGCAATCAACTTTACGAAGCCTTTCCAACCGATATCTGGTCCATAAAATATACCAGTCTTTTTTGCTACTAAATCCCAAATGAAATTAATTATATCTCCCTTACCCCATTTAGGTAACATTTTCAGATGTTAATCCTTTGCCTTTCGATTTCTGCTCTACCCAGCTCCCCAACAAGTAAAAATAAACCCACCCGACATAAGCTTATGAAAGCTCTATCTAGAACTACTAATACCCTCATATCGATACTTTCATTCCACCTTATAGGAGTATCCATCTGTCTTGGCCAAGAAAACGGTGAAGTTTTCGAACTAAGTCCATTCTCCGTGACGACTGATGGGGACATCGAGTATACGAGCCAAAACTCAATATCTGCCACGAGGACGAATGTGGGGATCAAAAATCTCCCTCAATCGATCGTCGTTTTTAACCAAGACCTTCTCGATGACACCAATCTTGTTAGTTTGACCGGCATCTTGGACATGGATGCGTCTTTCGTGAATGGATTTTCGTCAGAGGACGGCGTGAGCGGCGAAATACGTGCTCGGGGCATGGGGGTGTCATCCGGTTCAGTTCTATTAGTCGACGGCTTTGAATCTTTGGCAACGAACTCCATCATACCGATAGTAGGAGTTGAGCGTATTGAAATTCTCAAAGGACCGAATGCAGTGCTGTATGGCGAGACCAGTCCCGCTGGCGTAATAAACAGAATAAGCAAACGGCCGAGTTTCGACCGAGCTTTTGGATCAATTACCGCAGCTATCGGCGATCCCAATACAAACTCGAAATATTCAACCGATTTTTCGATAGATTACTCAACCCCAATAGATTTGAAGTTTTTCCCGGAGGAATGGGGTGAGTTCGCGTTTCGTACAGAAATACAGGATGCAACGAGGGCACTCGTGAAGGATCAGGCTACAGCTAAGGCTTTTACAGCCTATAACGCTCTCAGCTGGCGCAAGGGAAACACATCTTTAGACCTTGATTTTACGTATGGAAGAACAGCCGCTGATGTTCCATGGGCAATCGGTATTATGGTTGATAATGGTGGTTTGGGTACCAACGGCTTTGCAACTGGGACAAGAAGATATGGGTTCAACAAGCCGGATGGGTCCTTTCATAAAATCGATGAAGCTCACGGCTTACGCTATACTCCAAGTGGAACAAGAACAGGTGATGATGATGCAAGAAAAACCGAAAATCTAGCTTACAGAGCAGATTTCCAGCATCGGTTTAGCGAAAGGGTTTCGTTCCGCTCGCAGCTAAAATATGAAGATTTTCAGATCGACCGGATGGAAAACTTGATTTTATCCGGATCAGATGAGTGGCCGGTTAATAAAGATCCAGATACCGGTAACTTAGTTATCGGATACACAAATCCAGACACAGGAGAGTTTTTGCTAGGGAAACGACCTGGTCGGGTTTACGGATTAGAAAAATTCGACGGAGGTATTGGGGCGTTAGACTGGTTAGTTCCAAGACGACCTAGATATCGACATGAAGACCGCCAACGCATCGACATGAGAAATGAAATTCTAATCGAAGCAGAAACGGGCGGCTTAAAGCATAATCTGCTCGCAGGGTACCAAATACAGGGGGACCGGGGAAGTCGCACTAGAGTCGAAGTACGCAATCCTGGCAGTTTCCCTAATCCAGAAGATGTCGCCAATTACCCAGAGAATGGCAAATGGGAATTTGTGAGCACGATAGATCCAGTGGGCGGCGGGCCTTTGAACTTCCCTGCTAGCTCTTATCATGATGCACAGACTGGAGGGGCCTTCGTTCCTCGGGCGGACTACACGCAAATCCGACCAAACAACGTCGGAAAGGACACCAGCTCTTTTTATATCAACGACCTAATTTCTGCGATGGACGATAGGTTATTTATCAATTTGGGTTATCGCATCCAAGAAGACAAGGATGTGCGAAGCAGCAATGTTAGGGAAGCTGATGGTGATCCGATCACATTAGGAGCTCTTTATCATCTCAATGATCAACGGTCGGTTAGTGTATATGCGAATGGCAACGAGACGTTTCAGCCAGTTTATACGGTCAGCGACGACGGTTATGACCTACCTCCTATTACTGGAGATCAATTCGAATTCGGGCTCAAAGTAGACCTGGGAGCGCAATTAGGAAGGCGTCCAGGATTGCTTACTGGCAACCTCACTTATTTCGAATTGGAGATGGTAAATTTGCCAGTAAATATTTCTGACGACGAGACTCAGAATATATACAGACCAAGTGGGGTTGGCAGAACATCCGAAGGAATGGAACTTTCGTTCTCTTCAAATCCTGCCAGAGGCCTCCGATTTTTCGGTAGTATGGCCTATTTGTTCGACTCCGAAAATCCAGCCTTAGTGCGTCGGGCAAAAGACGAAGCAACCGTCAACTCGATCTCAGGCGGTAAACTATGGCCCGAAAATGTCTCACAGTTTGTAGTCAATGCTCTAGCTCGTTATCAGGTGCTTGAAGGAGATATGAAAGGCTCCTTCGTTTCACTCGGATTAAGATATAATTCAAAGCGGAATAGCGAAGTTGACTTTGGAGGAGGTATAACAAGGGCTTTGCCATATTTGTATCACGTTCCATCGGAGACGAAGCTCAACCTTGGCCTAGGAAGAGAATTCGAGAGAGAGCGAAGCACTTGGAGAGTAGCATTGTTCGTAGATAACCTTACCGATGTCTTGTCTACGGGCCGTTCTATCAATTTCAAAAGTAGCTTTGACCCTGGTCGCACCGTCAGGCTACAGTTCAAAAATAGCTTCTGATTGCTTCCGTTATTATGGGACTTACGGTTAACGTTGAAGGTATTCCAAAAACCTTGGAGTACCTCTAATCGCAGTTTTTTACCAATCCCGAAAACGTCTGTCGAAAGCCTCGCTGAAGTGTATATCCACCAGCGAGGTTTTTTATTGGGGACTGGCCAAGCCAAAGGTTAATGATGGTGGTTTTAAACCTAGAAGCTAAGCTGTTTCAACGAGTTTTAAGTCAATCTACGTTACTGATCGAAGCCCCCGGCTACA
>Ga0310343_10000685_pt1 | contig 16514 bp, 14 predicted proteins | sample HC15DNA2025_MG_FD_203519 | JGI IMG/M metagenome (GOLD analysis project Ga0310343, IMG submission 203519) | Marine microbial communities from station ALOHA, North Pacific Subtropical Gyre - HC15-DNA-20-25_MG | ecosystem: Environmental > Aquatic > Marine > Oceanic | place: Pacific Ocean: North... | reverse complement strand
CTTTATTTAGTGGAGGAACAATAGTAATTCCTGAACGATTCAGTGCTAGCACTTTTTGGCATGACAGACTAGAACATAATGCTACATGGTTTTCTGCAGTTCCTACTATTCATCAAATTCTTCTTATGAGAGCTAATGATGACAATGCCCCAAGTAAATCATTCCGATTGATTAGATCTTGTTCTTCAGCATTAGCACCATCTGTATTCGATCAACTAGAAAATAGATTTGGAGCTCCAGTCTTAGAGGCATATGGAATGACTGAAGCATCTCACCAAATGACCTCAAACATGTTACCTCCTGGAAGCAGAAGCCCGGGAACAGTTGGCATTGGAACAGGTGTAGATGTTGCTATTATGGACGAATCCGGCAATCTTTTATCTTATGGAAAAACTGGTGAAGTTGTAATCAAAGGGGCTAATGTTACCAAGGGATACCACAATAATCCTGATGCTAACCTAGAAGCATTTTCTAATGGTTGGTTTAGAACAGGAGACCAAGGTCAATTATCTGTTAAAGACGTATTAACGCTTACAGGTAGATTAAAAGAATTGATTAATAGAGGTGGAGAAAAGATCTCTCCACTAGAAGTAGATGCTGCATTAATTCAACATCCATTAATTTCCGAAGCAGTATCTTTCGGTATTGCCGATGAAAAATACGGAGAAATTGTTCAAGCTGCAGTAGTATTGTCAGGAGAAGTTTCAGAAAGTGACATACAAGCATACTGCTCTAAACATATAGCAGATTTTAAAATACCATCTAAGATATTTGTTGTAGAAGAACTACCTAGAACGGCTACTGGGAAAATTCAAAGACGAAATGTAGCAGCAAAATTTTCGAACTAATGGAGAAAACATGAATGAATCCCTAAAAAATATCAAAGCTATGACGTTTGATGTCTTTGGAACTGTTGTTGATTGGAGGTCAAGTGTCTCTCGAGAGGTATCTAAAATCCTTAAAAGCCATGTAGCTGATTTGAATACCGATGATTTTGCCGACGAGTGGAGAGCTGGATACGGCCCGTCAATGAATAAAGTAAGAACTGGTCAACTACCATGGATGAAAATTGACGATTTGCACAGAATTATTCTCGATGATCTTCTTAAAGAATATAAAATTGATCAATTAACTGAAGACGAAAAAGTCGATTTAAATCATGCATGGCATAGATTAGATCCTTGGGCCGACTCAGTTGAAGGGTTAACACTTCTTAAACAAAATTATGTGATCAGCACCCTATCCAATGGAAACGTTTCTTTGCTAGTTAATATGGCAAAATTTGGAGGCCTACCGTGGGATACAATCTTATCAGCTGAATTATGTCACCATTACAAACCTGACAATGAGGCATATTTAAGCACATCTCAATTTTTGGGATTTCCTATTGAAGAAATCATGATGGTTGCTGCCCACAAGGGGGATCTCTCTTCAGCCAAAAAAAATGGAATGTTAACAGCCTACATCCCAAGGCCCCAAGAATTTGGACCAAACACACAAATTGATGACAAAACTGAAGATTACATAGATATTGTAGCCAAAGATATTATAGATTTAGCTACTAAATTAGATAAATTAAGAGATTAGGAGAAATATATGCCAAGACAGGTTGAAGGTGAACCTTATAACAGAATTTCCGTTGATGAGGCTGTTGAATTCCATGGATCTGATGAAGTAGCTTTCATAGATGTTAGAAGAATGGACGAATACTTAGAAGGTCATGTCAGTGATGCCCAATTTATTACAGTTGATGAGATTTTAGCTAGAATTGAAGAACTTCCTTCTGACAAAAAATTATTTTTTATTTGCGCAGCAGGGGTAAGAAGTGGATTGGCATGCGAAATGGCTGCTGCTATGGGCATTGAATCTGATCGATTATTTAACATAGAAGAAGGGACACCAACTTGGATTGAAAAGGGGTATCCTACAAGCATAGGAACTGATCTATAGAACATGTCTCTGTTAGTAGTAGGTACAGTTGCTTACGATTCTGTTTCAACTAAATCTGGTCACCGTCAAAATGCACCTGGAGGTTCGGCATTTTACTTTTCTATTTCTTCAAGTTTTTTTACAAAAACTAGCTTAATAGGAGTAGTGGGGACTGATTATTCGGAGAAATATTTCTCTATGTTAAAAAAATCAGGAGTTAACATTGACGGCTTAGAAAAAATTAATGGCGAAACATTCAGATGGTCAGGCAAGTATCACGATGATGACTTTAATCAAAGAGAGACTTTAGCAACACATCTAAATGTACTAGAGAACTTCAATCCCATTTTAAACAATTCTCATCAAGAATCTAAATATTTATTTTTAGCAAATATAGATCCAAAAATTCAAACTCAAGTTCTAGATCAAATGAAAAACAAGCCTAAAATGGTCGCTCTAGATACAATGAACTTTTGGATTGATGATCACCAAGATAATCTCTCGTCAGTAATAGAAAATGTTGACATAATCTTTATGGATGAAACAGAAATCAAATCATTCACAAAAAAAGACAATATAATTACTGCTGCTCAATTTGTTAGAGACTTAGGACCTAGAATTGTAATTGTAAAAAAAGGAGAACATGGATCAATCATGTTCAATGAAGGAGATATTTTTAACGCCCCTGCATTTCCAATAGAACAAGTCATAGACCCTACAGGGGCTGGAGACTGTTTTGCAGGAGGATTTATGGGATATTTATCTGGGTGTGATGATATATCGCCCCAATCTTTAAGAAAAGCTCTAATTTCAGCTTCAGTAATGGGATCATTTGCTGTTGAGGGATTCAGCACCGAAAAGCTTTCTAAAATAACTCATATGGATATTGAAGACAGATTTAGAGGACTACATGGAATGACAAATTTTGACCCCTTAAAAAACAACGAATCTTTACCCAAAAGAGTTTCATAAACTAGGAGAATTGATGACAAACACAAAACATGACGTCAAAGACAAAAATTTAACTTCTCAAGGAATTCAACGAATCAAATGGGCTGAACGTGAAATGCCTGTTTTAAGACTCATCCGAGAAAGATTTTTGAAAGAAAAACCACTGAAGGGATTAAAGGTTGCAGCTTGTTTACACGTAACCACAGAAACAGCAAATTTAGCAATCACCCTAAGAGATGGTGGAGCTGAAGTTTATCTATGTGCCAGTAATCCATTAAGCACTCAAGATGATGTTGCTGCAGCTCTAGTATATGAATATGGAATTCCTACTTTTGCAATTAAGGGAGAGGATAGAGACACCTATTACAATCATATTCTAGCAGTTCTTGAGACAAAACCTCATATCACCATGGATGACGGTGCTGATTTAGTTGCTACACTGCACGGAGAACGAACAGATTTGATGGAAAACATTATTGGAGGTACCGAAGAAACAACTACAGGAGTAATTCGACTAAAAAGCTTAGCTGAAGAAGGGAACCTTAAATATCCAGTGGTTGCAGTGAATGATGCGGACACAAAACATTTTTTTGACAACAGATACGGAACTGGACAAAGTACATTAGATGGAATCACTAGAGCCACAAATGTTTTATGGGCAGGAAAAACTGTTGTAGTTATTGGATACGGATGGTGTGGAAGAGGAGTCGCTTCTAGGGCTAGTGGAATGGGAGCAAAAACTATTGTATGTGAAGTTGATCCAATTAGAGCATTAGAGGCTGCTATGGATGGGCACCAAGTTATGAAAATGGAACAAGCATCACAAGTCGGAGATATTTTTATTACTTTGACCGGTGGAATGAAAGCTATAGACAGAAAACACACTGAATTAATGAAAGATGGAGCCATATTGGCTAACAGCGGACATTTTAATGTAGAAATTGACATTGAAGGTATAGAAGAAATTGCAGATAGCAAAACTCAAGTAAGAGAATTTGTTGATCAATATACTTTACCGGAAGGTAAAAAAATCTATTTACTAGGAGAAGGTAGACTAATTAACTTAGCAGCAGCTGAGGGACACCCATCTGCAGTAATGGACATGAGTTTCGCCGACCAATCACTTTCTGCAGAATTTATGGCTAAAAATTACAGCAACTTGCAAAATGATGTATATGTGGTTCCAAAAGAAATTGATGAAGAAGTTGGCAAATTAAAATTATCTTCAATGGGTATTGAAATTGATACTTTGACTGAAGAACAAAACATATATTTAAATAGTTGGGATGTAGGCACTTAAACTACTCAAACAAAAATTTCAAAACTGGAGAACATTATGAGTTTAACATTTTCAGAGTCATCATCATTTTTATTCACTTCTGAATCAGTAACTGAAGGACACCCAGATAAAATTTGTGATCAGATCTCCGACGGCGTGCTAGACGCTATGTTAAAACTAGATCCTAGAGCAAGGGTAGCGTGTGAAACAGCATGCACAACAGGTCTTGTGGTTGTAATGGGTGAAATGACTATTGCTGAAGGATACGTTGATATTCCTTCAATAGTCAGAGACACTATCAAATCAATTGGATACACCGATCCCTCCTATGGTTTCGATTATAAATCTTGCGGTGTAATGGTTGCAGTGGACGAACAATCATCTGATATTTCATCTGGAGTATCAAAGTCATTAGAAACACGTGACTCCTCTGTATCTGAAGAAGAAATTAACTCATTGGGTGCTGGAGACCAAGGAATGATGGTAGGGTTTGCATGTGACGAAACTCCAGAATTAATGCCACTTCCTATGTCATTATCGCATCAATTATCCAAAAAATTATCTGAAGTCAGAAAGGATGGAACTTTACCTTATCTTCGTCCAGACGGTAAGTCACAAGTAACTGTAGAATACTCTAAAGGTGTCCCTATAAGGGTTAAAACTGTTTTACTTAGTAATCAACATGATCCAGATGTTTCAAATGAACAAATCGAAAAAGATTTAATAGAATTTGTAGCTAAGCCTATTATTCCCCCTGATCTCTTAAAAGATACTAAGTATATTGTTAACCCTTCGGGCAGATTTGTAATCGGTGGTCCCGTCGGCGACACTGGCCTAACTGGAAGAAAAATACTAGTAGACACATATGGCGGGATGGCAAGGCATGGAGGCGGTGCTTTTTCAGGTAAAGACCCTACTAAAGTTGATAGATCCGCAGCATATGCGGCTAGATGGGTAGCAAAAAATTTAGTAGCTGCCGGAATAGCTTCAAGAGCTGAAGTACAGATTTCATATGCTATAGGAGTTGCTTCCCCAATTTCTGTATCTACAGAAACATTTGGAACCAATAATATACCTATAGCTAAAATTGACGAGCTCGTTTCCAAACATTTTGATTTAAGACCTGGAGCAATAATTAGAGATCTTGGATTAAGGAATCCTATTTACCAACAAACAGCAGCATATGGACATTTTGGTCGTCCAGATCTTGATCTTCCATGGGAAAGAACAAATAAATCAGACATACTTAGAAAAGATGCCGGATTATAGGAAAAAGGTTGGCTATAAAATTTGGAACAGATGGATGGAGAGCTTTAGTTAATCAGGATTTTACTGATGATAATGTAAGAATCTGCGCTCAAGCAGTGTGCGATTACATGAAAAGTAATGACATTAATCATACTGGTTTAATTATAGGATATGATACTAGGGCATCTTCACATAACTTCGCCAAATCTGTAGCTGAAGTTGCTGCAGGCAATAATATTCCAGCAATTTTATGTGAAGATCCTTGTCCTACTCCAGCGGTAAGCTATAACTTAGTATTGAGAGAATGTGGTGCAGGAGTTGTAATCACAGCTAGCCATAATTCAGCAGATTGGAATGGGTTCAAATTCAAACCAGGATACGGTGGAAGTGCTTCATCAGAAATTATATCTAATCTTGAAAAACATTTGCATCAAATAGAAAAAAATAATCTTGTACATAGTGTTTCTTTTGAAAAAGGTAAATCAAGTGGGCTAATAGAATTAATAGACCCAAAAACAACTTACTTAAACCGTCTGGCAGAATTAGTAGACTTAAGTGCTATTCGTAATTCAGGACTGAACATAGTTATAGATTCAATGTATGGATCGGGATCAGGATATTTTTCAGAACTAATATCTGGCGGAAACAATAGAATCAAAGAGATCAGATCTGAGTTTTCCCCAACTTTTCCAGGGTTAACACAACCTGAACCTATAGAAAATAACTTACACCCACTAATGAATGAAGTTATAGATTTCAATGCTGACATCGGCCTTGCAACTGACGGAGATGCTGACAGATTAGGTATTGTCGATGAAAATGGAAATTACGTCAGTACGTTAATTACTTTTTCATTACTATGCCAACATCTCATAGAAAACTTATCTATGACAGGACCTATTATTAAGTCTGTCACAATGACAAATATGATAAATAAATTAGCTGAATTGAATAATGTAGAAGTTATAGAAACACCGGTAGGTTTTAAAAATTTGGGTCCTGTTTTCATGGAACAAGAAGGATTAGCTGCTGGAGAAGAAAGTGGAGGGTACGCATTTCAAGGACATATACCTGAAAGAGATGGGCTTCTATCAGGATTATTAATTTTAGATATGATGATTAAAACTCAAAGCACTATAAGTGAATTAATAGAAAAACTGACAAATAAAGTAGGTCAACATTTTTACATTAGAGCAGATATTCCATTTGAACATTCAAAAAGAAAAGAAATTGACAATATTTTAAAAAACAGGTCTTTTAATTCCATTTCAGGAATTAACATCAATAATGTGAATGAGGAAGACGGATTTAAATTCAATCTTCAAAATAATTCATGGGTATTAGTTAGATTTTCTGGAACAGAACCATTACTCAGACTACATGCTGAATCAAATTCTCAAGATCAAGTAGAATCATTGATAGAGGATATTAAAAAAAGCCTGAACTTGTAATAGGAGAGTATCCATTTGGAACATGATCAAAAACTTGTACTAATAGATGGTCATGCACTTATTCACAGAGCATTTCATGCCATTCAAAATCCTTTGACTGTAAGCACTACAGGACAAGACGTAAGAGCGGTATTCGGGTTTACCAATGCATTTTTAAAATGCATAGAAGAAATCAATCCATCTCACATTGTGGTAACTTTTGATTTACCTAAACCTACCTTTAGGCATCAATTATTCACAGAATATAAAGCACATAGAAAGCCCTCACCTCCAGAACTAAGAAGTCAATTTGATGTCGTAAGAAATTTAATGCATGAGTTTCAAGTACCAATTTTTGAATTAGAAGGATATGAAGCAGATGATTTATTAGGAACTCTATGTACACAAGCAGAAAAATTTGGCATCAAAAGTATAATCCTCACAGGTGATTCCGACACTCTCCAACTAGTCACTCCAAATGTACAAGTAATGATGAACTCAGGAACTCAAAAACAAACAACGTATGATATCAATGCCGTAAAAAACAAGTATGGAGGATTGGGTCCAGAATATGTAGCACAGATTAAAGCTTTACAAGGAGACAGTTCAGATAATATTCCCGGTGTACCAGGAATTGGAATCAAAACTGCAATAAATTTATTACTAGAATTTGGGTCAATTGATGAAATTTTCAATAATATTGAATTAGTAAAACCACCTAAAGCACAAACAAACCTTAAAGAATTTAAAGAATTAGCATATTCTAGTTACGAACTAACCAAAATAATCAAATCAGCCCCTGTTACCTTAGATCTAGATCAAGCAAAATTTGGAAATTTTGATAGAAATAATGTCATAGAATTCTTATCAAGTCTTGAATTCAATTCAATTATTCCAAGAATTCCTCTTCAATTTGAAAATCATGCAGATATACCTTATCAAAATACAGACAAAATCCTTAATTACAGTATCGTTGAAAATGAATCCCAACTCGACCTGTTAATACCAAAACTCCAAAATGGATTTTCTTTTGATACTGAAACAACTTCTACTAATGCTATGGAAACAAAAATAGTAGGAATATCTATATCTATATCAAAAAACTCTGGTTGGTATATTCCTGTGGGTCATCATAAAGGTAACCAAATATCTCAAGATATTGTTGTAAAAAAATTATCTCCCACATTTTCAAATCCTCAAATTTTAAAAAGGGCTCACAATGCCATTTTCGATATTACTGTACTAGAAAATATAGGAATAAAAGTCATAGGATTAGAGTTTGACACAATGATAGCTGCCCACGTTTTAGGAAGAAGAAATTTAGGGCTTAAAGATTTAGTCCTAGAAAATTTTGGTGTTGAAATGACAAAAATAGAAGAACTTATAGGTTCTGGGCGGAATCAAATCACAATGTCTGAAGTGGAAATACATAAAGCTTCTCAATATGCAATTAGTGATGCGGATTTCACACAGCAATTATATGAAAAATTAAACCAAGAAATTATAGATGCGGGCCTTATCAAGCTTACATCACAATTAGAGTTTCCGTTAATTAGAATTTTAAATCTAATGCAATTAAACGGGGTTTCTGTTGACACAGAATTATTAAATTCAATGTCAGACATACTGGGAAATCAATTACATCAAATTAAAGTTGAAATGTTTGAATTGATAGGACACGAATTCAATTTAAATTCTCCAAAACAGTTAAGTGAATTACTTTTTAATGAATTAAACTTACCTTCAACCAGAAAAACTAAAAGTGGATTTTCTACTGATGCTCAATCATTAGACGACTTAAAAACAACTTTAGATCTTGGAAATGCTATTGAGGCTGACCCTAGATCATATGAAGTTCTGAGCAGAATTTTAGAATTCAGGGAAATTTCAAAAATCAAATCTACTTATGTAGATGCTTTACCTTCGTTAGTAAATAAAAAAACTCAGAGAATTCATACTACTTACCGTCAGACTGGAACAAGTACCGGAAGAATTTCTAGTAATGACCCAAATGTCCAAAATATTCCTGTACGTACTGAATTGGGAAGAAAAGTCAGAGAGGCATTTATTCCTAAAACTCCACTAAACACATTACTCGCAGCAGATTACTCACAAATTGAACTTAGAGTACTCGCTCATTTTTCAAATGACCTAGGGTTACTACAAGCATTCAGAAATGGAGAAGACATCCATAATGCTACTGCTTCTCTTGTATATAACGTTGAAGCTTCAGATGTGACTAAAGACATGAGACGAATAGCTAAAATACTAAATTTTGGAGTAATTTATGGATTAAGTGCTCATGGAATTTCTAGACAAACTGACCTAACTCAAAAAGAAGGAAAAGAATTTATAGATATTTATTTTGAAAAATACCCTGGAATTTTAAATTATCTAGAGGATGTCAAGAAAACATGTCGTGAAACGGGGTATGTTGAGACAATTTTAGGAAGAAGAAGGTATTTCCCAGACGTAAATTCCAGTAATTTCAGAGTAAGAAGCCAAGCTGAAAGAGCAGCAATCAATATGCCTATCCAAGGAACTGCTGCAGACATAATCAAAGTTGCTATGATTCAAATCCAAAACAAAATAGAAGAAACAAAACTTAACTCAAAAATGATTTTACAAGTTCATGACGAACTAATATTTGAAGTTCCAAGAAATGAAATTGAAGTCATGGAGTCGATTTTAGAAGAAATAATGCCATATTCTATTTCACTAAATGTTCCTCTAGGAATAGAGATCAAAAAAGGGATTTCTTGGGGATCATTATCTTAGTCACTTGCTATTTTCATATAGTTAATTTTTAATGAAAAAAGTCCTAGAAGAAAACATATGGCTGAGAATAAAAAAAGCCCCACATTAAACCCATTAAAAACATCTGCTGACACTCCAAGCAAAACAGGGCCTAAAACTCCGCCAATTTCACCAAATGTAAAATAAAGTCCTCCAGCAGCACCAGTTTTTTTTGAACCAACAGATGAAATCAAAATCAACATAATAATTGGCATTATAGATCGAGAAGAAAAACCTAATATTGCAAGAATCAGATAAAGAAATAGATCATCAAAAAATAAAACCCCCAGAGTTGACAATCCAGCAACAAAAAAACAAATGAGTAAAACAATTTGGTAGTTTTGTTTTTTTATATATTGTGGCAAAACAATAGATCCCAATGCCCCAGTTACAACTGGAATCGCAGATAGAAATCCTGCAGTAGAATCAGTATTTCCTAAATCAATCAATATTTCTGGAATCCAATTATTGGTACCATGATTAAATAAAAACATACCCAAAACTATGAATAAAATCATTCTAACTTGACCAATAGAAATCAATTCAGGAAAAGTTTTCATACTTTTAAAAAGGTTTTTCGATTCAATATCATTTTGATCACAATCATTTTCTTTGGATAAAATGATCCAAATAAATGTAATCAAAAACGCAACTAACGCGTATACCAACAGAGTTAACCTCCAATTAGAATTAAATAGAGGCATCAATACACTATTTGTAATAGACAATACTAAAACACGCCCAAAAGCTGGAGCAGTTAAATAAATTCCCATAGCTCTTCCACGTAGATTTTCAGGAAACCATAAACTAATTAATTTTGGTGCTCCAATTGAAATAAAAGGGCCCCCTATTCCAAAAATCATTACAGACAAAACCATTGTGAAGTAATTATCAGCAAAAACTCGACTTAATCCCGAAACAGCTATTAGAAAAATACCAATCCCTATTGTGTATTTCAGATTAAAGCGATCAATTAAAGCTCCTGCGGGAATTGCTGTGAGGATGTAGACTAATGGCCACGCACCCAAAATCGTTCCCATAGATGATCTAGATAAATCCAAATCACTACTCACAGGACCGATAATTGGAGGAATACCACCTTGAACAATTCCAAATGCAAAATAAGCAAACCAAACGCCAAGCAACATAACCCATTTATAAGTGATTCTGACTTTCAAATTTTCAAACATTCAAACAGACTAAATAAAATATTTATTAAAATCAAATTCATATAAGTTGCAAATCATAAAATTTAAAATTAGAATTATTGATCTCGCGGGAGTAACTCAGCGGTAGAGTTCCTGCCTTCCAAGCAGGCTGTCGCCGGTTCGAATCCGGTCTCCCGCTCCAAGAAATTCATCATCACGGATAATTGGGAAATTTAATTTCTAATTATCCATCAAGTTAAAACATCTTCAAACTTATCCCACTATATAATTAAATTATGTCAAACGAATGCCAAAACATAATTTTTTTTGATGGGTACTGTAATCTATGTAATTGGGGAATTAATCTACTTTTAAAACTAGACAAAAAATCCTGTTTTCTTTTTTGTTCTCTACAATCAGAAGAAGCTAAAAATCTCCTTTCTAAAAAAGGTTTTAATAAAGATTCAATTTATAAATTAGACAACATTGTTTTACTAAAACAAAATAAAGTTTTTGTAAAATCAGATGCAATATTAGAGATTTGTAAAGATTTAGGAAATGTTTTCAGATTATTAAATTTATTAAAATTTTTCCCAAAAACTTTTCGAGATTTAATCTACAGCTTAATTGCAAACAACAGGTACAAAATATTTGGCAAGAAATCAACTTGCAGAGTTCCTAATGAAGATGAAATCACTAGATTTATTTAATAAAAACAACATAAAAAAATCACTACTAATTATTTTTATCATATTAGTGATTCAAACTCCTGACATTAAACAATTTACAAATATTAACTTGGCAGCTGGAGAACATTCATTTTCAATAATAGGATGGGAATTCAAATATTTACCTGAAAAATGGTTACACAAAATTTGGGCACAAATCCCCGGCAACAAGCCAACATTTGATGAAAAAAGAATACTTATTGATGAATATTTAGAATTAACAAAATCAATTAATATTTCATCACAGGAAAATAAAACTATCGAAAAATTAAATTATGACAAAGAGATTTTAAGAGCTCGCGTAGAACAATCTATAGAAAGTGCAATTTCAGAAACTGCCAAAAATGAAAACTTAGATATTCTGTGGGGATTCATCTTTCCCCCCGTAGATATAAAATTAGGTTCTCCACCCGGAATAATTGTCACATCACTCAAAGATGAGCTTAAATTAACAAATTCAAAAATCGTTACTGGGCAATTAACTTCATCTCAACGGGATGAAATAGAAGCAAAATTTGAAAGCCTAGAAAACGGCTCAGCGCTAGTAGATAACATTGCTGGACTAGGAACTTATCCTGCAATTGTCTCAGATCACAATAATTTGAAGGAGATATTCAATACAGCCTCACATGAGTGGTTGCATAATTACTGGCTATTTCATCCATTAGGAAGAAATATGTGGTCATCAGCTGAAATGTACACGATCAATGAAACTGCAGCAAATATTGCTGGAGATGAATTAGGGCTTAAATCATATGAATCATTGTTTGAAGAAATTGCAGAAACAACAAATATAAAATCAAAAAATAACGATTTTTTCTTTAAAACAATGAAGGAAACAAGAAAACGAACAGAAGAATTTTTAAAAGCTGGGAAAATTTCAGAAGCTGAAAACTATATGGAAAAGCAAAGAATATTAATTAATGCTGAGGGATACAATATCAGAAAAATAAATCAAGCATATTTTGCTTTTAGAGGAAAATATGGAGACTCTCCGGCATCAAATACCCCGATATATTCTCAATTAATTGAATTAAGAAAAAATTGCTTAAGTTTAGGGGACTTCATTAAAAAAATTAGTCAAATTTCATCATACGAGCAGTTTAAAAAACAAATAAATGATTTATAGGGTCCCAGAATCAAATTCAAAAATTCCCTTAGAAATATTTAGTCTAAGTATTTCATTCGATCCTCCTGCTAATTTCATAGATCTAGTTTTTCTGAATATTGCTTCCAAATGATTCCCTACAATTAATGATTCTCCTCCAGACAATTGAATTGCAGTATCTACAACATTAAAAGCTGTCTCGGTACAAAATATTTTGGTAGCAGTAACTTCATTAATCACATTTTCATAGTTTTCCAAAAGGGCTGCTGTTCTATAAAGCATCGATCTAGCAGCATAAGTATTAATTCTTAAATCTGAATATTTCAACCGAATTCCTTCTCGATCAGATAAAGATCCACCTGATCTATGGGTTTTAAGTAAATTGGCAGTTAATTCATTTACGGTAAATATAGCTAAACCTACAGAAATTGCACTCATTTCCAATCTCTCTTGAAGAATATTTTGAGTGGCGGCTTGAAAATTTTTCAACAATAAGTTTTGTGGAATCTTCACATTATCAAAAGTAACTTCCGAGTGTGTACTTCCATCTAAAGATTCAAAAGTTTGGTTCAAACTAATTCCTTCAGAATTAGAATCTACTATAGCTACAAGTCTAGAATTATCGGGCTTAAAATTCAAAACAACTAACATAAAGTCTGAGTCTGCAGCTCTAGAAACATAAGATTTCTTCCCATTAATTGTAACTTTAGAATCAATTAATTCACCTGTTGTAGGGTTCTTAAAGTCATTTTCTGTAAATGCAAAACTAGCTTTTTTATCTCCTTTCAACATTGGATCTAAATAATTGTTTTTAATCTCATCTGAGCAATTCATCAATGCTCCAGGATCCGGACCAATGATATTGGAGTGATCTAGAATGCCTGAAGATGCAACAGATTCTCTAGCTATTACCATTTCTAATGCAGTTGCAGGACCATCATGTAGCATGCTTTGATGAGAAATAGAATAGAATCCTTTTGCAAGAGATTTTGATCTCATCGCTTGAGAATTCAAATTAATATTTTCATTTAAAAAATGTTGAAATTTATCTCGAAACATTTTTAATTCTGGCGCTAAAAATTCAGTCATCAGAAACCTTTATCAATGTTTTTCCAAAATTTTCACCATTTAGCATTCCCAAAAATGTTTTTGGAGCATTCTCAATACCTGGAACAATAAATTCCTTGTACTTAAGTTTTCCTTCTTTAATCCATTTTGACATTCTGTCTAAACCTTCTTGATATCTATTAGAATATGAGTGGACTAGGAACCCTTGCATTTTTGACTGTGTTCTCACAAGTGCCCCTAAATTTCTTGGCCCCAACTCAAGTTGAGAATTATTATATTGTGAAATCTGACCACAAACTGAAATTCTAGCTCCTATTCTTAATCGGTCCATCACAGCATCAGTCAGTTCACCACCGACATTATCAAAATATATATCAATCCCATCAGGGCAAAATTTATCTAAAGATTCTAAAATATTCTCTGTTTTGTAGTTAATACCATAGTCAAAACCTAATTCATCTAAAATAAAACTTATCTTTTCATCTGATCCTGCAGTACCTATCACTGTACATCCCATTATCTTTGCTATTTGTCCAACCACTTGGCCTACTGCACCAGATGCAGCAGAAACTACTACTATGTCACCAGGACGAGGTTCACAAACATCTAAAAACCCAAAATATGCAGTTAATCCCGGCATACCCAAAATTCCAATAGAGGTTTGAATTGGTCCTAAAGATTGGTCTATAGTTCTTAATTCAATACCTGAAGAAACAGCATATTTTTGCCATCCTATTCGCCCTTCAACAATGTCATTTTTGGAATACATTGGACTACGTGATTCAATTACTTTAGCCACCGCCCCTCCTACCATTGGAGAACCAATCTGAACTGGATCAGCATAAGATTTAGCATCATTCATCCTACCTCTCATATACGGATCAAGAGACAACCACATAGTCTTAAGCAATATTTCACCTTCTTTAATTGAAGGGATTTGAGAAACTTCTATTTCAAAATTTTTCTCAGTAGGCCAACCGTCAGGTCTATTTTTTAATAAAATTCTTACATTTTTTTCTTCAATCATATTTTCCTCTCTAAATTCAAATCATTCTAAGATATAATTTCAACTTAGCAAATTACCTTTATACAATAGGAGCTTATTTTTGCACTCCCTAGGTACACAATTAATCTTAGAATTAGAAAACTGCAACCAAAATATTCTTGATAACAAAGGTTTAATAGAAAATATTCTAACAAATGCAGTTAAAGAGTCTGGTGCAAAAATTATAGGGTCTACCTTTCACAAATTTATCCCAATTGGAGTCACTGGTGTCATTTCTATAGCAGAATCACATGTTTCAGTACACACTTGGCCTGAATTATCATATGCTTCTGTAGACATTTTTTCTTGTGGTGATAATTTTGACTTTCAAAATTGTGCAAAAAAAATTATTCAAGGATTAAAATCGACTAAAGTGTCTCAAATGAAAATAAATCGGGGAACAAACAATAATTTTTCAAATCTGGAAATATCATGAATTTACCAGATGGGGAATGGGTAATAGAGCCCATATCTAATGACTTAATTCAAGCTGAAAAAGTGTTATCAACACTTATAGAATACAAAACTGATTTTCAAGAAGTAAAGATTATAGAGGGTTCATGTTTTGGCAAATCATTAATTCTGGATGGTAAAACTCAATCAACAGAATTAGATGAGTATATATACCATGAATCTTTAGTTCATCCTGCTATGATATACCATGAGATTCCTAAAAATATTCTAATTGTTGGTGGTGGTGAAGGAGCAACTTTACGAGAAACCCTTAAACATAATTCCGTAGAATCTGTCATCATGGTAGATATTGATCAGGAATTAATAAATCTTTGTAAAAAATTCCTTCCCAATCATCATCAAGGATCGTTTGATGACCCTAGAGTAAAACTAATTATAGAGGATGCATTCCAGTTTATTAAAAATAGAAAAGAAAAATTTGATGTGATAATTGTAGATGTTCCGGATCCTCTAGAATTTGGACCTGCCCACCATCTTTTTACATTAGAATTTTACAAAAAAATCAATATGATCCTAAATCATAATGGAGTTCTCTGCGTTCAAGCAGGTGCAACAGGCCCATCTTTCGCTAACCAATCATTTACTTCAGTATTAAACACAATGTCTAAAGTTTTCAATAATACTCAGGGATTTCATGCGTTTGTTCCATCATTCGGAACAACATGGGGATTCGGACTTTCAGTAAAATCAAATATATTTGATAAAAAACAAGAATCTGAGATTAACCAATTGATTAAAACCAGAAAAATTAATAACCTCAACTTCTACGACGGAGAGACACATGTGGGTTTATTTAATTTACCTAAATATCTCAGAAAAAGTTTACAAAAAGATTCACGAATAATCACTATATCCAATCCTTTATATGTAAATTTTGAAAGTTAATTTTCCAAATGAATAACTCTTTCATCACATCACTGAATAATGAACAAAGGTTAGCAGTAGAAACTACCGAAGGACCCGTACTCGTAATTGCAGGACCAGGTAGTGGGAAAACTCGTGTAATTACCACTAGAGTATCTCATCTGATAAATAATGGAGTAAATCCATACAATATAGGAGTTCTAACATTTACAAATAAGGCCGCAAAAGAAATTAAAGAACGTTTAGAAAAAGAATTTCATTTAGACCCTCATAATCTAACTACTGGTACATTTCATTCTTTTTGTTCAAAAGTACTAAGACAGCATGGATATTTAATTGGCATACCAAACAATTTTGTAATTTTCGATGATGGGGATCAAATAGACAGTATTAAAAGAAGCTTGATAGAACTAGATTTAGACCCCAAACAATTTTCACCTAGGGTC
>Ga0310343_10000683_pt1 | contig 16532 bp, 10 predicted proteins | sample HC15DNA2025_MG_FD_203519 | JGI IMG/M metagenome (GOLD analysis project Ga0310343, IMG submission 203519) | Marine microbial communities from station ALOHA, North Pacific Subtropical Gyre - HC15-DNA-20-25_MG | ecosystem: Environmental > Aquatic > Marine > Oceanic | place: Pacific Ocean: North... | reverse complement strand
ACCCTTCTGACGGGCATGATCGAGCAGGGCCCCGAATTTCATCGCCCGGTTACAAAGCACGTCCGGATTCGGGGTAATGCCCACGGCATACCCGTCGACCATAGGCAGAACCACTTGCCGGTGGTAGAAGTCAATGAAGTTAACCACCTGGAAGGAAATGCCCAGTGAATCGGCAACCGCTTCCGCATCAGCCAAGTCACGCGCCCCGGGGCAGTCGCCCAGCAGGTCGTCCTCATGCTCCCAGGTCCTGACGTAGACCCCGGCCACCTCGTGACCCTGCTTCTTGAGCAAAGCGGCCGCAACCGAGCTGTCCACCCCCCCCGAGAGAGCTACTAGTATGCGTTCCGCTGATGGCCTGGTCATGAAACCTCGGAGGATGAACCTGATTGCCTAAAAGGGCAAAATTTTTCGATTGGCGTCAACCGCTCCTTTCGTTTGATTGCCCTCGGTGTATAAAGGAGGAGGAGAGGTTTGGCGAAGAGACGACCGGTATGGAATCGTCTTTCTTGAAAAAGACTGGGACGGTTCCACCCTGCCCATGAACCTAGTCGCCGAGGCAGGACTGGCGGGCTCGGATTTCGAGCCCTTTGACCCGCGGGAGCGGGCCAAGCTGGGCGGCTATTCGAAAATCGGAGAAAAAGCCCTTTTCTTGCTCGAACCGGAACGCTTCCCCTCCCTTCTCAGGACGGGGAAAACGGAGGTTTTTCTAGCCTCTGAATGGAATGACTGGGAAAAGGCCCGGGACGAGGAATGCTGGAAACTGCAACCAGAGAAGGGCGACCTATGCCTCTGGATGAACTGGGAGGATCTCCTGCACCTGGGGGTCTTCGAGTTCAAGTTCATCACGCGGGAAGGCCACTGGCTGGATCCGCCCGACTCCTTCCCCGGGGTTAAGGAAAAGATTCCCGGGGCAGTCAACTTCGTTTTCGACCCCGCCCGCACGGGTCGGGACTTGGTTGGCTTCCGGGTCATGCCGGCGCCTGAGGCCACCTGCCTCGACGGACTCCTGAGGGAAAGGCCAACCGGTAGCTTCGGCTATGCGGAGGAGGGAAATGGCAGCCGATTTCGGGTCTACGCACCGCGGGCCCATCAAGTCGAACTTCTCTTTTTCGATGATCCGGACGGCGAAGCCACCGAGACTCATCCCATGCAGAGGAACGACGACGGCAGCTGGAGCCTGGAGCTATCCGAGAGGTCGAGCGGGTGCCTCTACCGCTACGCAGTCAGCGGCCCGGAACAAGCCTCGCGCGGGTCTCGTCGTGTCAGGATATTGGACCCCTACGCACTCGCCGCTACCGGGCGGAACGGTCCCGGGATCGCCATGCCCGTACCAAAGACCGTGGCCAGCAAGGATGCCTTCGTTCCTCCGGAGATGAAGGACCTCGTGATCGCAGAGGCCCACCTGCGCGACCTTTTGGCCCATGCTCCAGCCGACCTGACTAAGGAGGAAAGACTCGGTTTTACGGGGTTGTCCAAGTGGCTTGAGTCGGAAGACTGTTACCTGCGGCGACTGGGTGTGAACGCGGTCGAGATTCAGCCGGTTCTGGAGTTCGACTCCCTAAGCCGGGAAGAATACCACTGGGGGTACATGCCGGTTAGCTTCATGGCCCCAGCCTCGGCCTACGCGGGCAATGCCCTCGACGGATCGGCGGTTCAGGAATTCAGGAAACTGGTGGAATGCTTCCACAATGCCGGACTGGCTGTGATTCTGGACGTCGTATACAACCACGTCGGCGTGCCCAATCACCTCGGGCACCTCGACCGGGAATTGTATTTCACGATCGACGAACTGGGAAGACTGACCAACCACAGCGGATGTGGGAACGACTTGAATTGCCAATCCGAACCCTCTCGCAAGCTCGTACTCGACAGCGTCCTGCACCTCGTGCGGACCTTTGACGTAGACGGTTTCCGCTTCGACCTCGGCGAATTGCTGGGAATCGACCTTCTGCGCGAAATCGAGACCGAAACCCGGAGAATCAAGCCCAACCTGATCCTCATTGCGGAACCCTGGAGCTTCAGGGGCCGCCTGCCGGCTGAAATCAATGCCACCGGCTACTCCCTCTGGAGCGATGCCTGCCGGGAGAGGATTCTCTCCTACGTCAAGGAAGGTTGCCTTGATCCCCGATCCGCCCTCGACCTCCTCCAGGGCAAGCTCGACCCGGAAAACCGATTCCCCTGGCAATCGGTAAACTACCTCGAGTCGCACGACGACCACGCCTTCGTAGACCGGTTGTGCCGGGCCGCGGACTGGAAGGACGGGAAACCGCCTGCCGGAATTGAGGAAAAGGCTCGCTTGGCCATTGGGCTGGCTCTCCTTTCTCCCGGTATCCCCATGCTGGCTGCCGGTCAGGATTTTATGCGAGGCAAGCAGGGGGTTAGAAATACCTACCTGCGAGGGGACCTCAACGCTCTGGACTATGGTCAACTGGAGCATTTCCGCGAATTCAGCGATTGGGTCCGCTCCCTCATCGCCTTCAGGCTCTCAAGGGAAGGAAGTTTTCTGCGCCCCTCGTCCTTCGGGGAATTCGAATACGAGGAACTGGTGGAAGGGGAGGGCTTTGGCCTCCTCATCCGCCGCAAAGGGGAATCCACCCGACTGATCCTCGTCAACCCTACCGGTTGCGCTATCCGCATCCCTCTGCCGGAGGCCCGAGGGGAGGGTGGAGCGAGGGTCGTCTGGGGAAAATGCGAATCCCTTCCGGGAAAGGTCGCGGCCTTCGATTTCCAAGTGATTGAGCTCCCCGTCTGAAGGGGTCCTGAAAAAAAAATCCGAAAGGTTGCTAAGAAACTTGTAAAAATGGGTAAAAAAACACTAAATATAGCAAGTATATGAGACACGAAACATTAAACCGCAGGAATTTCCTAAAGGCGGCGGGAGTCACGGTCGCCTTGCCGATACTCGAGTCGATGCCCCAGGCCCAGGCCGCCCGCAAGGCGGGCAAGCCGGTGAAACGCTTCGTCTGCCTCTCGAACAACTACGGCGTCTACCAGAAGGCCTTTTTTCCCGACGTCAACCAGCCGGGCACGGATTACGAGATGCCCGAGACCCTGAAGTCCCTTGAGAAGCACCGTAAGGACCTCACCGTTTTCCAGAACCTCGACCACGGATTCACGGGTGGGCACCAAGGCGTTCCCGTCTTCTTGAGCGGGGTGCGGCCCATCCTCGCCCATAATTATGCCGAGGGCAACATCAGCCTCGACCAGAAACTGGCCGAGTACCACGGCGCGTCCACCCGCTTTCCATCCATGACTCTCGGGGTTCGCGAGCGCAACCTGCTCAGCTTCACCCGTACCGGCGTTCAAGTGCCCAGCATCGACATGCGGGCCGCCTACAAGGCCATGTTCTACGAGGACACCCCCCAGCAAAAGATTTCAGCCACGGAGCGCTTCAAACGCCACAACAGCATTCTAGACGTCGTCATGGACCAGGCCAAGTCCCTCAACCGGGAACTGGGCAAACAGGACCAGCGCAAATTGGAGGAATACTTCGATTCGGTCCGCACCCTGGAAGGAAAGATCCAGCAGCAGGAACCCTGGATCAAGCGCCCCAAGCCCAAAGCCCCTGTCGATGAACCCAAACCGGGCAACGGCACCGCCGAGCAGCTCAAGGCCATGATCGAGATCATCGCACTCGCACTCCAGACCGACTCGACCCGCGCCATCACTTGCGTGAGCGGTTTCGCCAACGGGGACTTCGGTCTCAACGGTGGCTACCACGGGTTTTCCCACCACGGAGAGAGAGAGGAACCGGTTGCCGCGTTGAAGAAAATCGAGGGCTACCAAGTTTCCATGATGTCCTACCTGATCGACCTCCTCCAGGCCCAGGAGGATCTCATCAACGGAGGCACCTTGCTCGACCATACCTCCATCCTCTACGGATGCGGAATGGCCACGGGAGGACATTCCACCCGCAACCTCCCCCTCGTTCTAGCCGGAGGAGGCTTCAAGCACGGCGAGCACAAGGTTTATCCCGGGCCTCACCTCAAGGACCTCAAGAGCCCGGATAGGTTGGTCAGCCAAGAAAAACGCCTGGCCGAGGGAGTTTCCGAGGTGCCGGCGGCCAACCTTCTTCTCTCCATCCTGCAGAACTGCGGGCTCGAGATCGATCAGTTCGGCTCCAGCACGGGCACCCTCACCGGCTTGGAATGGTCATAGCCTAGGACGGTCGCCTTTCCATGAAGGTTGCTTCCCTCCCCATGAGAGCCCGCTCATCCAGCTATGCGGGGCTAGTGACCTGTCTGGCTTTCCTTCTCCTGAGCTCCCAAGCCAGGGCGGACGAGGCTCTCGTAAAACTCGCCCCCTTCCTGAGCGAACATTGCATTGGGTGCCACGGTCCCGACAAGCAAAAGGGCGAAATCCGTTTCGACACCCTCGGCAGGGATCTATCCAAAGTACAGAACCTCGAGATCTGGCAGGGCATGCTCGACCAACTCAACCTCGGCGAGATGCCGCCCAAGAAGGAACCCCAGCCTACGCGCGAGGATGCGAAGATGGCGATCGGCCTGCTGACCAAGAGCCTCGCTCTCGCCTATGAAAAGGCCAAAAGCACGGGTGGCCAAACGGTCCTGCGCCGCCTCAACCGGCATGAACTGCGCAACACCTTCCGCGACCTTCTCTACCTCAAGGGAGCCGAATACCGGCCTGATGCGGCTGGGTCCAGGTTGGTCGACAACAATGGGAACGGGAGCGTGGAACGGACTGGGAGCGACCCCCTGCGCTTCTTCCCCGAGGACGAGGAGGAAGAAGGGTTCTACAACATCGGGGATCACCTTGTTATGTCGGACTTCCTCCTCAAGCTGACCCTCGGAGCGGCCGAGGAGGTACTCAAGCAGGCAACTCGCCTTGAGCCCAAGCCCAAGGTGGAGACCAGGCGCTTCGCGGGACACTTGGTCCAAGGCAGAGCCCAGGGGGAACACCCCATGGAAACGGTCTCCCGGGAATTCAACCCAGGCTTCGACATGATGGCAAAGGGCTACGAGCGCTACGGCCGCCTTTCCCCCACCGACCTGCGCCAAGGAGTAGGAGTGGCCAGCCGCTACAGGATTACGATCGAGGCATCGGCCCATAATGGCAAACACGCCTATGGCGAGATGATCAAGTTCGGCCCCGCAGAAGATTTTCAGCTTTGCCTCAATATGTCGGACACCGGAAACGGAGGCATCTCCGGTCCCACCTCCACGCCTCTGGCCCTTTGGTCCCTTCCCGGCGATGGGAAAAAACGAACCTTTACCCACGAGGCTTGGCTGGACAAGAGCTGGGTGCCCTGGATCGGATGGGAAAACGGGCCCGACGACCGCAGCTTCCGGGTCGATCAACTTGTGGCGAAATACCTCCCGGACGCCTACTTCAAGCGCCCCGACAAGAAGGTCGACAAACCCGGCCACGACACGTGGCACCTGAACCTCGCCAAGCTAATGGTCAAGGATGGCTACAAGGGTCCGCACCTCCGGATACACAGCCTGACCGTAACCCCTTTGATGGAGGCTTGGCCGCCCCCAAGCCATACCGCGCTATATGGGTCGGGGGAAGGCCGCGAAGAAGAAATCCGAAGCCTTATGAAGACCTTTGCGCAGAGGGCCTACCGCCGCCCCGTGACCCTGGTGGAAATCGAACCCTACGTCCAGCTGGTCCTCCGCCAGAAAGTGGAGCCCATCGTAACCCTGGAAGGCGGGATCAAGAACCTCAAATACCGCGTCTACGAGGGACAATGGGAAAAGTTGCCCAAGTTCGACGAGCTTGAGCCGGTGGCCGAGGGAAGCCTTCCCAGCGGTCTGATCGACTTGGCCGTCTCCAAGCGGAAGGAAAAATACGGCATCGTCTTCACGGGTTCGCTCCACGCCCCCAAGAGTGGAGACTACTTCATCCAGATCGCCTCGGACGACGGAGCCCGAGTTCTGGTCGACGGCAAGAAGGTGGTGGAGCACGACGGCCTGCACGGCCCCCAGTTGCGGGAAGGAAAAATCAACCTGAAGGAGGGCGGGCACGAGGTTCGGGTCGAGTACTTCGCCTATGGCCAGCCCAACAGCTTCCGAGCAGGATGGAAGGGTTCCGGCATCGCCCCCACTCAGCTCTCCGTCGACAGCCTCCAGCCCCGGAACAACGTCAAGAAACCGACCAACGAGGCCCCCTTGCTCATCCGGGCCATGCAAGACGGCTACTCGGCCATACTCTGTTCCCCGCAGTTTCTCTATCTGAAGGAAAAGCCCGGGCGGCTCGACCCGTTCGGGATCGCCTCCCGCTTAAGCTACTTTCTCTGGTCCTCCATGCCTGACGAGGAACTCTTCGCCTCCGCCCGCTCGGGCAAGATCAAGGACCCGAAGGAGCTCGAGCGGCAAGTGGAGCGCATGCTCAAGGACCCCAAGGCTCAGGCATTCGAGCGACATTTCCCCTCTGCCTGGCTGCGCCTCGACAAACTGGGGGACATGCCCCCTTCGGGCGGCGAATATCAATTCTACAAGAACGTCAAGATCGAGCCCATGCTGGCGCGGCAGGTAACCACCTACTTCTCGGAAATCCTTCGGACCAACGGCCGCATCGAACAATTCATCGACTCCGACTACACCTACATGAACCATACCCTCGGCAAATGGATCTACAGGCGGGAGGACATCCGCGGGGCCCGCCTTAGAAAGGTCAAACTGGACGACCCCAGACGGGGCGGTATATTCACCCAGCCCGGACTCATGACGGCAACCGCCAACGGGGTCGACACTTCGCCCGTGGTGCGGGGCGTATGGGTGCTTGAAAACATCCTCGGCACTCCCCCCGCTCCACCTCCTCCCGACGTGGAACCCCTACCGGTCGACACCCGTGAAGCCACCAGCATACGCGAGCGCCTGGACCTTCATCGGAAGAACGAGGCCTGCTACAGCTGCCACGCCAAGATCGACCCCATGGGCTTCGCCTTCGAGAACTTCGACGTGGTGGGACGCTGGCGAGACAAGTACAAGCGGGCAAAGGATCCCATCGATCCTTCAGCCACCATGGCCAACGGCAAGCGGATCGCCGACATCGTGGAATTCAAGAAGATGCTCAAGGAGCGCAAAGCCCTGGTGGTGTCATGCCTGACCAAGAAACTGCTGACCTACGCCACCGGCCGACACCTCGAGTCGGTCGACCGCGGTGAAGTGGACCGTATCGTCGCGGAAGCGGAAAAAAAAGAAAACCGCCTGCGTGACCTCATCCACTTGGTCGTCAAGAGCGACGTCTTTCTTTCCAAATGAATACAATCACCAATCGCCTGCCTAAAGTATTTCTCTTCTGGATGGTTTTTTTCGGAGTCCTCCAGGCGGAAGCCACCCCCAAGTTGCCCAACTTGATCTTCATCATGGTGGACGACATGGGCTACCACGATCTGGGTTGCTACGGCAGCAAGACCATCCTCACGCCCAACCTCGACCGCATGGCCAAGGAGGGCATGCGCTTCACTGATTGTTATTCGGGGGATGCAGTCTGCGCCTCGGCCCGCAGCACCCTGTTGACGGGCTACCACAAGGGACACACGCCCGTCCGCGGAAACTCGGGAGGGATCCCTCTTTTCCCGGAGGACGTCACGGTGGCCGAGGTACTCAAGAAAGCCGGGTACGCAACGGGTGGTTTCGGAAAGTGGGGTCTGGGCAACCAAGGTAAGGACGGGGCCGCCGAGCGCCAAGGGTTCGACCTCTTCTACGGCTATTACAACCAGTGGCATGCCCACACCTATTACACCCATCTCTTTCGTAACAGCAAGAAGGTCGAACTGAACGGGCGCTACACCCATCACGCCATCTACGACGAGACGATCAAGTTCATCAAGGACAACAAGGACAAGCCCTTCTTCCTCTATTGTCCATGGACGCCGCCGCATGCCGCCTATCAGATTCCCGAGGACGAGCCTGCCTGGAAGATCTACAAGGACAAGCCTTGGAACAGCAAGGACGCCAAGGTAGCGGCCGCCATGGACACCATGATGGACCGTCAGGTAGGTGAAATCACGGCCCTGCTCAAGAAACTCGGCATCTACCAGGACACCCTTATGTTCTTCACTTCCGACAACGGGGCCGCAAAGCGCTTTGATGGAATCCACGATTCCTGCGGGGTCATGCAGGGAAAGAAGCGGTCCCTCAACGAGGGAGGCATCCGCGTTCCCATGATCGCGCGCTGGCCCGGAAAAATCAAACCGGGCGCGGTTAGCGATCATCCATGGTATTTTCCCGACGTCATGCCGACCCTCGCGGAGATCGCGGGCGTTTCCGATAAGGTCCCCGATGATATTGACGGCATCTCCGTATTGCCAACGCTGTTAGGCAAAGGAGAGCAAAAACAGCATGAGTACATGTACTGGCAGTATGGCGTCCGGGCCGCCCGTTCGGGAAAATGGAAGGGCATAGGCAAGGGCGGACACATGTACCTTTACGACCTGAGCAAGGACAGGGCGGAGAAAAACGACCTTTCCGCCAAGTACCCCGAGATTACGGCCAAGTTCAAGCGCTACATTATCGAGGGCTACCGCGAACCGCGCAGCCAGAAGGACGACGGCAAGTACACCGGCAAAGGCGGCGACAAATAACCCGACTTCTAGAAAACCCAGCGGGTCAGGCTCTCCGCATCCTTGATTAGGATGCCATTGTGCAAGAGCACCGGGGCGGCCCAAGTCGAACTATCCGACAAGGCATAGCTTGCCACGGGCTGAAAGCCTTTGGCCGATGCCTTGAAGATGGTCAGTCGACCCTGGTGGGAAAGAGTCAGTACGTGTCCGGGAAAGGACAGGAAGGTGGCATAGGGACCGGTCCGGGGTGAACCCTGCCAAAGAATTTTCCCTTTGGCGGGGTCCAGGCAGAAGAGCCGTCCCTGCCCATAATGAGAGAGGCCGTAGAGCAAGCCTTCCGCTACAATGGCCGAGGCCATATCGAGAGCCAACTCCTTCTGGCTCCAAGTTTTGGAAACGCTCCACTTGCCCTGCCTAAGGCCGGGGGTAAACCCATGAATGCCGCGGTTCTCGGCACCGAGAAGAATCTTGCCATCGTGAAAAGCGGGGGTCGGCATGTTCTGGTTGTGGGTCTTGTGGGGAAAGGGGTACTCCCAGAGCAGGCGTCCGTCCTCCGGTTCCACGCCCACGAGAGCCCGATGGTTCCAAGCCACAACCTGGTGAACGCCGTCGATCTCGGCTTGGAAGGGGGATGAGTAGCAAGTCCCGTCGTTGCCCATCGTCCAGATCGTTTCGCCAGTGGCCACGTCGAGGGCCATCAAGGATCCTACGTCATCGTTCCCGAACAGATTCACGATCCTGTCCCCCAGAACCAGAGGAGAATTGGATGCCCCCCAGTGGGCATGAGACTGACCGAAACGCTTTCCCGGGATCTTCCGCCAAAGCAACTTTCCCGAATCCGCATCCCAAGCCGAAAGGATACCGGATATGCTGGTGGTGAAAAGACGCCCATCGGAATAGGCAGGATTGGCCTTGGGGCTCTTTCCATGGCGCTCCCCTCCGCCACCCATCTTGAAGGGGACCAGGTAGCCCTTGATCCAAAGGACCTTTCCGGAATCAAGATCGATGGCCCGAACCATCTCCTTCTCCCCTTGCCGGGAGTGAACCATGACCTTCCCCGCGGCAACTACGGCTGATCCGTAACCGGAGCCGACCTTGACGCTCCACTTGGACTTAGGCCGGGCGGGCCATTGGGCAGGAGGCTCGAATCCCTTCACCCGCCCGTTGCGGTCGGGCCCCAGCCAACCCGGCCAGAAATCGTCGCCGGCCTGCAGCGATGGGGAGTCGACCCATACCAGCAGAAGAAAAAGTGCGGGGAAAGCTCTCATTCTTAATACTTTTAGCACAGCGCACCCTACAAGAACATGAAAAAAAACTCGACAGAAGGCTCTTTTAGGGAGAGGCTTGGAGGAGGAAATTGGGAAGGCTTGTTCCAAAACCCAGTCGACCCAAGTAAAACTATTTCAGTATGAAACGTAACCATCGGGAACATTCTGCTGTAATCATGTAGAATCATTCGAGCAAACTTTCAACCAAGACACAATCATCATGAAAAAAGCACTTCTTACCGTTTTCGCCACGGGGTTGGCTCTCCTGCCTGCTTCCGCCAAGCCCCTGGACCTTTCCAAGGTCTCAAGGAACGCCAACTGGCTCATGCACATGGATTTCGACGCCATGCGTAATTCCGACGTGGGTGTCTTCATGCGTGAGTCGATGGAAAAAATCCCTGAGGCGGTCGAGCGGATGGAGGAAATGAAAAAAACATACGGCGTCGACGTGGACGGCTTCTCCTACCTGACCATGTCGGGTTCGGGCGAACGCCACAAGGGCATCGCCATCATGAAAGGCGGCCTCGACCCGGACGTGGTCACTGATTTCGCAGAGTCCAGGGAAGAGTTGGAGGTTACCCGCATCGGCAAGCAAACGGTCTACTCCAGTGACCGGGGCCGTCACTCCATGGCTTTCGCGGCCCTTAAGAAGGGAGTCTTCGTAGGGGGACCGGATTCCGACTACGTTTCGGAGGGAATCATGCTCAGCAAGGGCAAGGCCGATTCCTACAAGGGCCATCCCATTCTGGAGGTGCTGACCGACTCGATCGAGGATCCCGGCTTCGTCGTCTTCGCAGACGTCAAGGGCGCGACCAATAACAACGAGATCGACCCGAGAATGATGCCCATGCTCGAGAAGGTCAGAGCCGGTGGTATGGCCATCGGGGACGAGAACGGACTGATTCGGGTCATCGCGGTCATGGAAACCACTTCCGAGGAGACTTGCCAGCAAGTGGAGGCAATGATCCGCGGAGGCATGGCCATGGTCGAGATGAGAAAAGCCCAGGACAAGCGCTTGGAGCGTTTCATGCAGGGGCACTCGATCAAGCGCGAAGGCAAGATGATCTGGGTGGAAATGAAATTTTCCTCCGAGGAGATCATGGAGCACCTCAAGAGGGAAATGAGGAAATCCGCCTAAGGCGGACTAATCGCGGTCTAATTCGCCCTCGGCTTGGTTGGCCATTTCCCTAGCCAGTCCGTGTCGCAGGTTTCGGTAGGAATGTATGATTTCAGGTCGCCCCAAACATCTCATTATCTCCGATAAAACGAGTAAGCCGGCTGGAAAAACGTCCGCTCTCTCGACCGGCAGGACGGGGTAAGCCTCACTCCTTGCCTCCGGCTTCATCATCGCCATCGAATCAAGCAGGCGGTCCACCTCGGTCAACGGGAGCCTCGATTCGGCTTCATCATCCCCGGCCTCAGCCGCCAGAATTCGTCTAAGGAAGACCAGCGTCCCTCCTGCTCCGACCAAGCAAGGGCAGGGGCTTGCCAGGGCGGGGGAGACCGAGTCCGCAAATAGGGACGAAAGGTAGTCCTTGGCCTCCCTGCGGATGAGTTCCGGCCATTCAAAGGCGGAACTCGGGCAAAAGCGCTTGGAAAGGGCGACCGCACCAGCCGGCAAGCTCTCGACGGAGACGACCGACCTGTGCCGGACGGCAATGACCTCCATGCTTCCCCCCCCCAAGTCGATGGCGTGAAAGTCCCGCAGCCCCAAAAGGGCAGGATCCGAAAGCAGACCCGTCGCTACGGCCTCGGCCTCCTCCTCGCCCGAAAGAATGGAGAGAGAAAGACCTAGCTTATCATTGATGAGAGAGGCAAGCTCGGAGCCATTGGACGCCCGGCGGAAGGACTCGGTGGCGACTGCCTTCATCTTCTGGGCCGAGCCATCCTTTGCAAGAGCCAGCAGTTCCCCCGTAACCTGCAGGCACTTTTCCATGGCCGGACCTGAAAACCCATCGGTCCCAGGAGTGAGGCGGCAAGGACGGCTTTCCTCCCCAATGACCCGCAAGCCGGAGTCCTCGCCAACTTCGGCAAGAAGCATTTTTGTGGTATTGGAGCCAAGATCGAAGACCGCAATTCTCATCACCCATCTTCAGAGGACGTATCCCTGAGGCCCGATCACGAGGGTAAATTCTCCTTTGGAACTGCCTTCCCGGTTTAGCTCTCTTACTTCGGAAACCGTGCCCACGAGAAAGCTTTCGTGCAGCTTGGTCAATTCTCGGGCCAAGCAGAGGAAGCGCTCCGGGCCGAGTGTTTCCTCGACCAAGGCAAGAGTTTTCTCGATCCGGTATCTCGACTCGTAGAGCACAATGGAGCCCTCGAATTCCCTCCAATGGTCGAGGGACTTACGGGCTCCGGCCGACTTCTTGGGAAGGAAGCCCAGAAAAAGGAACTGATGAGTCGGCAACCCGGAAGCGGCCAGCGCGGTGATGGCGGCATTCGGTCCGGGGACGGGTACCACCCGGATTCCCCGGGATCTGCATTCCCTCACGAGACGGAAACCCGGATCACTAATCCCAGGGTAGCCTGCATCGGAAACAAGGGCAAGGGTCTGGCCCTGCTGAAGGGCATTTGCGAGCTCAGGAGTTCTTTTCCTCTCGTTTTCCTCACGATAGGAAACCATGGGCTTGCACAGGGAAAGATGATCCAGCAGCTTGCCGGTTACCCGGGTATCCTCGCAAACGATGGAGTCGCAACTGGAAAGGGTTTCGCGAGCCCGAACGGACAAGTCCGACAAGTTGCCGATAGGCGTCGCAACGAGGAAAAGGGTTCCCCGGCAATCTTCACCTGCGCTCACGGATGATCCGCAAGGATGGCTGTTGCCAAGGGCAACTCAGCGATTGAAGCCACCTCGGTCAAAACCACCCGGCAAGCTGTATTCCCAGTTTGCGGGACGGGCATGGGGCATACGCGAGTCCTCGGGGGATGCGGTGAAGCACCCGGAAAGGAGAACGGGCATGACTGCAAGCAGAAGAAGGGCGACGAATTTGCTCATCTTTGTTCGAATGGGCTAAAGGGTAGGGGTCTTCTCGGGCACGATCTGCACCATGTCGCCCGGCCGGAGCCTGTTGGGCTCGCCGAACCTCGGCAGAATATAGGCGATGGAATACCCTTTCTGGGTGCTCTGGACCTTAATCCGGGCAGCTTCTTTCTTGCCCTTCCAAAGAGTAAAGATCTCCCCTTGGTTCATCCCGCGCTCGCTGCCGATGGGAAGCATAAGCATACCGGAACGGCTATCGATCCTGGCGATGGAGGAAGGAATGCCGTACTCGGTCATCTGGGTAAGCTCGGTGGTCGGCTCCTTGGCTGCATCCGGCAATTGAGGAGGGCCTTCCCCCTGATCAAGAAAGGGATTGGCGTCTTCCTGCTTCTCCGGATCAAGAGCCTCGGCTCCGCCCTGTTGCTTGGCAAGCATCTCGTCGATCCCCCTCTGGTAACCGGCTTTTTCAGCCAACCCGATCTCACGCTGGAGCTGGCTTACCTTTTCCCCGTGCTCAGCCTTGATGCCGTCGATCTCGGCGGTGTGCTTCTTCTCCATGTCCACCTTCTGCTGCTCAAGACCGGCTATGTTGTTGTTGAGAACCATGATCTGCTGTTCGGCGGCTTCCTTCTCGTCCTGCCTTAGCTTCTTCTCCTCGGCCAAGTCCGCCTCTGTGTTCTGAAGCTTGAGCTCGAAGTCGTTCGACTTGGCCTCCCACTCCTCCTTCTGCTCCTTCATGTCGTTGAACAAGTTCTGGGACTCACGCAGAGCGAGGTCCCTCTCGACGATGTTGGCGCGCAGCCCCGCAATCTCACCGAAGAGGTCGTTGCGACTCTTGTAAAGCATACCCAAGACCGTACGGAGACGGTTCTCGCGGGGAACGGCCGGAATGACGGTGCCATCGTCCTTCTTGACGTCCTCCTTTGGAAACTTGGTCAGGTCCGAAAAGGGATCCTTGAGGGTCGCAATCCCGTCCGGCTTGGTTGCGGCGTTTGGCTCCCAAGCCTTCGTCTCCGAGTTCCACAGGAAGGTATTGGGGCCAAATTCCATGGCAAGGGTATCCAACTTGTCGCGGTAGTCCTTTCCTCGTAAAATGGCGTTCTCAGAAGTCTTGAGGTTGTCCAGGGCAATCTCGAGGGGGTTCTCGTCGTTAAGTCCTACTGGCTGGTTGTCGAGAAAAACTTCCTTGAAGGCGCTCTTCTTCTCGCCCACGTCCTTCCATTGGGCCTCCTTGGTGGACTGCAGGATGGCGTAGCCATTGGATACCTGTTCGTCGAGGAAGGCGTTTTTCTTGGCTTTCTCAGTCTCCCACTGCAACCAGACGAAAGTCGCCAGGCCAACGAGTGAGAACAAACTGAGGAGTCTGAAGATTACGGCAAGTGCGTTCATAGGCAAAGTATGGTTTCCAACAACATGAGTTCGAATGAGCTCGAATGCAAACCGAATATTTTCGGGAAAGCTTCAGGAATAGGCCCGAACCTGATAGACCTGAGCCCGATCGATCCCATGAGTGGAGCGTATCTCAAGCTCCAGACCTCTGGTTTCCACAGCGGGGAATTCATGCGAGCGGAAACCGAGCCCATTATCAGCGACATCCAGCAATTCCTGCCAATGACCGACCTCGTCCATATGGAAAATCCTATAGCTGCGGACCAGCGAGGAGATGGACTTGCCCTCGAACCTCTTCGGGCGGGAAGGAAAGAGAAACTCCGGTGAAGCGTCGAATACTAGATCCAGGCAGGAGATCCGCCGAGGCTCATCCCAGTGGAACTCAATGAACTCAGGATAACGGAAGTCCGTCGGCTGGGAGATCCACAGATGCGGCAAGCGCCCGGGGCGACTCCAGGCGTCAACGAGGTTGGAGGGAGCATAGACCGACTGCCTGGGCAGGACCTCGATGCAGGGAGCCCTGGACGGACCGGGAAGGGAGCTTATCACGGGTGCGTATTCGGAATAGGGGTTGCGAAGAAGGGCCTGGGATCCACGCTCTGCGCGATGAAACAGCATTCCCACCGGGGCATTCTCCTGCTCATGGAGGAATACGGAACCCTCGCTGGAGATCTCGAGGAAATGCCAACCCGGTTCCCCGACTTGAGCGGCGACCGGGACATCCACCCATCCCTCGAATCCCTTTTCCAAGCTAAATTCCGCCCGATCGAGGCAGGGCCCGGGACAGGTGGCCGCAAGGGATGGGGATGCATACAAACCGCACCGCAAAATGCTGTCGGATTTCGCCTCAAGGTAGACCTTGACCCCTTGAATTTCCGAAGTGCTTACGGGAAACTGGATCAGTCCCGAGGAAAGGGCGGTTTTCAAGCCTTCTCCCGGCTCGGAGGGGGAAAAACGGTCGAGGGTGGAGGATGCCGTTACGGTTGCATCGGTTAAGAGATTCTCCGTATCGTTGTAGGGTTCGGTACCCGTTGCGTGGTTGGTTCGGTACAGGAGCTTTCTGAGCTCGTCGACGTAACCGCTCTTGGCCAGGGTCCGGGGAAGCCTCTTCTTTTTTATGCAAAGGGCCGAGGAAAGGCCTGCCGCCGCCCCCATCTGGGCCGAGGTCGGAGGATGCCTCAGGCTTGCCGAAGCTCGACTGGTGCAGGAAGCATGACCGCCGGCAAGGAAAAGGTTCTTCACTTTTTTGGAATACAGGCAACGCAGAGGAATCTCGAATGGATGGGGGAGGGCGACCTTGCCCCGCACCGAGGACAGGAGGGCGTCGCCCAAGTCCATCGGTGACCTGCCCACGGCGACCGAATCCGAATAGGTCCTGCCTTTTTCCATGTCATCAGGGTCCAAGGTAAAGTCGCCCCGGACCCGAAAATTGTCCTGCCTCAAAGCCATGGTCGAAAAATCCTCCACCATGAGGCTGGCGGCACGGCCGGCGAGGGGAGAGCGGTTCTTGAGGAAATCCCAGGCCGACCAGACGATTTCCTCGGAAGAAGGGCTCCGGTCTTGAAAGACGGGGCTGATCCACTCCACGTTATGATCGCCAAGGAGGCGCTCGTCCAAGGACTCGAGAAGGTCGATCCGGGCCGAGAGATGATTATCCTCCCAGCGCAGGCGGACCCAGTCCGGGACCTGAAAGGTCACTTCCTCCCCGCAATCGGCAATCCTCATGCAGGTGGCGAGGCGGAGTTCAGGAACGCCATCCCCGGCATACTCCGTCAAGTCGGTCCCTCGTTCCCCGGGGACCTTGGCCAACTGAGCAATGGCTCCGATACCCGTACAGTCGATGAAATACCTGGCCTTGAAGTGGATGCGGCAGCCTTTCCTCTCCGAAACGGAGGAAAGAGCTTCGATTTTATCCCCCTTCGGGGAGAGCACGGCCTCGGAGATTTGACTACCGAGGAAAAGCTCCAGTCTTTCCTGCCGGGCCACCCAGTTGAGGATGGCCCTATTCTGGCCCGCATAGGTGCCCTCATGGTTTTCAGCCAGAAGATTCATCAGGAGTTCGTCGAGAAGACCTGCCTCCCTTTGATAAACGAAGCTGGAACCACCCTGGTGATCAAGGGGGAAGCGGGTCTCGGAGCCAATCCTTCCACCTAGAAAGTGATTCGACTCGACCAGTTTCACAATGGCCCCGGATCGAGCGGCGGCAACGGCTGAGCAAAGCCCCGCCAATCCTCCACCGACGACCACTACGTCGGCTCTCTCGGAAACCGTCTTCACGAGTCTGAAACCATCCAAAACCCTCCCGTAAGAAATACGGAAGGCAAAACGGCGCTAAGAGATGCTAATAGCATAAATTAAGTTTTAT
>Ga0310343_10000682_pt1 | contig 16534 bp, 12 predicted proteins | sample HC15DNA2025_MG_FD_203519 | JGI IMG/M metagenome (GOLD analysis project Ga0310343, IMG submission 203519) | Marine microbial communities from station ALOHA, North Pacific Subtropical Gyre - HC15-DNA-20-25_MG | ecosystem: Environmental > Aquatic > Marine > Oceanic | place: Pacific Ocean: North... | reverse complement strand
TCCCTGGTCCTCTCCCCCTAGCTTCAAAAACGGTTAGGGGGTTTTTAGGGAGTTACATTTGGGATTAACCAAAGGAGAAAAAAATGTTAAGATCAGTAAAAAGTACGCAAAGAAAAGTAAGACAGTTAGAACTTATTATTAAAGAAACAGGCGGAGCCCTTTCAGTAGCTGGTCCTGCTAAAAGACAAGTTAAGTCAATAGCACAGTCATCTGGAGTTATTTCTATTGAACTAGAAGAAAAATTTAAGCAAGAACCTGTTATGGTAGCTATTTCTTCTAAAGCAGATTCTAAAGTACTTGCTACAAGTTCAGGTAAATTAGGTGGAGCTGGAGCAGATAAACTTCAGATAACACATGTTACTGGAACATCTGCAGCAGATTTAGATGAAGGACAAATTCATTTGTTAATCGTAGGATCTGACACAGCAGAAACTTACTAATTAAACTAGCCCCTTCGGGGGCTTTTTTGGAGATATAAATGGCATCTACGGATAAGAAAAAAGTTAAAATTACAGAAAGTAGCAAACAAGCTAATGTAGACATTACATCTAAAACTATTACATTGCCTGCGGATTCTGTTGATCACACTCTTGTAGCTACAGTACCTAGTGCGGCTAATTGTACTAGTGGTGTAAACGTAGAAGTAGAAATGTCTCCAGACGGTACTAATTGGTGTCCTGCGGTTAGAAAAGAAACAGTTACTACAGCAGGATCTACTACAGCCGCAATTATAGGTAATGAAAAATATGTTGATTTAAAGAAAAAAGCTCCGGTGTATAATTCATACGCAAAAGGAGGTTTAAATTTTGATACAAATGGTAATACAGTATCTTTGGGTACAGGAACTAGAGATTTACTAGATCAACATATAGCAGTAAATAAATCATTTAATCATAGTATGTGGATAAAATCAAATACTTTACCTCATACAGCACAGGATGAAACAGTTACGTTTACTGTAACGGTTGCAGGCGGAAAATTTTATATAGATGGAGTTATTCAATCTTCTGTATATTTAAGAGAAGGGAGTACATATACATTTGATCAATCAGATTCTAGTAATTCAGGACATCCTTTAAAACTGTCTACTACAGACAATGGGACACATGGAGGTGGAGTAGAATACACTTCAGGAGTAACAATAGCAGGAACTCCAGGTACAGCAGGAGCATTTACACAAATACATGTACCTAAAAATGAAGTAGATTTATATTATTATTGTGCAAATCATTCTCTTATGGGAGGAAATGCTTATACTCCTGTACCTACTGACTATAAACCTGTTTTATTTAGACACGGAGGCTACGATAATTTTGAAAATACAAAAGTACCAGAATTAGTAAAAAAAGACTATGGTACAGCTATAAGTCATCACTATACTATGACAAACAATGCTTACTATTCAAGCACAGATGCTCCTCACTCTTTAGATTTAAGACAAGGTTATACAGTATCATACGCTTCAGCAGGTTTAGGTAGTTATTTAGGCAACCACGGTACTCCTATAAGATATGATTTTACAGACGGTTCTTACTTTTATGCTATTTTTTCAAATTCAGGTTATGGACAAGTGTGGTTTTATTATAAAAATACTTCAGTAAGCAGTACAGAACAACATAAAAAAATTAATTTACCTAGTAGACCTAGTAATTATGATAAATTTGGAGTCTATCCTGCTTTTATTAATATGGCATTTGATTGGGTTAATGATAGAATAGATCTAAATGCTGGGAATACTTATGGAAGCGGTGCCGCACATAGTTATTGGAATCATTCTATATCTCCTGTAACTACAACGTCTGGAGGTTTTAACGCAAACGATTTAGATTTTTCATCAAAAACTATATCTAGTGTAAGATTATTTCCAACTACTCACGCCCCTCAAGCTACAAATTTAAACAGGCACATAGTTTTTTGTTTAGCTGCTTCAAATAGATATATTACATATACTAATGCTGAATTAGCTCAATATAATCATCCAAATCCTGTAACTAATTCTTACAGAATAGAAGCTAAAAATCACGATTTTGCACTATATTTTGGAGGAGGTCCTTACGATAATGTAAGTACAAGAGTAATAAAAAGTATTTTTAATTCTAATGTTACATTTACTCCTACAGATTCGGGTACTAATTTAGTTAAATTATTTGCTAGAAATTCTCAAACTTATGCTTTATATGCACCATGGGGAACTACAGCAGCAAACATGGCTGCGGCTGAATCAGAAGGAAATAAAATAACGCAAAATTTAACTAGTGGTGTAAGTAGTTATTCAACTCAATTTACCTCTATTTCTCAAGCTTCTAGTGGAGATGGGGCTGTTTATGTTGACGTAGGATCAGATGCAGCAACATTCTACGGTAGTACTGGAGGTACAACTGTTGCATCTGTTACAAACGGTAATGAAAATGATATAGGTAAACACATGTTAGGAATATATAAACCTGATGTAGCTTTTTCTAGTTCTAGATGGATATTAGCTAATTCAAGCTATAAGTCAGCCGGATTTACACATAGATCAGGTGATTGGTTTGGATATATAAAAATAAATTATGCCTATACGGGGTCCGGTAGTTATATACGATTTGGAAATTATTTAAACTTTTCTCCATTTATAACTTATTCTCCAAGCGCAAGCGCTGCAAAAAAATTAAGAATAAAACCTGTAATTGCTGGGTCTAGTACGGGTTATTGGTTAATTTATAAAAATAGTGACGGAAAATACCCATTAACATTTACAAAAGCCTCTGGGGGCAATCTTATTGTACCTAATATAGAAGAAGGTTTTCATTGCGTATGTACTTACGATCCTCCTGCTTACCCTAATCAAGGAATACCTGCGGCTAATGTAAAGTTGTATGTTAATGGTCAAGAAGTTTTATTTAGAACTACAACAGAAAATGGTGTAGATTATGTAGAAGATGCTGCTCCAGCAGATAATTTATTTGCAGGAGATGAGGTTTATGGTCATGACAGTTCTTGGGGCGGTACTCCATATTTAGATTACGGAACTCAAGGATCTTCACATAGTAATGTAAATAACCACATGGATTTTAGTAATAGAGTATTAACTGCAAGTGAAGTAGCTACACTATACAATGCAGGAAAAGTATTAGATTTTTCTAACATGCAATCAAGTTTTCCTATATCTTTAACAGGATGTGTAGGAGCTTACGATGCAGATGTACCTTTATATAATCATAATTCAGGGTACTCTAGTGTTAGATGGGGTTACAAAGATTGTTCTGGTTATGGTAAACATATAATACATTATACTGGTAGTAATTCTACTTTTAGTGCTGCCCAAACACTTAGAGCTGATTATAATCCTAGTTGGTTGGCAGCTCCATCTCCTTTATCAAATACACATTTTCAATCTAATACGCCTGTAAGTATAAGTGGTTGGTTTAAAACTACAGATACAGGTATGTTATTTAGTAATACAGAAGGAGCAGATGTATCAGGATTAAAAGCAGAAATAACTTCTAGTGGAGTAAATATTTCTTTTAAAACAAGTAGTGCTACTCAAAATATTACAACGACAACGGCAGTAAATGATGGAAACTGGCATCATATTCTAGTAGTATTAGAACCTGGACATAGTACTAAAAAACAAAAAATATATATAGACGGTCTAGAAAAAGTTAATTCTAATCATACTTTAGTAACAGAAGCTATACAGGGAAATAATGGATTTACGCTATTGTCAGACGGACAAAACACAAAACTTGATTCAAGTCCGTCTAGTAGTGATAGTTCAAAATTAAATGGTATTATATCTAACTGGTCTATACATAGTGAAGCACTAGATAGTAATGCAGCTAAACAATTATATAGTAATGGTAATATAAGAAATATTAAAAATTTACCTAGTGTAAATGCCTCACAGATTAAATCTTGGTGGCAATTAAATGATGCTACTAATCCTCAAAATGATTTAATGGGATATAATAATTTACACTATTTAGACCTTTCCGGATCTTCTGATAAAGCTTTATTTTTAACACCCGATTCAACAAATAGTTCAACAGACGGTGTACAGATAACAGGTACAAATAAAAATCCTTTTGGAACTACTGCTTCAGATACACAACTTAATTTAGGAGACGGTTTAGGCGTAACAATGCAAATTAAGTTAGAAACAGGAGTAGCTGCTGGTCAAAACTTTAGTAGAAAAGTGTTGTTTTCTGTCCAATGTACTAATGGAAAAACAATAGAAGTAGTATTAGAAAAAGGCACATCAAGCGGTGATTTATATGTAGTTGTATTTATGTCTGATACTTCTAGTTTTTCTTCTGCTAACTCGTCAGGATTATTAAAACAATTTTCTAACGGAGTTTTAGATGATGGTAATTGGCATACTTTAAGTTTTAATTTTACAGACGATAACGCTAATTTATTAAACTCTGTATCAATGTTTATGGATGGATCACAAGTAACTATGACATCACATCCTTGGGTAGGTTTTAATAACACTAGTTTTGTAGGTACAGTAGATAATGTTATAATAGGATCAAGTACAGCGAGAAGTGGAGGAAACACTTTAGGCATGGATATGACAATAGATAATTTAGCTTTTTTTACAGGATATGTCGATCAAGCTGATTTTGATGCTACAGCAGCAGGAGTGCTTCATACTAATAGACACGATTTATTATCAGCTACCTTAGATGCTACTAATACTCCAGGACAACCTATAATTACATCATTGTTTAAAATGGGTGATGGGTCAACCGATATAATATCGCCTAATGCATCTATAGATATAAAAGAAATTAAATATGGACACAGATCTATAACACCTCAAGCTAATTTTAGTTCTAGCAGTAGCATAGCTACTTTAACAATTGTTGATGACCCTTATCAAGGATCAGGAGGAACAGTATCTACTTTAAATTCTTATTTAATAGATGCTACAGGAGAGGCTTTAGTGCAAAAAACTATAAACGGTAATGCAATAACTTTATCTATAACTAAAAACTTTGATTTTTCAACTAATGCATGGATATCAAATATGACAGGAGATACTGCGTTTTGTTTATCTTTAAATGGTTTTGAAGAACAAGCAGAATATTTTGCCCTATGGAAATGCTCTCAAACTTTACCAGATGGAGGAGTAGACGTATGTGATGGTAATTGGCACAATATAGCTTTATCTTATAGAGGTCAAAATGATTTGTCAGGAAATAATGTAGCAGAAGGAGATCCGATTAGATTTGGTAGAGGTAGTGCAAATAACCCGTTTAATTTTTCACTAGCTATAGACGGCTATCCAGTATATACAGAAATTGCAAACAATACTGGAGCTGATTACATAGGTGGAAATAATACTTTAATAACAGATACTATAAGTGGTACTCCATACAACGTAGGATTTAATATTTACAATAGGCATTTAAAATATATATCTTCTAATAATGAAGAAGAGTATAAAGTTCATGGGCAATTTGGACCTGCTGTACATACATATCTTCCTAATGAAAATGATCCTCACTCGTTTAGAGGAGAAGTTGACGAAACTTCTTTTCATAGCGATTCTTGGTGGGTTAATTCTGATGGGTCTAATATAGGATTATTTGGATCAACTTCTTCTAAAAGAGGTAATTTATTTAATCAAGAAAAAACATATACTTTGTACGGTAGAACAGGAGCTTTAGATACTAGAGGGTCAGGTAAAACTCCTTATGCACAAGGTATTCCTTATCCTTTACTAAATCCTGAATTACTTAAATCTTCTGGAAATATATCAGATATAGTAGATACTAATCAATTTTTAAATCCTGTAAGAAAAGGAGATACTCAATCATGGAACAGTCAAGTTAGTACAGGTGGGTTAGAAGGTTGGTGGAGATGGGGAGATACTCCAGGAGATTGTTCTATTACAGTTAATGACGTTAAAGACCATAACCAAACTCCTCCTGAAAATTTTAGAGATATTGATGCTGTATATTTAACAGATCAAGGTACATCTAGTAACGTAGTTTTAGCTTCTCCTACAAATGAGTCCATATATCTACAAGGACAAGCAGCTAGTACAACTTCAGGTACGGCTGGTACTCAATATAATCAAATAAAATTAGAAAATTTATCTTCTTTAGTAAGTTCCGCAGCATGTACTGTAAAAGACTTTGTTTCTCCAGTATTACAATATCTTAGAATTAAATTGACAGGATCAGGAACTTGTGATATAGGTGAAGGTAAGCTAGAAATTGAAGTCAATTATAAGAAAAGGAGAATGAAATAATGTCATCAGCACATAAACAAATATTTATAGAGAATCTTGTATTGACTGACTCAGGAGGACAAGGGTATGCCGTAGGTCAAGATTTATATGATGCCAACGGCAACAAATTAGATAGTGTTCAACTTACTGGATCAGGTAATTATGCATATACTAAAACAATAACTTTATTACCTAAGTATAATGAGTACATATTTACAGCAGTATGTACAGGATGTTCTGTTACAGCTACATTAGAATTTAGTCCTGATGGCGTAAATTGGTGCCCTTGTGCTTTAGCCGATGGAAATGCTTGTACAATGAATTGTGACCCTTTAACTAGTGATTGTACAGTAAAAGTAATAGATGTTCCCTTACTCCAATATGTGAGAGTAAAAATGAGTAATGCTGCAAATATAAGTTTAAACTGTGACATATTTTTAAGCCACACAATGAATTATTAGGAGATAAAATGGTATCAAGTGAAATAAAAGATTTAAAAAACGGAGCTATTGTAACTTTACCTAGTAATGCTAGAGGTATGATTTTAGAAGTAGCTTTAGATGGAGCAACGGCTGGAGTGCAATTGCAAATAAGTCATGATAAGGTAACATGGCATAATTTGAGTACTGCTATAACTGCTGATGGATTAATAGCGTATGATGATAACACAGAACATTTTTTACAATATGTTAAAGTAGTTGTAGATGAAAGTAGCGGGGTTATGGGGGCTAATGGAAAACTTAACCTATACCTTGGAAGGAGTAAATAATGCCTTTATTAACCTTAGGTGAAAATGACGAACTAAAACTTAAATTACCCTCTAGAGGAGATATTGATTGGGCTGAAGACTTTAAACTATATTTTGCTATCCCAATTGTAAAACACGATCACTCAGGCTCAAATGGTATGGGTAAACAATTAGGAGCTAGTTCTTTATCAAATAATTCTATTGAAGAAAGACATGTAAATTTTGGATTAGGAGCTTTAAATGAAGTAAGTATTCCATCTGATTCTTCTACAATAGCAGCCGATTCTTACTTAAGATGGACAGGAAATGTTTGGCAACCAGGTAGTTTAGATCCAGCAGAAACAAGTATATATAACCCTGATCCGGTTGGAACTGGAGGATCTGGAGGTGTCAATACTTCAGAATTAGCTGAAATATATGTTACAGAAAAAACAAACTCAGATTTTCCTAGCGGATCTTGGGCAGGATCTAGTTCAATAGATCTTACTAGTAAAGGAGCTTTAGAAGCAGTTAAAATTATAGTTGATGTGCCTAGTCCCGACGGTAAAAAACTTATAGTACAAAGTTTAAAATCTTGTGTAATTATTTCTAATATAGATATTGAAGTATCTCAGACTGTAGATAAATGTATAATGATTTTAGAGAATGATGATAGTACATCTGCAAATACTAGTTGTAATTTAATTCTTACAAATACAGGAACAACTCCTATAATTAATTCGTCTAATATAATTGCTGACAGCATTATTTCAGGATCGCATACAAATACCAAAACATTATTTAGAGATAGTAAAATTAAAATAAAAGACCTAGATTTACAAATGACAGCAGCAGCTACGTCTATTGTAAAAATAGAACGAAGTGAAGTAGACATATCAGGACAAATAAGTAATAGTGTAGATCTTAGCTCTGATACAAATAACAAATTAGATTTAGATAGTTCTAAAGTATCTTTTTCTACTTTAAATCAGATAGGTACAGGTATTTTAGATGTAGATGCTACCTCAGAATTAAAACAACTAGCCAGTAACTATGTAAAAGTTTGGGCAGGTACACGATGGAACTACCTAGTATCACCTTCTGGTACAGGTAAAATTATTGTATCTAATAATGGAGAACCTAGTGAGAGAGATTTTACTCTAGGGAATGTAAATAATGTAGATACAACAGGACAAAGTGCAAATAAAATACTAAGATATGACGGTAGTAATTGGCTTGCAGGACCACAAATTATTGGTAACAATACTATTGATGTATCTAGTAATGGTATCAACACTTCGGGGGGATCAATTAGTACAGCAGGTGGAGGTATAGATACTACATCAGCTTCAAATGGACAATATCTTGTCTATAATCAATCAACCGGAAATTTTGAACCACAAACATTGGAGAGCAATATGCCCTATAAATTAAGTTTAGTAGAATACACTCATAATAGTTCAGGAGGGATCCAGGGCTGGAGTGAAAGTAAAACATCAAGAGTAAGTTCAGTACCAGCAAATACATATTATATACCTGCTTTTGTAGCATTAACAACAAACTCAGGATTGGCAATTCCAGCTTATAGTAGAGCAAGAAGTCACGGACTAACTTATGCAGATGACGATATGTATCAGGCATATTTGATGGGAGACATTACATATGGCACTGGCACTAATCTCACGAGTTTTTTAAATACTATTGGAGGTAGTAATCCACTAAATGCACTTTCTTTACCTTCAGGGTATACATGGGATTATGTATCATCAGCATTAGTTGTTAGAGGTATACTTCTTACAGATGGTTTTGTAAAAAATATTGGAAATTCTAATGGAACGACTCAAGAACTTCAATTCTATCATCAGTTTTCTTATACTGCTCCTAATGTTCCTGCTCATGCTGTAGGTCCAGGGCAGCATTTATATACGATACTTTTAAAATACTATACAGAAGATGGAGGAGCATCCGCTAGATTTGGATTTTGGAAATTAGAACTTTTACAAGGATAAATTAATATAAGGAGAAATAAGATATGGGCAGATTAGATCCAGAATACACAGGAAAAGTAAAAAAATCAAAAGACCTAGCTGATACCGAAATGGATAACTTTGTAGACGGTAAAGGTGGAGGTATGTTTGGCACTAATAATCTTAAATCTGCTGGAGCAGGTATTGGAAAGGCTCTTACTAAAGGTTTTGCAGATAAGGCTTTAGGCGAAGGGACAGGGGATCTTTTAGTAAGTGCAATGGGAGAGGGTGGTTTTAATCCATACGTTATGGCTGGAGCTGCTATTTTAGGTGTAGCTAAGTCTAGAGCTGAGAAAAAAAGACAGCAAAAAATGGGAGCAGCTAGAGCCGAGAGTGAGAGAGCTATGGGGGAACAAAAGAAATCTGATATATATGGTCAAATGGCTAAATCTATTAGAGGTTCATTAGGGGGAGCGCAAAGAAAACGAAGCGTACAACTATAAGGAATATAAATGAGATCAGTAACTCGCTTAATAGAACAAATACGAAGACAAACTGAGAATGAAGAAGTATCAGAGTTTATAGGTATTAAAGATGAAGAATTTATCCAGTACTTAAATGATGCTCAGTACAACTTACAAGCTCAGATAGTGCATCAACATCCTCGTGTGTTTATGGATGAAGCCATAATTCAGACTGTGAGTGGACAAGAGCGTTATGATTTACCTAGTAATTGTTTTTTAGCTAATAAAGTACATAACGTAGAATACAGTGCTACTGGGAATGATGACGATTACTACACTCTTAGACAAACTACTATGAAAAGTAGATCGTCTGGAGTAGATGCCGATCCTGGTCAATATATTAGAGTAGCTGGTCAAATACTATTAACTCCTCAGCCAAATTCAGGAGGAACTTTACGTATAAATTATGTAAAAAGATTACGTGAACTAGATAAAAGAAAAGGCGTAGTAAAACAAAAAATAGATAATAATGCAGCTAATGTTAATACTCTAGTAACAGGTGCAAATACTACTTTTACAATAGAATTAGATACAGTATCTTTAGATACAAACATATTAGATTTATCATTACATGATTTTATATGTGTTGTAGATAAAGAAGGTAAAAATATAGTTAAAAATTTAGAACTAGTTAGTTCAACATCTAGCTTAATAACTTGTAAAGGTAAGACTTTAGAAACAGATGATAATGTACCTTCCGATGGACTGCCAGCAGGATCTTTTATTGTAGGAGGTAAAGATACTACTACGCACAGTGAGTTAGGTATAGAAGTAGAAAGATATCTTATAGCTTACTGCGCATGGAAAATATTAAAAAGAGACTCTAGTGTAGATAGCTCTGAAGCTTTACAAGAACTACAACTTATGGCGCAAGAAATTGTTAAGTCATATGCGCTTATAACAGACGATGTACAACTAGTACCAAATATACAAACTGACAATGATTGGAGTATTTAATGGCTATAGACCATAAAATTATACGTAACTCAGAAAACTTTAAAGGACTTGATAAAAGGTCTTCTGATTTAGCACGTACTATGGAGTATTCTACAGACATGAAAAATGCTGCTTATCGTAAAACAGGTGCTATAAATAAAAGAAAAGGATACAAAACAAATGCTGTAGCAAGCTCAAACTTTTTTGGAACTAGTTCTTTTAGGAAAATAAACTCTAAAGACGGTTCTGTAAAAGATGAGTTACTAGCAGTAAATACTAAATTAAATAAACTTATTGATAAACCTTTAAATATATCATACAACGGTTCTGGAGATGTGTTTGTATCTTTAACTGTAGATGCAAATGAATTTGTATTTGAAGTTAAAAATCAAGACAGTTTGTTACTAGAAAAAAAATTAGGTACAGGATTAGCTATTAATGATAAAACTGTAAATGAGTTAGCAGCAGACATAAATGCATTAGAGTTTGAAATTACTAAATTACCAAGTAGTTCTTATTACACACGTAGAAGGGATAGCTCTCAAAACTTAATTTACACAGATGGAACTACAGATGCTAATGGTAACTTAAATACTAGCACTACTCAAACAAGTTCTTTTAACAAATTTATATATGATATATCTGCTATACCTTTAACTTATGTAGGTCAAGGAGGAGCAGAAGAAAACACTAAAGAAAATGCTTTAGAAGTAGGTAGACTAGTAAAAATATTTGATGGTATTTCAGGAGATTCTTTACAAGTACATTCTTTAACTAGAAATCTAGATATTAATGATAATATAACTAGTTTTAATGTAGTATTGTTTGGTACTTCTTTTGTACTTAATAATCAAGCTACTGCATATCTTAGTACGCCTATACAAATAAGAGAAGAACATGAGTTAGTAGCTACAGCATCTTCAATAATTGCTTCAGAACCAGCGGCTTTAATGGACGCTATAAAAGACATAAGCATAGAGTCGAGTGCTAATGGAGGTACAGATCTTTCAGTTAGAAAATGGGAAGAAGTTGGTAGAGGCGACGGATTAACAAGCAATTTATTTTCATGGGAATTAGAGGGTACTTCAGTATTAAATTTAGATGAAGTAGAAAATGCTACATTTGCTCAAATAAATGATGTAATGTATGTGTCCAATGGTTACGATGACTTAATGAAATATGATGGAGAATCTGTTTATAAAGCAGGTTTACCAGCACCTACGTTTACTGCTTCTAATTTTGTATTAACATCTGACTCTAGTAACTTTATACATAACCATAAAGCTAATACTATAAAGTCTGTATCTGTAAATACTAACGATACTTATAATGCTAACTTATCTGTTACATTAACAGCAAGTAATGTTAGTAGTAGCGGAACAGGTGCGCAATTAAAAGTAGAGACTGATGACCAAGGCTATGTAATAAATATAGATATAGTAGATGGAGGTAATGGGTACGCTAAGGATGATGATATACAGGTTACATTGGCAGGTAATAGTACTCCTTTACAATTAAACGTAGAAGAAATAGGACCTAGTATAAATTTTAGAACATTTGAATATAGAGTAGTATATGAATATACAGATGCTCAAGGAAATACTATTACTAGTCAGCCTTCTGATCCAATAGTAAAAGTTGTTAATCCTCAGCATAAAACTGAAATATCATTTCCTAGTGATTTAGGTTTAGCAGGTAGAGATACTACTAAAACTTTTAACAATGAGGCTGTAGATGCTGAAGGAAATATTACTTTAGTGCAACATCCTAAGTACAATGCTCTTCAAGATATTCCTTCAAGTCCTAATACTCCTGATCGCTTGTTAAAGTATAGAACTGAAAAAAGAATGAGAGTATTAATATATAGATCTATAGGATACAATCCTAAGTCACCTGATCTAGAAGTAGTAGGAAACTACTATAAAATAGCAGACTTACCTGTAGATTACTCAGGATCAAGTAATTCTATTACTTTTACAGATGACCTAGCAGATGATGATGTTCAAAATGATTTTTTAGCATTAAATGAACCTATAAAAAGACATGATCCTCCACCAAAAGGTAAGTATATTACAGCATTTAAAAACTGTTTAGTAGTAGCTGGAGATATAAAAAATGTAAATAATGTAGCTTATTCTTTGCCAAACAACTCTAGTACACAAGAAATAGGTTCAGAGTATTTTCCAGATGACGACAACTCTGTAATAGTAGATTCTCCTTTTGGGGATAAAATTACAGCTATTGCTCCTCTCAGAGATTTGCTGTATGTGTTTCATAGAAATAGTGTAAATGTTGTGGCAGGACAAATAAATTTATTAGAACTTCCAGTAGTTCAATTACTTACACGAGAAGGTGGAGTAGGGTGCTTAAGTCACCATTCTATTGAAGAACTACAAAATCAATTAATATTTTTATCAGAACAAGGAATATATTCTATAGATGCTTCTTCAAGTTTAGTAGAGTTATCTTCTTTAGTAGCTCCTTTATTTAGAGATCCAGATCTTGTAAAGAAAAGAGCCGTTACTATTAACTGGACTAATGAAAATCTTATATTGTTTCACATACCAAAAGAAGCTGTAGGAACTACTGTGTATACATCTATAAATTCTTTAATACTTGTGTACGATTACTACAAAAAAGCATGGTTAAAATGGACTAACATAGACATGGCAGCAGGAGCAGCTAACTATCAAAACAATTTATTTTTTATAGACAGAAATGTATCTAGCAGTAATTTAAAAAGTATGTCTAACTCAAATTCTACTTTTGATTTTAACGATCATGAACAAGCTGTAGATTTTGAATACCAGACTAACTGGGAATCTTTAGGAGAAGTTACTGTACCTAAAAAGTTTTTAAGATTAAAGTGTTATGCTTTTGATACAGATAAGACATTTGAATCTCCAGGATTTAAAGTAGATGTAGCTGTAGAACATGATTATGTACCTTTTGAGTTAGGAACAATAAATTTAGATTTTGGTAGATCGGCTGGAGCTGGCTGGGGAATAGAGCCTTGGGGAGAATTTAGATGGGGGTCCGTTGCAGCATCTTTTATAAAAACAAAACTAAACAGTAAAAAAGCTAAATCATTAAAATTAATATTTAAGAACAATACTCAAAGTGAGAATATTTTAATAACAAATTATGAGTTAGAAATAGCTGCTCCATATAGACAGGAGATAAAAGACTAATGAAATTTGATTTCTCTACAGTAAAAAACATAAAAGAGTTTGTAGAAAAACTAAGTACTGGTTTATCTAAGCTTACATTTGAAGATAACATGGAAGCGTTTACTGTACAAGATGTTGAAATTAGGTCAGGAAAAACTGCAAGTATAAGAAATCTCTTGCAATTTGTTCCTAGTAAGTATATAATCGTTTCTCAAGAAGGAAATGGAGTGGTTACAAAAGCAGGTTTAAAAGAAACTAATAGTACAGGTACTTTTTCTAGGTTTAAAGAATGGAACTTAGATCATGTATATTTAAAGAATAACGGACCACAAACGGTCAAAATAACAATAGTATTTATGAGGTAAATATGGAAGATCCATACAAAAAAGGTGTAAAAAAAGCAGATGAAATATTAGGTCCCGACGGTCTACAAAGGCTAGGTACTGATAAAGATGTACAAGAGTCTTTAAGTATGAAGAAGGGTGACGTATCTCGTCAAAGAGGTATGACATCTAGGTTTGAACGCATGGCTGAAGAGGGTATGAGTCCAGCAGCTAGAGAAGCAATGCGTACTAAGATGGCTAGGCAGATGTCCCAAGCAGAACAGATGGCAGGATTTAGAATGGGCGGAGCGTTAGGAGGTGCTAGAGGAGCTTCTGCTGCGGCTCAACAAAGAAGTCTTGTTGCTCAAGGAATGATGGGTAGAGCTAACATTCAAAGAGATATCTTTTTGCAAAATGAACAAGCTAAGGCGCAGGGACTACAAGGTATGGCTCAATCTCTTGCACAAGAAAGAGCTGCAACAGGAGCATACACATCTGCATTAGGTGAAGTAAAAACATTTGATATTGGACAGGCTGCTGCTGAAAAAGAATTAAGAGCATCTATGGGTATGCAATATGAACAAATGGCTAGTGCCGAAAGAGCTGCTGAAAAGGCTGCTCAAGCACAAATAGCTGCTGCGGATGCGCAAAGTGGTGGTAAAAAATAATGAAGTTATACGGTGAATATTGTAAAGCAATGTACGATAGAGAAATGATTTCTAATGATCATAGCTTTATTGTATATAAATCTTTTGAAGATGGATCTTTATATATTCATTCTGTATATACTACTCCAGAGGCTAGAGGAAAAGGAGCCTATCTGGAGCTAGAACAACAATTAATAAATAAGGTAAAGCCTAGCTCTATCTTTTGTTATGTAGATACTACAACTAATAATCCAACTCTGTCTTTAAAAGCAATACTAAAGTCAGGGTATACAATATTTAGTACAACCTCAGAGAGCATAATGTTAAAGAAGGACATGTAATGGCTAAGAAGAAAAAAGAACAAAAAGTAGATATAACTAAATTAGATCCTAGCTTCTTGGATACTGTACGTAATGCAGGTAAAGAGATGCAAAAAAAGAATATGTCTACAGAAGAAGATGCAAAGCAAGTTCCGGTAGGAGGTATGAGTAAAATGCCTGATGAACAAGCTCAAGCTTTGCGTGAAAAATTAGTATCCAAAAAGACAGGTGCTAATGAAGCTCCTGTAGAAGATATGCAAAACCAAGATCCGAGCGAACAACCTCCTAAGGGACCTCCTGAAAAAGAAGAGCCTTCAATGTTTGGATCAGAAAATTTTAAATCAGCTTTTTCATTCTTTGGACCACGGTTAGCTGCTTTGTTAGTAGGTGGAGAAAGTGCCTTAGAGACTACCGATGAAATGTTAAAAGGATATCAAAGAGAACAAGGTCAAGGCACACTCAGTCCTTATGAGCAAATAAGAATAAACCAGGCTCAACAAAGATTAAATCTAGCAGCAAAAGGAGAACAAGGTAGATCTAGCAGATTTGATAGAGGATTAGCTTTTAAAGAAAAAGAGGCTAAAAAGATACCTTCTAAGTTCTTAGGAGAAGTTGTAGGTAAGTCAACCGTTCTTGATCAAATAAATTATGTAAAGCAATTATCTGAAAAGGTAGGTAAAGATCTAAGAGGTCCTTTCTCATCTAGAGCTAGGAGTTCATTAGTTAACTTAGGATTTACTAAAGATGCTGAATTTGTAAAGCTACGTACAGCCTCTAAAGATTTGTTAGCTAAATATGTTAAGTCTATTACAGGAGCCCAAATGTCAGATGCAGAAGCTAAGCGATTGATGGCTGTTGTAGCTAGTGAGAATGATACCTATGAAAACTTTAATGCTAAACTATCTACCTTACAAGAAATTATAGCTCAGGAAAAAGAGTCTGTTATAAAAGCATTAGAGCAACAAGGATACTCAGCTAAAGGGTTAAGCGATAAACAAAGAGCGTCGTTTGTAGTAAATGTTTTAGAAAAAAGATTGAGAGCTGTAGAAAAAACTTATGATGAGGATAAAAAAGATCCTAGAGAAGATTTAATAAATAAATATATTGACTAAGAGGAATTATGGCAGAATACACTAAAGAACAATTATTAGGAGCTTTAGAAAAAGCAGATAAAGCTGGCGATACTGAAGCCGCTAAAGCAATTGCATCTAAATTAAAAGAAACGCAAGACCCTAAAGATGAAAAGTTTAAAGAACAGTTTATGTCCATAGGTGAACAGGCTCTAGGGGTTAGTACAGATATAGAAGATGAAGCAGACATCTCGGCTGCTGTTGCTAGTAAGATGGGTATGCAGAAAGGTTTGACAGGAGGATTTAGAGAAAACCTAGCTGCGGCTGGAGACACTGTTGAAGATGTATTAGAAGCTGCTGCTACTGGGTTTATGAAAAATGGTATTCAAGGCACAGTAGATTCTATGCCAGATATAAAAGATACTTTTGATAAAAATTTAACTGCTGAGAAACAAATAGAAGCAAAAGCCAGACAAAAGTACCCTGCTCAGTTTGCTCTAGGAGATTTAATAGGCACAGGTATAGGAGAGTTTACAGTACTAAAAGGAGCTAAAGGATTTAAAGCTCTAGCTAATCAAACAGGATTTAGTTTAGTACATGGTCTAGGTAGAACAGAAGATGAAACAT
>Ga0310343_10000678_pt1 | contig 16567 bp, 7 predicted proteins | sample HC15DNA2025_MG_FD_203519 | JGI IMG/M metagenome (GOLD analysis project Ga0310343, IMG submission 203519) | Marine microbial communities from station ALOHA, North Pacific Subtropical Gyre - HC15-DNA-20-25_MG | ecosystem: Environmental > Aquatic > Marine > Oceanic | place: Pacific Ocean: North... | reverse complement strand
CTTCTACGATGCAGCTGCTGCATTAGACGAGAAGGGCGTGTCTGGTGAGGGTAGAGTAGCTGTTCTTAACCCAAGACAGTACTACGAGCTTATCCAAGGCGTAGAAACAAACGGTTTAATCAACCGTAACGAGAGAGGAGATGCGTTACAATCAGGTAACGGAATCATTGAAATAGCTGGTATCACCATCTACAAGTCAATGAACATCCCATTCTTCGGTAGATTCGGTACTAAGTTTGGTACAGCATCTGCTACAAACCCCGGTGTTACAGACCCCGGAGCAACAGGTGACTTCGTAGAAGTTGCTATGGTTGATGAGACTGCTGGCTCAACTGCAACTAAGACTGTTAACTCTTATGGTAACGGTACATCTGCATTTGAAAACAGCTGTGGACTTATCTTCCAGAAAGAAGCTGCTGCTTGCGTTGAAGCAATCGGCCCACAAGTTCAGACAACATCTGGAGACATCTCAGTGGTATACCAAGGTGATGTAATTCTAGGTCGTCTAGCTATGGGTGCAGATGCACTTAACCCTGCTGCTGCTGTTGAGCTCGTAGCTGGTGTGGCAACAAGCCGCAACGCTGCTGGTGAATCAACAACTGTTGGAAACGCTAGTTTCTAATTTACATTTTATACGGAGGCTTCGGCCTCCTTTTTTTCTTATGGCTACCACAACTATTGACACCGATACCGAACTATCCGCAGTGAACTCTATACTGGGAGCTATCGGACAAGCACCAATCACAACACTAAACACATCAACTGGTGGTAACTCTTTGACCTCACAGATCTCAGAGAACCCAGAAATAGCATTTATATATAACTTACTACGTGATGCAAATGTTGACACACAGTCAGAAGGCTGGCACTTCAACACAGAAAAACACGTAGCATTTACCCCCAATGAGGACGGGCATATCTTGATAGGCAACGATATACTATCAATGGATCTGCATGACAATCAAGCTAGAAGAACCTATAATTTTGTACGACGCAACGGTAGGCTATATGATAAGCAAGATCACACAGATGTCTTCACAGGTGCTATAGATCTTGATGTTGTTAGATTATATCAATTTGAAGATCTACCTGTTGTCTTCAGAAGATACATAATATATAGAGCATCTAGAATAGCAGCTACACAGCTTGTAGCTAACCCACAGCTAGTTAGATTACTAGGTGTACAAGAACAGCAGGCAAGAGCAGCCTTACAGGAATACGAATGTAACCAAGGCGATCATAGTATGTTTGGATTCGAAGACGATTCTGCATACCAAACATATCAACCATGGAGAAACCTTAGACGATAATGGCAGGCGTAACACAAACAATCCCATCGTACTCAGCTGGGATGTCAGAACAACCTGACAACTTAAAATTTCCCGGTCAGGTAGTAGAGTCTGTAAACGCTATACCAGATATAACCAAGGGTCTATTTAAAAGACCGGGACTAAAACGAATAGATACATCAGCAATAACTGGTGATAATGGAGGTGCTGGTGGCACTAGACAGTTTTCTACTAACGAAGGTAAGCTAATAAATGTACAGTCTGCTGGTTCGTGGTTTCACTATTATAGAGATGAAGCAGAGGGATCGTACATAGGTCAAATAGCCTCTGATGGTGAGGTGCGTATCTGGCGTTGCAGTGATGGACGCTTAATGACTACTGCTTATGGGACAGGTGGCGAAACAGCTATCAAAGCTTACCTCGCAACTAGCACTCCAGAAAATATACAAACCTTAACAATCAATGATTCTACTTTCGTTTCAAATCGTGACACTGGCAATTCTAGTACTGTTATAACAACTAATTTTGCTGCCACATATTCCCAGTCCGGAACAACAATAACTGTTACAAAAGTTGACCATCAACTAACAGTAGATGAAAGTGTAAATTTAAATTTTACATCTGGTAGTGCGGTAGACGGTGAGTTTAGAGTAGTTTCAGTGCCGAGCACCAGCACATTTACAGTAACTGCTGCATCTAGTGCTACAAACTCTGGAAATGTATTAGTTGCACCTATAACAGATTTAGATGTAGATAAGCATTTTGCTTTGATAGAACTTATCAGAGCAGAGAATGGTAGACAGTATGGACTAAATATTACAAATGGTACAGATGCTGCTAGTCGAAATGTAATACTCAAACGTGCTACAAGAATTAGAATCAAGAGTCAAACACTAAATGAAGAGGTCGGTAGTGGAGAGTGTTATGGTATAGGCACTGAAGTTTTTGATATATCTACAGATGCTAGTGCAGACCTAGTACCAACAGGAAATGTTAATACCTCTACTGAAACTATAACTAAAACGGGTCACGGATTCGATACTGATACTATTTTACTATATCACTCTGGCGGTGGTATTAGTATGCAAGATAACAACAATAACTTTTCAGATAATCGTGATTTCTATGTAAGTAAGATTGATGATAATAATTTTAAACTTAAGTTTGGCCCGACTGGTAATACAACAAATACCCTAGATTTAACCAATGCTGGTAATGGTAGTCAAATGTTACGTCGAGCTGAAAAGGGTATAGTTATAGGTGCAGATGGTAATTTAAAATATAGTAATCAGAAAAAGAATCTTGTTTTTCGTATATCTACACTAGGTCAACAAGGTAATGCTGATAATAGTTCTACTAATTTTGCTTGTAGTTATCAGCCAGAAGTTACACTGTTACATGGTGGTGAAGGTTGGGAAACTGGCGACCAAATTACTGTAGCTATGACTGGGCAAGGTTTTGGTGGTGGTGGTACTCAAAGTACTGGTGACGATAAGCGTGTAGCTACATATACTATAGAAGTAACCGATCATGAAGAGACTACAGTAGCAGCTAAATACAGTGGATCTAGCACAGGTCTTATACGTCCAGCCGTTACACCATTTGATTCTGATACAACTGTTACCTCAGATACTATATTAGCTGGTATGAAATCTGCCATTGAGCAGATAAGTAATACACCTATAACTGTTGAGATTATAGGCTCTGTCATGTACTTGTCTAGTGAAAGCACGTTTAACGTGGAGATAGTAGAAGAAGATTTGATGCGAGTTATGCAGAACTCTGTCAACGATGTTACTAATCTACCAAACCAGTGTAAACATGGTTATATCGTACAAGTTAAGAACGCACGAATGGCAGATGAAGATGACTATTATCTACGTTTTGACGGTCAAAATGACAAGGATGGTAGCGGAGCTTGGTCTGAGTGTGCAAAGCCGGGTATAGCTAAACGTCTGTTTAACATGCCGGTTGTTATTCAACGTACAGCTACAACTACATTTACTGTAAAACAATTTGACTATCACGATAGACGAGTTGGAGATCCGGTAACTAACCCATTACCATCATTTATATCTACAGATGCTAACGGAGATTTTGATGGTAGAATTAATAAAGTATTATTTTTCCGTAATAGATTAGCTCTATTGTCAGGAGAGAATGTAATACTGTCCAGACCGGGTACATTAGGTAAACCAGATTTCTTTGCAGAGTCTGCACTAACAACATCAGCTAGTGACCCCATTGATATATCTGCTGCGTCTATGTTTCCTTCGGAGCTATTTGATGGTATAGAGATCAATACAGGTCTTATTGTATTCAGTTCAAACCAACAGTTTTTATTAACATCTGATGATACTGTACTAAACCCTGATACAGCAAAACTAAAAAGTATTGCTACGTTTAATTATAATATAGATATGCCTCCTATATCTCTAGGTACGACAGTTGCTTATGTAGATAACTCTGGTAGATTTAGCCGACTAAATGAAATGGCTAATATTGCAAGAGAAGGAGAGCCTAACATCGTTGAAGTTAGTAAAGTTGTACCATCATTGTTACCAAATGATATAGACTTACTGACAAACTCACGAGAAAATGCTATAATATTATTAGGTAAAACTGGCACTAATATAGTATTTGGTTACAAATATTTAAACATAGGTGATAAACGTCAACAGGCTGCATGGTTTAAATGGAAACTAAATAAGAATCTAATATATCATTTTATTATAGATGATGAGTATTTTGTTTTAGATAGTGACTACTATTTACAAAGTATGCAACTAGTTGAGTCTACAGAAGATCTTAGTATTACACAAGATGGAGTTAATTATTTACTACATTTAGATAATTATGTGCCTTTATCTGGTGGTACATATAATGCAAGCACTAATAAAACTACATTTACTGTACCTTGGTTAAATCAGATCTCTAACGCTGCATATAATTTAGCAGTTATAGATACAATCGCTGGTACAAATAATGCCAGACTTGTAAGGTATCAGACAACTCCTGAGTTAGAAACATCAGGAACTACTTTAACACTACAAGGAGATTGGGCAACTGGTGTTACATCAGGAAACCCACTTCACATAGGCTATGTCTATGATTATCAGGTTACGTTTCCTAAATTTTATCCATTTAAGAGTGGAGGAGAAGGTAAGGTGCAATCTGATGTAAACTCATCTTTAGTTTTACATAGAGTCAAGTTACACTTTGGTAAACTTGGTACATATGAAACTATTTTAGAACGTTTAGGTAAAACAGATTATACAGAGTTGTACGAGTCTAGTATTCTAGATGAGTATGATACTAACTCTGCGCCATATCTAGAAACTTATATCAAGACTGTACCTATATACGAACGTAATACAAATATAACTCTTACACTTAAATCTTCTCATCCGTCCCCAGCTACGCTACATGCGTTATCTTGGGAAGCTGATTACTCACCCAGATTTTATCAACGTGTCTAATTACATACACCCAATCACATTGGAGGCTGCCACCGAGGTTGCCTCTAATCTCCGTCCAGATGACCGCAGAGAGGTCGAAGAAGGCCATGGGATACCATCAGCCCTCTTACCCTCTTTGATGTCTCAGAATCCCTCCTACGTGTATTTCACAGTGCCTGACGGCAAGACTGCTGGCATGGCCGGAGTAGGACAAGAAGGTGACATATGGATGCTTTGCACTCCAGATATACACCGATACCCAATTACATTTGCAAGAGAGGCCAAGCGGTATGTCGATAGCCGTACTGAGCCCCTCCTCTGGAATATAGTTGACAGTAGAAACACAGCACATCTTAAACTGCTGAAGTTTCTTGGCTTTAAGTTCTTACGTAAGCTAGAACATGGGCCGAACAATGTAACATTTATTGAATTTTGCCGTGTGCGTAGACGCTAATGCAGGGGCTAGAGCCGCTGCTAGACAAAGAAAACTAGAGAAAGACGCTGTATTCAAGCAAAAGGCGTTACAGTTCTTTAACAAAGAAACTACCTTTGAAAGGACAATGGACAGGAATGTCCTTGGATATAGTCGTGCAGAAGCTGATGCAAAGAGCAGAGCTTTGAAACTACAAGGTAGAGGTAGACGTATTAAACAAGATGCTGTTGCTAAATACTTTAGAACTAAGAAAGTAAACGAAGGTGGCAGATCCAGAAAGTATGGTAAAGCACAGTATCAAGCATTGCTTCAACAAGAAGCTAGAATAGATAATGCTATAAACAGAGCATTTGGAGCAGATCTGGCATATGCTCAGACAGCAAATCAACGTCAGTTCTTAGCTGCAAACGCTAGAGCTAGAGAACAGCTAGGCGTACCAGCATCGTATGGTGCACCTGTGATGTTACCTCCAACAAATAGACTTGGTGGTGCTCTACAGATAGCAAGCAGTGTAGCAAGTATATACTCAGGATTCGGATTCGGAGATTAATTAATGACATCATCATTCCGTGACCCCAACCGTATGGGGGCAACTAACTATCTATCTACTGAGGCTGATCTAACACAGTCAGTTAATAAAGAGATTGATAATAACATTAAGGATACAAGAGAGTTTTACGATCAAATGGCAGAGCTTGAAAGGCAACGCTACGATCAAAGATTTGATAATCTTGCTTTGCTTACAGATTTTGTAAAAAAAGCTGCCCCTATAGTTAAACAGGTCAGGCAAGCAAATGAAGATAGAAACCTGTATCAAACAGAGCTTGACGACTATATGGCTGGGATCAAGATAGTCGATAAAGAGTTTGAAGAAATAGAAGCACAGCAAAAAGCAGCAAATAATCAAACAAAAGAGTTTGCTGCTGCCGCAGAAGCTGATGCAAAAGATCCTACAAAAAGTAAAGAAGAAAGGCAAGAAGCTGCTGAAGCTGCTAATGTATTTGCAGAAGGTAGTTTTACTTATGCCGAAGGTTTAAGTTCTAAAAATGACGCAAAAGAATTTGCTAAAAACTATAGTCAATATTACAAAGTAGCTATTAAAGATGATGGATTTGCAGTTGTAGATAATCGTATACTAAATGATAACTCAACTCGTGAAGAAGCTCTTTTACATAACAGAGAAATACGTAGAATAATATTTCAGAACTATATACGTGCAAGACGTGAGCGTGGACTTAGACCATTAACAAGAGGCGAAGTGCTTAAATTTATAGCACCCTCGGTAAAAAAAGCTGAAGATAACGGCATACTAAAATGGAATGAAAGAAGGCAAACATTACTTGCACAGCAAAAGGCTATCCAAGATAATGATGAAGTTAGCTCTATGTTTCAAAACAAAGAAACACTTGCTAATGATGTATTAGGAGAACAGGGCTGGATTACTGCTAAAAAAAGAGCATATGAAGCTGGTGGAGCAACAGCGTCAGAAGCTAGTCAATTAGCGTTTAAGGACTTTGGTGATATAGTCGAACCTATGCTTGAAGATGTAGGTAGTGGTGTTGATGCTGGAGATATATCTACCTTTCTAGATATTGAATTTGATTTCCCGGGTGGTCGTATGAAGATGAACGATCCAAATGCACCAAAAGGGGCAAAGCGGTTACATGCAAAACTAACTGCCGCAGTTGTATCATATCAAAACAATGCTATAGAACAAGAAGAGGACAATAGAGCGTTAGAAATAGTAAAGTGGGAAGGTACTTCTCATCCTGAGTTTCTAAAAACTCTAGAAGAAATAAAAGACCCAAGAGCACAAGCTGATGCTATAGATAAATACGTTCTTAATTTTAGAAAAGAGTTTAATATTGTTGACGACGATGAGTTGCCAGATTTTATGAAAAACTTTTTAGCTAGCAGATCTTTTGCAGATGAGTCTATTGTAGTTGAAATTACAAGTAGAAGACGTAACAATCTTCCTATAACTCAAAGCATGATAGACAAGATAGCAGATCCTGACATACGTGATGAACAGGCTAAGTATGTAAACACACCAGAACTCGGTGCATTTACAGAAGAAGAGGCAGAAAGTATGGATGAGAGAGTTGTTGCTATTGTAAAAGAAGGCAAACAGTTACGAGATCTTAACCAAGCTAAAACCGATCAATACATTGTTACACGAAACAACGCAAAAGAATATATTACTGAAAGATTCAAAGAACTTGTTGTAGGTGGTCAGGCTAGAAAAACTGCTATGTCTAATGCTATAAAAGAAGCAAAAGCATTTGTAAAAGATGGTACATTTGATAAAGAAGAAATACTACCTATAGATACACAGGCTACAAAAGATCTACAGGCTACACTAAACGCTCTTAGTAAAGATCCAAGTCTAATATATAGTTCTGAAGAGTGGGCAGGCGAAGCACCTCATCTAGCTATAGCACGTGAATATGAGAGAACTGGTGGTAAAACTCGTTATCCTTCATACTACATGCGGTTTAATTTTATAAAAAATGCTGACGGTGCATATCTAACACCAGAAGAAATATTTAAAGCAAGGATTGCTAAAGTAGATAAGAAAGAAGAATCTAAAGAGGAGTTACCAGAACGTAAAGAGCTAGACAATGTTGAGGATCAAAATAAACTGCTAAACAAAAACAACGCTACTAAAACTCTAGATGTTGCATCTAAAAATGATAACATAGAGTGGATGATAAAAACTGCACCTAGCGTTAGTGGACTAAATGCTGAAATGTTTATACGTCAGCTAGAGACAAATATACAAAAACAACATTTTATAGGCGGTATTACTATACCACACAAACAAAAGACAACTCTGTCAAAAGAAGACAATGATAAGTTATTGGAAGCTGTACCAGAGTTGAAAGAAGCACCCTTCTTAAACCCAAACACACTATCAACGGCGGCAATCAATGCAATGTTAAAGTTGAATATTTAATACTAAGGTATAATTATGAGCGAAGATCCAAGTGTAAAACTTGAGATAGACCAACAGGCTTTTGACTACGTAAACGATCAAGTAAATCAATTAGCTGATACAATCGAGGAAGACGAAGAAGCTAAGGCTCAAGTCGCAAAACAAGAACAGACCACGGAAGAACAAGCTCTTGCTCAACAAGATGACCCACGTAATGCAGAAAAGTGGGGTTTCAAGGCATTAGTCAAAGAAGGTCAGTCTATCGTATCCGGTGGCTTACAAGATACTGCATCCTCTGTAGCTACCTTTGCCGAAAGAACAAAAGAAGCATTGGACGGCACAATGCAAAGAGAGATCCAAGAACAAGGTTACTACAAACCTGACTGGGATCCATTTGTAAACTATGATAATCCTATCGAAACAAAGACATGGTGGGGTAGACAGCTACGTGGACTGGTGCACTTTGGTTCATTAGCAGCTGGTACTGTGCTATCTGCCAAAGCCTTAGCCGCTAGTGGTTTAGGTCTTGGTATTAGTGGTGGTGCTGCAAAGCTACTTGGTGCAAACAGTTTTATCAGAGCTGCTGGTATTGGAGCTGCGTCTGACCTTATCTCTAAGGAGTCCGATGGTCAGAACGCTCTTGGTGCATTGCGTGACAGATATGGCTGGATTGATACACCACTATCTACAAGAGACACAGATCATCCTGTTGTGATGAAAGTCAAAAACATTGTAGAAGGTATGGGTATAGGGTTATTCTTTGATGGTATGACCTATGCTATAGGTAGAGGATCTAGTAAAGTTATAAAACAGATACAAGATAGAAACGCCAGTGTGTCTAAGCAGAGCACAGAAGCTGCTGTTGCACAGATACGTGAAGGCGAAGTACAGTTTCGTGCAGATAAAAACGCACCTGTATCTCAACCACACCAAGGTGCACATGTATCAGAGGTAGAACCAGACGTAGCACGTCAACAACTATCTCGTACACGTAACGAGTGGGGTTCTGAAGAAGGAGCTACTGGTTCTGTAACTACACCTGTAGAACGTGAGCGTATAGCTCTTAAGGGTGGTACAGATGTCAAACAGGTAGAGCGTGTACTCAAAGGTTTGATGAGCAGTGACAGGTTCGCAAAAGAACTCAAGGCAGCAAAAGGTGACAGAGTTAGATTAGCTCAGACATTTAAAGAAGCTGTAGATGGACACCAAGCTATAACACAGGGTAGAAACGCAGCAGAGCTATCACCTAACGAATATCTCAAGGAGTTACTAGAAGCAAACAAAGACGTTGTAGATGGTGTCGAAGTATTTACATCTAAGAATGTAGTTGTAACTGACCTAGTGGTAGGTTCATTACTTAAGCAATTACGAGATACTGGTATTGCTGGTAGAGAACTAGCAGACATTGTATCGCTAGATGACATAGATGGCCCAGCTAAACAGATTGTAGATACTATGCTAACTGCATTGTACCATACAAAGAAAGCTAGATTTGTAAAGTCTGACTCATTTAGAGCATTAGGTGCTGGTAAGAACAGAACTAAAAATATAGAAGATGCAGTCAAAGCTGACGTGGCAGATGCTAAAGAGTCTATCATGTCCGTGCTTAAGATAGCTAAAGATGATAAGAATGATGATCTACTAAACTCATTGTTTGAAGCTTTTTCTATGATGAAAGATGTCAATACACTTGATGACTTTGACAACTTTGCTAGAAAGATGATAAAAGGTGGACAGATAGATCCAAAAAGTGCAGACCGTACAGGTGCTATGATTCGTGAGCTAGAGGGTGTAATTACACACAGTATATTATCTGGTCCTAAAACACCAGCTCGAGCAATCATGGGTACAGCCATTGCAACGTTCATGCGTCCTATGGCTACTACATTAGGAGCTACGTTACGTTACCCATTCAAGGGTGACAGTGCTACTATACGTGCAGGCTTGGCATCTATGAACGCTATGATAGAGTCTATACCTGAGTCCTTTACATTGTTTAGAGAAAGACTAAACTCATATTGGAAAGGTGACATAGCATCCATTAAGACACGTTACTCTGAGTTTACTCGTGGTGACGAGAACTGGGAACTTATACGTAGATGGGCAGAAGATAGTGGTAGAGCTAGTTTTGGAGATCGTGCAGCATTTGCAGTAGCAAACATGGCAAGGTCTATGAACAACAGTAACTTGTTTACATACTCTACTAAGATCATGGCCGCAACTGACGATGCGTTTGCATACATTATAGGTCGTGCTAAGATGCGTGAGAAAGCTATGCGTAATGTTCTTGACCTACAATCTGCTGATGGCATCAAGCTACCAGAGATAACACCAGAGGTCATGAGAGCATACGAAGATGACTTCTATGCACAGGTATTTGACTCACAAGGTAATATTATTGACGAGGCTACTAAGTTTGGTAGACGAGAAGTAACACTTACACAGGAGCTTACAGGCTTTGCAAAAGGTCTTAACGATGTATTTAGTGCTAACCCTTGGGCAAAACCATTCTTTCTATTTGCTAGAACTGGTGTCAATGGTCTTGCACTTACAGCAAAGCACACACCCGGTTTTAACTTCTTAGTCAAAGAGTTTAACGATATTGCATTTGCATCACCTAGCAATCTAAAAAACGTAGAACGCTACGGTATTACAAACGCAGTCGAGCTAGCCAACGCTAAGGCGTTACAAACAGGCCGATTGGCAATGGGCTCTGCTCTTGTGTTTATGGCATCAATGGCATGGATGCGTGGTGATCTTACAGGTAACGGCCCAGCTGACAGACAAAAGAGACAGCTATGGCTAGACTCTAAGTTTGAACCTAGAACTATAAAGCTAGGAGCTGTACGTGTAGGCTATGATACCTTTGAACCATTTAACCTTATCATGTCTACAATCGCTGACATAGGTGACGCAAGTTTACTTATGGGTGAAGAGTGGACAGAAAGAGAGCTACAGAAAGTATCTCTAGTTGTCGCACAGGCTATTACAAGTAAGTCCTATCTTGCTGGTATACAGTCCTTTGTTGATTTATTCGCTGGCCGCCCCGGTCAGTTTGACAGAATTATAGCTGGATTAGCTAACAACACCGTACCACTTGCTGGTTTACGTAATGAGTTGGGTAGATTATTTACACCATACATGCGTGAGATTGGATCTGGTATTGACCAGTCATTACGAAATCGTAACTTGCTTACAGAAGCCTTTGCAGGCCAACCACTTCCTGTTAAGTATGATATATTAAATGGACAGCCTATTAAGCAATGGGACTTCTTAACAAGAGCGTTCAATGCTTTTAGTCCAGTAACTTTAACATTAGATCAAAGCCCCGGTAGACAGTTTCTTTTCGATAGCGGCTACGATCTACGTCTTTCTACATACTATGCACCAGATAGTACTAACCTTACTGATACACCACGTATTAGATCTTTATTCCAAAAAGCTATTGGAGATCAAAACCTAGAGCGTGAACTAGATAAACTAGCCAAAGATCCTAAAGCTATAGCATCGCTTGCACAGATGCGTAAGGACATACGTGATGGTAAACGTGCTCAGTATGATGCTAGAAACTACTGGCATAACGGCAAGATAGACGCTTTATTCCAAGAAGCCAGACGTAAAGCATGGGCATCAATTATGGAGATGCAAGAAGTTGCTGAAGTCATAGCTGAACAAAAAGAAAAGAAACGTCAAAAGTATCTCAAGAAGGTACAAACTAACGAAATACTTAACATAGCTAAATAAATGTCAACACAATCTTTTTTGGCACAAAACGGAGATCCAAGTACTAATAGTGGTAACGTAGCTTTTTCGATAGATACATTCTCAGAAGATGAGATAAAAGTATATGTTAATGAAGTTGAGAAAACTAACGGTGGCTCTAACTTACATGACTACACTATACCAGACTATACTACAACAGGTGGTACAGTTACATGGAATACAACAGGAAATAATGTAGTTCCAACTTCTAGTCATCGAATCCGTATAGTACGCCAAACAAAAATATTAAACTCAGGCAACAATGCTGTACAAGGTAAAGCTACATTTTCAGCTGGTGCAGCCGTCAAAGCCACAGACTTAAATAATAATACAAAACAGGTTCTTAGATCATTACAAGAGCATAACGATCAAAAGATACAAACATACGATATACAAGCTGATGCAGTTACTACAACTGAGATTGATGACGAAACGATTGTAAACGCAAACGTATCTCCATCAGCTGCAATAGCTGGTACAAAAGTTACACCAGCCTTTGGAAGTCAAAACTTATCTACATCAGGCACAGCTGCAACAGGTGCTCTTACAGTTACAGGTAACATTGCTGTATCTGGTACTGTAGACGGCAGAGATGTAGCAACCGATGGTAGTAAGCTAGATGGTATAGAAACTGGTGCAACAGCAGATCAAACATCGTCTGATATAAAAACATTATTAGCTAGCGACAACTTAACAGATGCACACTTAGCTGCAAACTCTGTTGGGACTAGCGAAATAAAAGATGATGCAGTTACAAACGATCAACTAGATAACTCTATTGTAAGTGCTATAGCTGCTAACACATCAAAGACTACTAACCAAACTCACACAGGTGATGTTACTGGATCAGTTGCTCTTACTATTGCTAACAATGCAGTTACTACAGATAAGATAGCTGACAACGATGTTAATGACGATAAGCTATCTCACACAGGTGTAACACCCGGTAGTTACGGTACAACTACATCTATTCCGACAATAGTTGTAAATGCTCAAGGTCGTGTAACCTCAGCATCTGGTAATACTATTGATACAAATTTAGTTGCAGATACATCACCACAACTTGGTGGTAACTTAGATGTACAAGATAAAGAAATACAGACCAGTCTAAGTAATGGTAATATAATACTTACTCCTAACGGAATTGGAAAAGTTGAAATAAAGGGAAACACTAACCCTGCCTCAGTAAAGTTTAATTGTGAAAATAATACTCATGGCGTAACTATAAAAGGGCCAGCTCACAGTGCTGGTGCAGGCTATACACTTACTTTACCTGTAAACGATGGAGATGCTGGTCAGTTCTTAAAAACAGATGGACTTGGAGTTCTATCTTGGGACACTGTATCTGGTGGTGGAGGTGGTGGAGGCACTGCTGCACCAAACAATATAGTTGGATTAACAGAAACTGTAGATGGCAACCGTACTGACTTTAGTATGTCAGTTACACCAGCTAGTGCACAGAACTTGATTGTAAGTGTAAACGGTGTTGTACAAAAACCAAACGCTGGTACAACAATCGCTGGTAGTGCAGAAGGTTACTGTGTAGATGGAGCTACACTTAAGTTTGCTACAGCCCCTGCTAATGGATCTAGTATATTTATCATAGAGCACGCAGCTACAACAGCTTCTGACAGAATTGTTGAAGGTAACTCTAATGTAGATATATTTGACGACAACTCTACATCACGTGCAGTTGTTAACCTAGATGGTAATGAAAAATTTAGAATCAACGAAGGTGGACAGATTGGTCTTGGTGGTGCTAACTACGGTACAGATGGACAGGTACTAACAAGTCAAGGCTCTGGTGCAGCTGCACAATGGGAAACAATACCTATTGAAGTTGCAAACGATACAAGCCCACAGCTTGGCGGTAACTTAGATGTGCAAGCTAGCGAGATAACTACAAGCACAACAAACGGTAATATCAAGCTTACACCAAATGGTACAGGTGTTATCGAAGTCAAAGGTGCTAGTGGTAATGATGGTACACTACAGCTAAACTGCTCACAAAACAGTCATGGTGTAAAGATCAAGTCCCCTGCTCACAGTGCTGGTGCAAGCTACACACTTACCTTACCTGTAAATGATGGTAACGCTAACCAAGTCCTTAAAACAGATGGTAGTGGAGTCTTAGCTTGGGTTGACCAAACTACAGACACAGTAGTAGGTGGTGCAACAGGTGTTGATTTTAATGACAATGTTAAAGCAAGATTTGGTACAGGTAATGATTTAGAAATTTTTGTTGATTCTAATAATGCTAGTCATATAAAACAAATGACCGATGGCCAGTACTTAAATCTTCATGCAAATGATTTTTGGGTAGGAGATCAAGCTGGTGTTGAAACTTATATAATTGCTAACCATAATGATGCGGTAAAATTATATTACGACAATGAAAAAGTTTTTGAAACCACTGCTGCCGGAACAAAAGTAGGAAGAACAAGTAGTAGTAACTCTTATATAGAAATTATTAATAGTGGAGGAACTGCTGGCTTTATATATGGTTCAAGTAATGACCAAATGTGGATTATGGACCGTGAAGGTCATGCGTTTTTTAAAGGTGTTAAAGACGGATCAGCAGAGCTATATTACGATAATTCTAAAAAGCTACATACAGCAGCTGGTGGTATTGATGTAACTGGAACTATAGATGCAGATGATGTTATTGCTATAAATTCTAGTTCTACCGCAGATCTTAGATTACAATATAGTGCAAATAATAGACTTGTTGTTAGAGCTGCATCTTCATCTGCCAATATAATTACACAAAATAATTCTGACTTAGCGTTTAGACACGATAGTGGTACTGGTAGTGGTACAATAATAGCTTCTGTAGACGCTTACGGACTCAACACCGGTAATAATAAAAGACTACAAATTAAAGATAATAACGGTGATGTTTCTGGAGTAATTGAAAATTGGGATAGTAGTGCAAACGCATTAAAAATAGGGGCTGACCCCGCTAATGGTGCTGGTGGCTCATACATATCACTTCAAGTTGACGGATCTGAACAAGCTAGAATTGGTAATGGTATATCTTTTAATGGAGATAGCGCAACTGCAAACTTTTTAAATGACTATGAAGAGGGTACATTTACCCCTAATTGGCAAGGTGTGACCACTGGTGGAACAACAGGCTACAGTTACAATTACGGAGGCTATACAAAAATAGGTAATACTGTGCACATTCGGATGTACACCGTTATTACTAGCTCAACTGGAAGTGGAACATGGTTTGTCACAGGCTTACCTTTCGCCTCTGTAAATAGTCTTTATGGTATTACTACTGGTAGTTGTATGCTAGAAAATTATAATTGGAATAATAATCTCACGTGGATCGTTCCTTATAAAGATTCTGGCACAAGTTATTTATATTTTTACGGATCTGGAGACAGCCATCAGTGGCTGCCCTTAAACATCAGCGAAGACGTCACTTTTAGTATTATATTAGGTATTACTTATCAGGCAGCATAAATTATGGCATTAACAAAAATTTTAACAGAAGGCATTAAGGATGGCGAAATCCTTAATGTCGATATAGATGCAAATGCGTCGATAGCAAGAACAAAACTTGCAAACGTAGATTTAGTAGACGACACTTCACCACAACTTGGCGGCAACTTAGATGTTAATACAAAGAATATTGTATTTGGTGATAGTTCTGATGGTAGTTCTGATGACGTTTTATCATTTGGAGCTGGCTCGGACTTAAGACTTTACCATGATGGTAGCAACAGCTATATAAAACAAGTTAGTAGTGGTACTGGTAATTTATTAATTTTTGCTGATGGACATGAAATTCAACTCATTCCAAAATCAGGAGAGCCGGGAATTAAGGTTGTCAATGATGGAACTGTAGAGCTGTATTACAATGGCACTAAAAAGTTTGAAACAACAAGTTCAGGAGTAGATATAGCTGGAAACTGCACTATTACTGGTAATTTTAGAGGTAACGATAACGTAAAATTAAATCTTGGAAATGGTGATGACTTACAAATTTATCACGATGGAACATATAACAGGCTAGCTGCTAATGGTCAAATATTTTTACAAAATAAAGCTGCTAATGAAACTTATTTAGCTGGTTATGAAAATGGAACAGTAGAGTTATACTACGACAACAGTAAAAAGTTTGAAACTATAAATACAGGAGTAAGGGTACATGGAAGCATTGGTATAGGTACAGCAAGTCCTAACAATGCTATCCATCTAAAAGGTACAGATCCTGTAATTGAAATGGAAGATACAGCTGGAGGTGATAGGCAAGGTATATTTGTTTCTGATGCTGGTTATTTAGGATTGTATAACTTTACTGATGGTAGAGTTGATATGGTCATAGACGGCACTGGCAAAGTAGGTATAGGTACAACAAGTCCAAGTCAAGAACTAACTGTAGCTGGATCTGATCCTGTAATTTCGGTTCAAGAAGCAAGTGTTAGTTCACAAGTTGACATAGGAACAGGAACTTCTACAGGTTTTATAAATATTCAAAAAGCTGATGGAACTAGGACTATTCAATTAAGTGGTAGTAATGACAGCTATTTAACTGGTGGAAACGTTGGGATAGGAAAAACAAGTCCTAACATAGGTAGTCATACAAAAACTTTAACAGTAAGTGATGTTGGAACAGGTGCAAGGGCAGCAGTTGAAATTGAAGGCAATACAGCTAATTGTCATGCTGCTTTAGAAT
>Ga0310343_10000676_pt1 | contig 16573 bp, 14 predicted proteins | sample HC15DNA2025_MG_FD_203519 | JGI IMG/M metagenome (GOLD analysis project Ga0310343, IMG submission 203519) | Marine microbial communities from station ALOHA, North Pacific Subtropical Gyre - HC15-DNA-20-25_MG | ecosystem: Environmental > Aquatic > Marine > Oceanic | place: Pacific Ocean: North... | reverse complement strand
CTCTTATAAAAGATACTTTTTGCATCTGGCCCGAAGACAGTGTTTTATTTGTAATTTTCTTATCAAGAATATTTTCATCAAAATCATCAAAAATTTTGAATTCTTCTATAAGTTTCATCAGATCAGAGTCATTTATCTTCTGTTCAGTACCATAGTTTAGATTTTCTCGTAATGAGTCCTCAAGAATTAATGGTGAAGCTCCTATATACCCTATTCTGCTAGATGATCTAATAACCCTTCCTTTTTCCGGATTTAATGCACCAGCTAATACTCCTAGCAGTGTGCTCTTTCCACTTCCATTTTCACCAGTAATGATATAGTGTTTGTCTTTTTCAAATTGAAAAGATAGATTATTAAAAAATAAATCTTCACTATTAGCAAATTTAAAAGATAGGTTTTGCATATCTATTGAGTAGTCTGAATCTTTATCTATCTTACTTTCAAATTCGTTTGAAATTTGATTATTGTTTTCAATAAGAAAAAGTTTTTCTAAATGAATATGTGTATTAAATAGTGAAGAGAGTGCAGCATTTATTCCTCCAATTGATTGCACAAGTCTTAACGTAACACCAATAAATTCAAGTGTTATTAAATTACGTACTTGATTAATTACAAGAATTATGGATATTAGAAAAACAGCTATAAAATTCGGAACCGATGAGTTGATGTCTGAATATTTAAATTTTCTTTTTTCAGATTTATACAGAGACTTTAAATTAGTATCAAAATTATTTAGTTCTTCTTTTTGCGTATTTAAAATTTTTATTAAATACAGATTATCAACAATTCGTTGAATATTTCGAAGAGAGTATTGTGAAAAATGCCATGATTCATCCATTGCCTTTCTACCCTTCATCAGTAAAACCTTTGTGGGATAATAAAGAACTACTATTGCACCAATAAATATAGCCAAAACTTGAAAATTAGAATATGACAAATAGATAGTAAAAATTAAAACTTGGATAATGCTTGAAACAATATTTGCAAAAGAATTAAAAAAATATGCAATATGTACACTCAAAGTTTCAATATAATAAGTTGCATCAGCAAGCGAGTAATTTCCCTTTTTATATACTTCCTTCATTAAGTAAAGTTTTAAACTACCTTCAATATCTTTTGTTAATGAAAAAATGTTGTACTTTCCTAAGAAATTAAGAATATATCTAATAACTACGATTATCGGAATGGAAATTGCATTATCTAAAATTAATTCTATATATTGATTTTCAATTACATTTTCATTTGTTAGTAAATTTGAAAAGCATAAAATTATAGCAATATCCGCAAGACTTATTCCATTAGATATAATTGCAGAAAATATAATCCTGATTTTTTTTCTTTTAATATTTGTTAATCTTGAAACGTAAATAACATCTTTAAAAATTTCTTTAAATTTTTTCACAATAATTATGATAATAATGATTTCAATTCAATTAGATACTTATTAATTTTTATGAAAAATGACAACCTATAAAATATTTTTTAATATTTTCACTATGTTTATTGTATTATTGATAAATTTATCTAACATTACGCTTATTAACTTAGAAATTCTTAAATATGAAAAATAGTAATAAACATATTTCTTTTTTATTAATGGGTGGATTTGGTAATCAAATTTTTCAATTCTGTAAAGCAAAAGATTTTCAAAATAAAGGATATATAACAACAATTGATACATCAAACTATGCAAGGTTTAAAGGTGTTGATATGTATCCAAATATTCACAGGGAGCAGGTTTTTCCAATAAGTTACTTTGGCTTTCAGGAAACTCCAAACAATATTAAATCAATCTACAAAAATCTAAAAAGATTAAAAAAGTATCGTTTTATACCCTCTGTACTTAATCCCTCAAAGGAAATAAACGATCAAAACATCCATACGACTAAGTTTAAAAAATATAATTATGCAATAGGTTATTGGCAAAACATAACATTAATTAAAAAATATAAAAATTTTGTAATTGAGTCTCTATCAAAAGATGAAGAACTTTTAAAATGTTTTAATTCAGACATAGTTGCAGGATCTACACTTTTACATGTTAGGAGGGGTGATTATGTAAATTTACATGAAAACCTCGATGATACGTTTTACATGAAATCACTAGAATACTGCAAGAATAATATTAAAAATTTTAATTATGAAATTTTTACTGATGATTATGAATGGGTAAACTCAAATAAGATTTTTAAAGATGCAAACTTTATTCACTCAGACAACATATCCGTAGAAAATACTATTAAAAGCTTTGGAAAAATGATCAAGAACGAAAATTTCATTATAGGAAATAGCACCTTTCCATTAATAGCTGCTGCATTGAGTGAAAACAAAAATTCAAAAGTCCTAGTTGCTGATCCATGGTTCATAAATAAAAGAAGAGACCTCAATCTCCCAGACAGTTGGATAAAAATAAGTAGATGAATCTAGTGTTACGTGTATAAGATATTCTTTAATTAATTTAAAAAATTTAATAAATAGTAAAATAAATTATTCAAAAATTGTTTAGTTTAATAAGATTATTTACTTAATATGTAAACACTATAGTTGTCAATTTTATCAATAAATTCATAATCTTTTTCTATAACTTCTAAAAAAAAATCTGGAGGTTTGTTATAAGTATCTTCAATTACAGCATAAAAAGGCTTATCAATTTTTAAATCTTGTAAAAAGATATTCTCAAGATTTGAATTATAATATCTGTTGTTTTTCCATTCATAAATTTCTTCTATGTATTTCATCTCAAACCACCACCACATTCTTGTAGCTGGTAATTTATTTGATTTTAAATAAATATCATCCCAGCTCTCATTTGAGATCCAAGATAGAACAAGCTTTGGGTCTCCATCCTCATACAAAAACTTTGATACTTTACTGTCTTGTGATATTTCTTCTGCAGCTTTCAAATAACTTTGATCTAAAATTGAAGTTCTTGTATAAACTACATCTCCAAATTGAAAAGCAAAAAACATAATTATAAAAATAAAGGAAAAAATTAAGTTTGACGACAAAGTTTTAATATTAAAAAAACTTAAAATGAAGTAAATAAATATAAAAATAATTAAATATTGTAAAAGTAAAATTACTTGTAAATAATTTGTAAATCTTGGGCCAGTTAGAAATAGATGTACAATTTCAAATAAATAGTAGGCAATAATTAAGGAAAACATTTCTTTTACGTCGTTTTTGATTTTCAGATTATCTTTAAAAAATAAAAACATAAAGATAAAGATGGAAGATAACACATGAGCAAATTGATTATGATCCCAGTTATAAAAAATTCCAAATTTTGATAGTTCGACTAAATTAATTTTACTTGAAGTGCCTATGCCAATACTATCAAAATGAAATTGATAATTAAGAAATAAAACATCGATTAGTTCAGATCTCCGCCAAAATATTATGATTGCAATAGCAAGTAAGCTTATGTTTGTAGTAAAAAAATATATAATAAATTCTAATTTTTTACGTAACTTGTATAACAAATATAAAAACAACAAACCACAAGATGCCAAATATGACTCTAAAAATAGTACTTGCAAAAACACAGCTGTACCAAAAAAAACAGTATTTTGTTTGTTTTGATTTAATAAAAGCTTGTAAGCAAATAACAATATTAAACACTGAAAAACCATTCCAATTGTTCTGTTATCGAATATTACATTTCCACCAAGAGTTGTGGAACTTAAGTCAACAACATAAACCATAGACAATAAAAAAGATATCATTTTCTGAGATGTCAGTTTGTAGCAAATATCAAATAGCAAAAGACTTATTAAAAGTAGTAGTAAGCTGTATAGAACATAAAAACCGAAATCTATATTTGAATAATCCGAAAAAATAAATATTAATTTAAAAATATAAAATATTGGTGGAGTGTGGTGATTCCAAGCTGCTTCAAAAGTACTCATGTCAAAATAGTGCATTTTTGAAGAAGTAAGTAGCATTATCTTTTGGTCTAGTTTTAATAATCTTGATTCAGCCTTTCCAAGTCCAAAAATAAACCAAGAAAGGTTGGATAAGATTATAAAAAAATAAGTTAGATATTTTTGATTTTTTGATCTTTTATGATTCATCAATTTTAATAATTTGTGAAAAAATTTGTATGCTTAATAGCAGAAAAACCATAGATATGATAAAAATAGGATTTTTGTGCACGAATATTGAATTAACAATTTTTTGATATAAAACAAAAATGTTCAAAAAAAATGAAACTATAAATAAAGTTAATGAAAGTTTTCCAATTGCATATTTTATAGGTCTAGTAAATCCATTAGTAAGGAAGAAAAGCACTCCATCTACAATTACAGGAACAATCCTTCCAAAACCATATTTTGATACTCCTTTGATCCTTTCAGCATGTTCCACTTCAACTTCAAATAAACTATAACCTCTAGCTTGTAGCATTGGTGAAATAAATCTATGCATGTCTCCTTTAAAGGTAAGAGTTTCTAAACAATCTTTTTTTATAACTTTCAAGCTAGAACCAAGGTCTTTAAATTTAGACTTTGTAAATTGTTTTAGAATTAAATTAGCAAGCTTAGAAATAAGTTTCCTTAGTAATTCATCCTTTCGATTTTTCCTATAGGAGATTACTGCATCAAAATCACTGTCTATAAATAAATTATATAATTTTCTAAGTTCCTTAGGTGGATTCTGACAGTCAGCATCTATTAGACCAATAATATTTCCATTTGAATGTTGTATACCAATTTCAATACTTTTAGATTGCCCCAAATTGTACTTATTTGAATATATTTTTACCTCAAAATCATAATCTTTAGTATTTATAAATTCTGTCAATTTTACGGGGCTTCCATCGTCGACAATTATCACTTCTAGGCTTTCAACATTGCTGAAAGATTCTGATATGTCTTTTAGTAGATTTGGAATATTTTCTTCTTCTGAATAAGCTGGGACAACAATTGACAGCGCTTGGTTTTTCATTGTAGTTTTATATTAATGTGTTATTTTAAAAACTTATTTTATTTTCTATACTAAAAATTAAGTTTTGAAAATTACTAGCTGACCAATGTGATTAGGAATTGCATATAAATCTTCATTTTCCATTAACTCATTTCCAAGTTTTGTTACTCCATCTGTAAACCAACCACCATAGTCATCTAAAATAATAATTGCGCCCTGAATGCAGTTTTCTAAAATAAAATCCAGGGAATCTTTTGCTGAATCATATGTATCTACATCAATATGTGCAAAAGAAATTGGAAAATCAAATTTTTTGTTTACAAATGATTCAGGAAAAGTGCCTTCTAATATACTAACTTTGGCATCAATTGATTTTGTAACATCGCCTACATCTGCAATATTTGCGTTTGAATACTCACTGTTTTTAAAAAAAGTATCTTTTTCAGAAGATTTAACTACACCTTCAAATGTGTCACACAAATAATAATGTACATTTTTATTTGAATTTGCATTTGCAACTATTGCTGAAACTCCGCCCTTCCATGTACCAACTTCAATAAATGTTGTATTCTCTTTTAAGTATCTTTTAGAAAGTTTGTAAATGTTGTAAACTCTCGAAGCGGGATTAAGAGTGTAATCGTTAAATTTTTTATATAAATTTATAAACTCTTTATCAGATCTCCAAGGAAGGTAGAAGTATTCAAATATTTCTAATCCATAATCTTCTCTTTTTTCTCTGTATCTAAAACGGAGTTGTATTATTTTAAAAATTAATTTAGTGATTATATCTAAATTTTTGCGTCCTTTTTTTACTTTTTTAATATCAAACATAAAGCTAAGAATAATTTTAAACAGATTTTAAATAATTTTATACAAACAGGGATTTAAGAAAACCTAATGGGTGCAGCAAAAACCAAAAAACATCATAAATTATTAAATTCATATAAACAAAGCAAGACATTAAAAAAGTGTTAAAGACTAGTTTCTTTTTTCCTTCAAAATCCACATAACTCAGAAAAAAATCTACTAAATAAAATAGATAATACATAATCGGGATTGTTGTGTACAAATATAGCCTATCTCCATTGGCTATATCGCTGTATAATAAAAATCCAAATAATAAAAGAGTTGTTAGAGAAACTAAAAAAATTATTTCTAATCGGTTTTTTTTGAAATCATTCCATACATTATTTTTTGAAGCAAGAAATAATATAAAAATAATTAAAATAAGTAAAAATATACAATAAATTAAAGTTTGGCCAGCGAGTTTATTAACGTCTATAAAGTCTCCTCTTAAAATGAATAAACCGCGATTTAACCTATCAATTAAACCATCAAATCCTCCATTATTATTTAAAAAATAAGAAAAACTAGGATAAAGATCTTCCGGCATGTCTTTAAAACCAAAATTACCATTATATTTTTTTATATTTTCATAAGCTTCTGGCCAGGAAGAGTACCAAATAATCTTAGAATTTACAGAATAAAATGGGTTTAACCCATCACTTACATTTGCAATTAAATAAGGTAATCCGACAGAAATAAATGTTACAAATGATAAAAGTAAATTTTTAAATATTCTCTTAAAATTTTTATTTTTTAAAAAAAGCACCTTATAAATAAATAATGAAAATAGAGTAAAAATAAAAATTAAGAATCCTGTATATTTAGCTAAAAACAACAATCCTCCCAAAAGACCTAAAATTAAATAATCTTTTATCGAATTACTATCTATTGAATTAATTGCTGTAATTATAAAAATTAAATATAAGGTCATAAATATAGGTTCAACAAACACAAGCTCAATTTGTGCTTTAATTGGTACATTGAAAAAATATATAAAAAAGAATATGATAAGAAAGTTTGACTTAAATTTATTTTTTAATTTTAAAAATAATAAAAACGAAATAAAAAAAACAATTGATATGATTGCTAATTGTGTTTCTCTAAATAGGTCGATATATTCCTCACTAAATTGAACTAAAGTGCCTTTATCTTGTGCTAAAAAAGAAACAACTAATGGTAAAAGTGGGGTCCTATTTCTATTAATAATCTTTCTGAAGTCATATGAAACATCTCTTAAATGTATTCCTTCGTCTAAATAACCTAATTCATCTCTTTCTGGAAGCTCATTTTCGGCAGAAATATTTAAATAATCATTGAAGAAATAAACAGAGATTATTAAAAATATTATTACAAGAAAATATTCTTTAATAAATAAATAAGTTTTTACAAACATAATTGCACAATTTATATGTTAGTTGATAATTATTACATAACTATTTACCAATAAATCGTTATTTTATTAATAAATATGTTAATTATTTCATTAAATGTGATTTTTGAATTAATACCCTTTATAAAAAAGTTTAAGCTTCTTGGGATTATGTTACTCAGCCTCATGAAATTTTTATACTGCCTAATGATTGACATGTATAGAATGGATAATAAACAATTTGCAAAAAAAATAAACCAATGTACAAACAATTAAAGGAACTTGAAGATGAGAGTATTTCAATAATAAGAGATACATATATTGCATCAAGTAATCCAGTTGTAATGTACTCCATCGGCAAAGATTCCTCTGTTTTACTTAATCTTTTTTTAAGAGCGTTTTATCCTCTTAAGGTACCTGTTCCATTCTTACATATTGATACTGGATGGAAATTTAAAGAAATGATTTTATTTAAAGAAAAAATGTCAGAGAAATACAACTTAAATATCATCACTTTTAAAAATAAGCAAGGTGTAAGTGATAATATAAATCCTTTTGATCACGAAAATTATACAGACATAATGAAGACCGCTGCTTTAAAAATTGCTTTAGATAAAGGTAAATACGATTTTATTTATGGTGGTGCAAGAAGAGATGAAGAACCTAGTAGGTCAAAGGAAAAGGTTTTATCACATAGAAATAAGTTTCATGTATGGGAGCCACTAAATCAACGAATTGAACCTTGGCATCTTTTTAATTTTTTAAAATCTAAAGACGAAACGTTTAGAATTTTTCCTCTATCTAACTGGACTGAGCTCAACATTTGGGAGTACATTAAATATAAAAAAGTAGAGATAGTCGATCTTTATTTTGCAAAAAAAAGAAAAGTCGTAAAAAGGGATGGTGAACTCTTCTTGCTTGATGATGAGAGATTTAAACTTAATAATAAAGATATTGTCTTTGAGGAAAAAATAAGATTTAGAACTCTTGGTTGTTACCCATTAACGTCTGGAATAAAAAGCGAAGCAAATAATATTAATAAAATTATAGATGAGATTAAAAATGCGAATTTATCTGAAAGAAGTGGAAGGTTAATAGATGTAGATAAAGTAGGCAGTATGGAAATAAAAAAAAGACAAGGTTACTTCTAGTGTCAGCTGAAATTTTAAAACTTATGACTTGTGGCAGCGTTGATGATGGAAAATCAACTCTGTTAGGTCGCTTACTATATGAGACAAACAATATTTACGATGATCAAACCAAACAGATTACTAACTTAAGTAAACAATATAAAAAGCCCCATATAGATATTGACTACTCATTGTTACTAGACGGATTGATAGACGAAAAAGAACAAGGCATTACAATAGATGTTGCTTTTAAATATTTTAAATTAGCTCAAAGAGATATCATGCTAATTGATTCACCGGGTCATCAAGAATTCACTAAAAATATGGCTAATGCTTGTACTTTTGCGAATTCAGCTTTGCTATTAATTGATTCTTCAAAAAAAATTCAAATACAAACCTTAAAACATATGGAAATTTTGGCTATGTTTCCAAATATAAAATCAATAATTGTTTGCTTCAACAAAATAGATAAAATAAATTACGATTTTGATAAATTTGACCGATTAAAAGAAGAACTTTCTATCAAGCTTCAAGAAATAAACTTAGATATTAAACACATGATCCCTATTTCAGCCTTAAAAGGTGACAATATAACAACTAAATCAAAAAAAACACCTTATTACAAAGGAAAATCATTAAAAGATATTTTGATTAATTTAGAAATAAAAAATGAAACAGATATAAAAGATAAAATTCTTGCAATTAAATTTGTTGATAACTCAATTGGTAAAAGAATGTATGCAGTAGAGCACACCGGGGTTAAATTAAACAAAAATGAAACAATGTTTAGTTTTCCAAATAATAAAGAGGTAAAAATTAAAAAAATTTATAAAAACCTTGAAGAATCGACATATGCGAAAAATGAAAATGTTATGATTGAGCTTTCAGAGCAAATCCACCTAAATAAATCACAATATTTAACTACCAAGAATTCAATAGAATTTTCAGACTCATTTAAAGGCAAATTATTTTGGTTCTCAAAAAACCCTTTATTAATGTCAAAGCGATTTTTAATTAAATTTAAAAATGATGAGAGTTACGGTTTTATATCAAATACTTATAAAGATAGCCTGGGTGAAAATGAAATTGATGATGTAACAATTGAATTAGAAAAAAAGTTAGGGTTAAATGGTTTCAAAGAAAATTACTCTTTGTCACAATTTATAATAATTGATCCACTAGACAATGAAACAGTAGGATTTGGTTACGTAATTTATTCTTTAGATCGAGGATCCACGGTAATTAAGACAAATTTATCTAAATTCAAATCAAAATTTACACCTAAAACAATATGGATGACAGGACTTCCTGGATCAGGAAAAACTACAATTGCAAATGAACTTGGGAAGAAATTTCAAGATGTAAATATGCCATTTATTATTTTAGATGGAGATAATGTGCGAAGCACTATAAACAAAGACCTGGGTTTTAGTAGGGCTGATCGAATAGAAAATAATAGACGTATTGCTTACCTTTCAAAACTCATCTCTGAATCTGGAGTTTACAGTATAGTTTCAACGGTATCACCATATTTTGAAATCAGAGATTTTGCAAGAAGTATCCATAAAAATACTGATTTTGCTGAAGTTTATGTGTATGCAACTCTAGAAACCTGTTTAGAACGTGATCCAAAAAATCTGTATAAAAATAAAAATAAAAAAAATAAAAATATTACTGGTCTTCACGAAGTTTATGAAGCCCCTAATAATCCTGAAATAATTTTAAATACTGAAAAATTTACTATTAATAAAACCGTAGATCAATTATTTAAATTTTTAACATCGTAAATATTTTTTATTATTATTACTTTGTGAACATAATAAACATATCTCTATTTTTACAATTTGTTTTAATACCCAATATTGCTTATGCATATGTGGGACCTGGTATGGGTGGTGGAGTAATAGCTTCTGTTCTAGGAGTAATTATTGGTTTATTCACAGCAATTATTGGGATACTGTGGTTTCCAATAAAACGATATTTTAAAAATAGAAAAGATAAAAATTAAATACTTAATAACTGCTTTAATTGTATTTTTTATTTTGAAAACATTTTTACTTTTGATGAGAAAAATTAGTTTTAATGAAAGTTTCTTATTTGTAAAATCTATCCCCAGCGTTTTACTCTCCAAAAATATTTCCGATGAAGAAAAAGAAGTCTACTTTAAAAAAAATTCTATTTTGCTAATGAAAGTATCCCTGATTTATGGGTTTTACTTTTTATTAATTTTTTTATTAATAGAAACACTTAAAACTTTTCATTTAAGTACTTACTCTTTCTTAATAAGCTGGAATGGGATTTTTTATAGTATTTTTATTTCGATTTTATATTATATATTATTATTTAAAAATGATTAACTACACAAATGCTCAAAAATTTAATCATAAATTAATATTAGGAAGTCAATTCATAAAGAAAACGATGTATGAATTAGACATTACTATAAATAAAAAACATCTAAAAGATTCTAAACAAGGAAAACATGTTTTTTTAGGCGGTTTGGCAAGATCGGGTTCAACAGCTTTGCTGAACTATATTTACCAATCTAATGATTTTTATTCATTAACTTATGAAAATATGCCATATGTAATGAGCCCTAGTTTAAGTAAAAAATTTAAATATAAAAAAAATGTTGATATGAAAGAAAGGGCTCATAAAGATGGAATTTTAATCAATCAAAAATCTCCAGAGGCCCTAGATCAAATATTTTTAAATTCCTTCTCACTTGATGAATCTGTAAAATTTTACCCGGAGTATATATCTTTACTGCTATATTTAAATAACAAAACAAGATATCTTAGTAAAAATAACAATAACCATAAAAGAATAGTAAGTTTGTCAAAAACGTTTGCTGATTCAAAATTTTTAATTCCAGTTCGTCATCCATTGTTTCATGCTCAATCATTATTAAATCAGCATATAAACTTTATTAGTTTACAAAAGAAAGATAATTTTATACTTAATTATATGAATTATTTAGGACATTTTGAATTTGGGTTAAACCACAAGCCATGGAATTCTCCAAAGAGATTTTTTGATAACCTATCAATAAATTATTGGTTGGAACAGTGGCTTGAATTTCACAAAGAACTTCTTCATATATCAAAACTAATACCAAATTTGTTTTTTATAATATATGAGAAGCTAAATCAAGATAAGTATCTTGATTTTATTAATCAGCTTGTAGAAATAAAAATGCAAAATAAAAATCTAGACGTAAAAAACCAATTTCACGATGAAGACTATGATATGAAATTGTTTGACGAATGTAATTATATTTATCACGATTTAAATAAAATATGTACTATAAAAAGCAATGTTTAAAAAGGTTGAAATTTGGGTTGTTTATTTAATTATTGTTTTCTTCATAGGTTTTACAATATTATTTAGTGCGATAGTTAGAAGTAGCTATGTTAATGGAGACTTGCTAACTAGACTTCAACCAGCTGCAATGTTTGTTGCTGAAATACCTTCAAATTTTATTAAATTATTTGATATATCGAATATAAATGAATCATATATTCAAAAAGAAGAAATTGATGGAGAAATTTTGAAAGATTCATTAACTATTGAAGAAAACAATTTAAAACTTAATATAGTGAATAAATTAAATTCTGGATATATTTTAGCATCAGCGTTTAATCCTAACTATAAGCAGCCCAGCATATTTTTGTTTGATATTGCAAATAATAAAATATTACATGAATGGTTTTATGATAGGACAATTTTATCTGATGATCTTTTTAGGTTTCAACATCCTTTATTACTAGAGAATGGTGATATTGTTTCTTCTTCTGGAGAAGGCCACTTGATAAAATTAACTTACTGCTCAGAATTAGCATGGAGAAATGAAAGATATTTCCATCACTCTATTGAATATTTTGATGAAAATCAAATAGTTGTTCCAACATGGTATCAAGATTCTAAATATCTTAGCACTTATTTTTCTAATAATTTAAGTATTCGTGATGATGGTTTTGCATATGTAAATCCAAAAAATGGAGAAATTTTAAAAGAGTTTTCAATTATAAAAATTTTATTAGAAAATGGTTATAGTGATTTAGTAACACTAGGTATTTCACAAACTAACAACCCAGATTACGATTATATAGACCCTATACATCTAAATGATGCTGAACCTATTCTCTACTCAGACGATTTTGTAGAAAAAGGTGATATTATGTTGAGTTCTAGACATTTGAATTTTGTTGCATTATTTAGGCCTTCAACTAATAAAGTTGTTTTCTTGATACAAGATACATTTTCAATGCAGCATGATCTTGATTATCAGGGTAATGGTGTATTCACCTTTTTTGGAAATGATAATGTAAGCCATAATAGTAATGAAAGCCGACTTAAAGATTTTTCATCAATTTATTTGTACGATATGAAAAAAGATAATATTGAGATTATTCAAAATCTTTCAGACCTGGGGATTGCTATAAATTCACAAGGCTTACATCAGTATGTAAATGATGGATTATTTATCGATACAGCAAGTCAAATATTTATAGTTGATGAAAATAATGAAATACTGTTTAATTTAAGTATTGATTTGAATGAAGAAAAATTTGCTGCACTACATTGGAGCAGGTATTACGAAAACTTAGATTTTATTAATTTTTCATTTGAAAATAAAGATTGCATAAATAATTAAAATTTAAAGTTTTTTTTAATTTTAATTAAATCTAACAGCATCTTAAAGGTATCAATGTAAACGTTTACTTTTGAATCATTGTTATGAATATATGTTACAGGAACCTCAACGATGTCTATACTTTCTTTGCTAGCCAATAAAATTAATTCCATATCAAAAGAAAAGCCTTCTGTATGAAAGTTTTTGTATGTTAAAAATTTTGACTTATCAATAGCTTTAAACCCACACTGTGTATCTTCTAAGCTGATTTTAAACATAGCTCTGATTACTTTTAAATATATATCACCTGAAAATTTTCTTATTACCGGAGAGCCTATATTGCTTGATAAGCTATTTTTTCTATTGCCAACCACAAATGGTGATTTCAATTGCTTATTTTTAATAAATTTTTTAAACTCGTTTATTCTTACAGAACTATCTGCATCCATAAATAAATTTATGTTAAATTTACTGTTTATTAGACCTGTTTTTATAGCAATACCTTTGCCAGAAGAGCTAATTTTTAAATGTCTAATAAATCTGTATGTTTTAATCAAATCATCAATAAAAGCCACTGATTCCGATGTTGAACCGTTTGAAATTATTAAAACCTCAAAATTTTTTATATTTTTTTTTAAAAAATCTATATTTTCATGAAGATTTTCTTGAACTCTTAAATGATCATTTTTTGTAGGTATTATCAAAGTTAATTTATCAAGTAAATAATTCATTCTTAATCATTCTAATGTAGGAAAAATTAGAACTTTAAACCTTTACAACAGTTTTAAGTTTTTTTTAAAACAGCATAAATTGATAGTCCAAATTTAGGAGAAAAATGTAATTTTCTGAAAAATCTTTCAATAGAAGTAATAAAGTATAAAAAACTATTTAGTGCCCACCCAGTTTCATAGACAGTATGGATTTTTCTCGAAAATTTTATTTGTAGATACCTCAGTGGCAATAGCAAATAATTAAAACCATATTTCCTTTTTATTTCAAAGTGATTATTTGTTTCGACTTTAAGCGTATTCCAATCATATCTTTTATAATGTTTCATCTTTACATCATGGTCACTCCATAAAGATTGAAAAGCCGGAACTCCAATTACAACAATTCCATCATCAGATAAAATTGAGTAAATGTTATTTAGAAATTTAATTGGGTTTTCTATATGTTCAAGAACGTCTAAAAGAACGATTAATTCATATTTTTTTTGTATTTGTTCAAATTTTTGAAAATAATCATTTATATGAATGCTTTTTTCATTTTTTAAATAATTAATAAAGTCAACTTCAGTTTCTAAAATATCAATAGTGCCAAATTTAGATAAAGTTTCTAAATTATTCCCCTTACCAGGTCCGATCTCAAGAATTGTAAAACGCTTTTTTGAGTCAATATTATCAATTATGTCAAAAAGAAGATCAGATTTAGCCTTGTACCACCACCATGATGAATCATCTTCTATTGGTATAAATTCAGGAAATAATTCTTTATTCATTTAAAAATATTAACATTTAATTAAATAAAATGTTAAATACATCTCTAATAGGTAAAAATTATCGTAAAATAATATATTATTTATACACTAAAAAACTTGGACGGAAATTACTTAAAGGTATCCTTATTTCTATTAACTAATTATTTAATTTTATTGAATAATTTTGATCATTTAATTGATGGAAAATTTTTACTTATAATTTATCTTTTTATAAATATAATTGTGGCAAAAAAATTAAAAATTGATTCAATAAAAAAATTTACAAGTTTTCTCTTTATTACTATTACATTAACTAATTTACTTTTTGATGAAATTTACTTATTGTCCTTTGATTCGAACCAGTTAACATATTATTTAAATATTCTTTCTCTTGGAATTGTGGCTCCACTTTCCCTTATTTATCTTTTTGAAAAAAAATTTTATTTATCAAAAATTCTTGGACTATTTTTACTCTATGAGGTATCTTGTAGTTTTTTAGGTTCTCGTACCTTATTCACAGAAAATATTGAGTACATAATTTTTTCATTGTTTTTATTTTTAATTAACTCAATTAAAAATTATTGGAAATTGTTTTATTTATCCGGATTAATTTTTATGTTAGTGAGTTCAGAATTGGTAATTTTTTATTTAATAATTTTTGCAATAATTTTTGAGTCGATGAATAAACAGCATTATAAATATCTTTACACTGCTTATTTTTTTATATTGTATATCTTTCAATTCAATACAATCAATAATTCTTTGAAGAATAATTTTGATAACTATGTATATTTTTTTTCAGGGTTAAGGTCCAATTATTTAGACGTCCCTGTTTTATTAGGAACTATTGATAATAAAGGCTTTTTCTTTTATCAAATATATAAATACTTGATTATGTTTGTTGAATCTTTAAATTTCAACCAGTGGTATGCCCTATATCTTGGTTTAGGAATAATTGCTTTTGTATATTTATATTGTTTGTATCGATTAACTGAAGAACTTAACTTCGATAACTTTTCAACATTTGTAATAAGTTTTATATTTATAAACAATTTATTTTTCAGCAATTTTGATACAGTCAGACTTGGAGCTAGGTTTGTTGGGTCAATTTTTTTATTTTTATTTATATACAACTTTATAAAAAAACACTTTTTTTTAAGTGGAGTATTTTTAATTTTGTCTAACTTTGTAATTATTTCTTTTCTTATTCCATCGGTTTTATTAATTTTCTTCTTACTTTTAAATAAAAAAATCAATCTGAAATTTTTAACTGGGATGATTGTAACAGTAACTTTGTCATTTTTATACCTGTTTTTGTCTGAACAGCTATATTTTCAATACTTAATGCAAATCAAGTATATATTTTCAGATGTTCCTTTAATTAGTTCTAAATTTGGTTTTAAAAATATAATTTTTAGTTTATTTTCAATTTTTTTATTGATATTTTTATTTTTTGATAGACAATCAAAATTTGATAGAGAAAATCTATCAGTATCTTTATTTATGGTGTGGTTTGTAGGTGAAATTTTTCATGTTTTACTCACTAACTCGAGATTCGATCATTATAAGAATTTGTTGATTATCCCATCAACTGTTATTTTGTTATATTTGTTAAACAATTTTAGAACAACAGATAAGTTTTATTTTTTAAAACCTTTAATAGTTCTAGTCATTATTTATTCATCGAGTACAGGCTTTTTATTTATGAAAAGCCCTCATGTAAATAACTACAATCTTGTTAAGTATCAACAGTTTAATTTTTTACCACAGCTGGAAGATCCTACAATAAATCTGGAAAAATCAGTAGAAGAATTTAGCTATGGAATTTATTTTACAGATAATCCTGAAGATTTTAATTACTTCTATAACAACTTTAATATAATTCCATCAACAAACGGATGGGTTCTTATTGCTGCAGACTTAGATTTTAGTACCTGGATAAACAAATCTAATTTTCTTAATTTCTTTTACGAAGATATGAAGAAAGAAGATGTAGAATATATTATTTTAAAAAATGATTATCTAGACAATTATGGTTTAGATTTACTTACTGAATATCAAGATAAATTTAATCTTCAGTTTTGTACAATAACCTCATGCTTTTTTAAAGCTGACTTAACCAACTAAATTTTTTGCCTAAGATTGTTCTTATTTTTTGTAAACAGGATCTATTCCCCAGTGAACAGTAAATA
>Ga0310343_10000674_pt1 | contig 16581 bp, 11 predicted proteins | sample HC15DNA2025_MG_FD_203519 | JGI IMG/M metagenome (GOLD analysis project Ga0310343, IMG submission 203519) | Marine microbial communities from station ALOHA, North Pacific Subtropical Gyre - HC15-DNA-20-25_MG | ecosystem: Environmental > Aquatic > Marine > Oceanic | place: Pacific Ocean: North... | reverse complement strand
TCTCATGGAACTGATAATGTTTTTGCTCTTTCTAATTTGGTTTTAATGACTGGTCATTTAGGTTTTCCTTCAACAGGAATGAATCCACTTAGGGGTCAAAATAATGTCCAAGGTGCTAATGATGCTGGAGCTACCCCAATCTTTCTGCCAGGATATCAAAGAGTTGATGATCCTAAAATTCACGCAAAATATGTAGAATCATGGGGTGTGAATTTTCCATCTGATCCAGGCTTAAACTTAAATGAAATGATGAAAAAAATTGGTAGTGGAATACACGGATTATTTATAATGGGTGAAGATATTGTATTATCTGAGCCTAATTCTTGTGAACTTGATGAACATATGCAAAGCCTTGAGTTTGTTGTTATGCAGGATATATTTTTAAATGGAACAAGCAGGTTTGCTGATGTTATTTTACCTGGTGCTTGTTTTGCTGAAAAAGATGGTGTTTTTACAAATTCTGAAAGGCGTGTTCAAAGAGTTCGAAAAGCAGTTGAACCACCGGGAAAAGCAAGAGCAGATTGGGAGATTTTAATTGATTTCGCTAATGCATCTGGTGCTAATTGGACATATAAGTCAACAAATGAAATTTATAATGAGTATGTTAAAGATGCCCCTAAATTTGCTGGATTGAGTCATGAAAGAATTGAAAATGAAGGTGGTCTACACTGGCCATGTTACGATCATGAAGATTCTGGAACACCATTTTTGCACAAAGATGGAGTTATGCGAGGAAAAGGTAAATTAATGCCAGTTGATTATCGTCCATCCTTAGAGTCTGGTGATGAAGATTTCCCAATGATTTTATCAACAGGAAGAACTTTATACCATTATAATGCTGCTACTCAAACTAGATTTTCTGGAGGAACTTCAATTAAACAGCCAGAAGCCTTTTTGCAAATTCATCCAAGAGATGCAAGGTTTAGAGAGATAACTGATGGTGACTTTGTTGAAGTTAAATCAAGAAGAGGTGCTTTAACTTGCAGAGCACAAATTACTCGTGAAGTAAATCCTGGATATGCATGGATGCCATTCCATTTTATTGAAGCTAGAGCTAACGTTCTTACAAACGATGAGGGTGATCCAGTGACAGGTACTGCAGAGTATAAAGTTTGTGCTATTGAAGTTTCAAAAAATTAATTTTATTTTCACATAATATATGACTCAAGAAAATCAAGAAAAATCGGATTTGGTCGGCATTCTTGATCGTAATCTTTATCATTATTCAAAATTATCTAATTCCAACTTTAAATTGCATAAAAATACTTTAGATAAAGTTGTGCATGAAGAACCATTGCAAATTAAAATAAATGATAAAATTCTTTCGATTACGATGAGAACTCCAGGTCATGATAAGTTGTTAGCAATTGGTTTCCTATTTTCTGAAGGAATTATTAAAAATTTTTTAGATATTTCTAATATCCATTTTTATGCAGATTCAAATATTGTTAATGTTATCATAGATGAAAATAAAGTTTCATTGCCGGATTTAAATTCGCACTCAAAAAGAGGGACAATCACATCATCTTCATGTGGTGTCTGTGGTAGAGAAAGCATAGATGATATACTTAGTATTTGTAGTTCTCAAGAGATTTATCCCACAATCAAAAAGGAATTTATTCAAAAATCAGTAAGTATATTAAGTCAAAATCAAACTATTTTTTCACATACTGGTGGTTGTCATGGTGCTGCCGCAATAAATAACAATGGTGATTTATTATTTATTCATGAAGACATTGGAAGACATAATGCTGTGGATAAAGTAATTGGAAGTTTAGTTGAAAACAATTTAATTGATAAATCAAAAAAAATACTTTCTAATAAAACCTCCATATTAGTTGTTAGCGGTAGATTAAGTTTTGAGATTGTCCAGAAATGTGCTGTTGCTTCAATCCCAGTGATTTCTAGTGTTTCTGCTCCTAGTTCTTTAGCTATAGATCTAGCTGCTGAACTAGGTATAACAATTACTTCTTTTGTTAGAAAAAAAGGTTTTAATATTTATACACATAAAGAAAGAATAATTTAAATAAATAGAGAGTAATATAATTTTATGTTTTTAAAAGACTATGATGTTAATAGAGACGAATTTTCCTTTTTTACTGAAATCAATACTCGATGGAGAGATTTAGATGCATTTGACCATATTAATCATGCAATGTATCTTACTTATCTTGAAACCGGTAGATTTGATTTTTTGAGGGATATTAAAGAACTTAAAAAATCAATTATAATGGCATCTATTAGTCTTGATTATCACAAGCAAGGGTATCATCCAAGTAAATTATTCATTGGCCAGAGAATTGTATCAATCGGAAATACAAGCTTTAAGATGTTAGCATCAATTTTTAATGGTGAAGAAGTTTTACCGTTAGTGTCCTCATTAACAGTTTTGGTTTGTTTTGATTTTAATGAACAAAAATCTTTTTCAGTACCTGAAATAATTAGAAGTAAAATGAAGTAATTTTACTTTTATTCAAAATTTGATAAAGCACTAATCAAATCTCTAATTTCTCTAAGTGATAATACATTTAAAACAGATGGCATACTTGAAATATGGTTGATTTGGTTAATGATTTTTGAATTTAAAATTGGTATTATTTCACCATTTCCAATATCAACAAAAGTATTATAATTATTCACTTCGATTATTTTACCATAAATTTCTGTCATATCATCTAAATCGAAAGTTGCGGTTCCATATCCAGGAGCAATTTCTTTACTTGGTAAAATTAAAGATTCTAAAATCTGAGTTCTTGTTAATCGATTTGACAAATTTTTTAAATTTGGTCCAACTAGGTTTTGATTATTTCCACCAACAGCATGACATCTAGTACACTGAGCTGAAATATTGTTATAATAAATATCAATTCCTTTTTTTTCATTACCCCCAAAAAGAGTATAATAATATGGGGTGAGAGTATCAGAAAAGTTCTTTTCAAACTTTAATTTTAAATTTGGAAAATATTCAAATGATTCAAATACTTCCAAGCTTATTTCCGGTAAAATTGTTTGATTTATTAGACTATCTTTTAGCCCAGAGAAGAAAAATTTTGTTTGATCGTTATTTATTAATTTTAGTTGGTTAATAGATTCTTGTTTTTCTTCATAAGAGCCTTTTTTATATATATTTATTAAGAAAGAAGCTTTGGTTTCATCTTGAAGTAAAGTTTTTGAAATATGCTTTAACAGTTCTGTTCTAACTATTTTAGAAGTGTCATTTGATGCAATGTCAAAAATAATTTCTGAATTATATGAATTATTTTCGAGCAATGTTATTAGTGATTGTTGTCTAATATATTTTGAAGAGTCTTTTTTAAGAAATGATATTAGTATTGTATCTAGAGAAGTTATCTTTAAAGAGGATAATGCTTTAATTGATGCAACTCTCACTGATTCAGATTTATCATATAAAAGTTCAAAAGCGTTTTGACCAAACAACTTACGAACTGAATTATTATTTCTATTTATTTCACCTCTATATCTACCATCTACACGGTCATGTTTAGATGGTGATTCCCAGTTTGATAAAATATTAATTGATTCTACTCTCATCAATTCATCATTTGTACTATTTGTGCTAAAATCAATAAGATTTTGAATATTATTTAATTTCCCAACTCTTGAATTTGCATTTAAAGATCTTCTAATAAATCCTTCATTATCAAATTCTGTTTTATTAATCAAATTAGCTAAAGTTGGTAATGATTCCTCAATTGAATAATCATCATTTATAGCTCTTGAAGCTTCAGTTACTATAAATTCATTCTTATCTTTAAGATATATGTCAATTAATGGGCTATTTAATCTTCTTAAGGCAACTACACACGCTATTTTAACAGCATCTGAATCATCATTATAATATTTAGCCAATTCTTCTGGAGATGCAACTCTGCTTAAAGCAATAATTGCTGCATGTCTTAAAAGAAGATCTTTATTATTATTAATTCTTATATTTTCAATTATATCGTTAACTGCATTTTTTAATTTAATTCTTCCAATAGCTTCAATAGCATGAAGTTGAATTCTTAAAGATTTATGTTTTAGAAATGGAATTAAATCATCTGATTTAATTTGATATTTCACATCTCCAATTATCTTGATTGCTTGTGTTACAATTTCTTCATCTTGGTCATTTAAATATGGTTTAATTTTTTCAATAATTCCAATTTTTTGTCTTCCTAATTGACCCAATCCCCAAATAGAATGGATTCTAGCTAATTGATTCGATTCATCATTTAATCGTTTTAAAAAAACTTCTAAACCAGAATCACCTCTTTTTACCAATTCAAATTGACTTTTTTTCCTTACTCTCATATCATGATTTGATAAAAGATTATATAACGAATCAAGATCTAATAATTTATAATCTTGTTGCAAAGCGTTTTTCGTTAAAATTCTTTTTTTATTATCTTTTTCAATTGTGTCAATTTTCCATATTCTTCCTTTTTTATTTGTATTCCATCCTAAATCCCAATCACCAAAATACATACTTCCATCTGGTCCAAAATCTATTCCTGTTGGTAATAATCCTTTAACTATTTCAGTTGAGTTTTTAAGTCTAAATGACGAACCATCTTTTTCTAATTCAAATGCATGTATTGGAGAATTTGATGGAGATCCTCTGAATTCAGAAACAAAAAAATTATTTTCCCATTTCGAACTCAAGGCTGATCCTGGATTATATGCAAGACCAGTAGGTCCATTTATATAATTAATAATTGGGGGTAAAAAGTAAGCAGCTTGACCTTCCCAATAAGGAATATGCATTTTTTCATCAATCCAAACTTTATAGGAATTATTTTTTGGATCCGTATACTTTCCAAATTGCCAGTTTATTCTCCATCCACCATCAGATCCATTTATTAAATGCACTAAACGTTCTCTCTCTCCATCATGATCGGCATCATTGTCAATTGCAATTAAATTACCAAATTTATCAAAGTCAAATTCATGAGTATTTCTTAGTCCTGCTGAATATACTTCAAATCCAGTACCATCAATTTCTGATCTTACTATAACCCCTTGATTTGGATATTTCCATTTTTTATTATCTTTATCAATAACATTCATACCTATATCACCAATTGACCACCAAATTCTTCCGTCTGGTCCAATTTTAGCACCTGACATACCATGAGCACCAAATCCTATATGAACACCATATCCTCTACTTAATGATTCTTTAAAGTCAGCTTTACCATCATAATTTGTATCTTTTGTTCTCCACATATCAGGGGCAACTGATATAAATACTTGACCATCATAAAATTCCACACCATTAGCCAAATCAGATATTTCTTCATTAAAATCTTCAATATAAAGCAATGATTTGTCTGCTATTCCGTCAATGTCGGAATCAGAGACTACCCAAACTTGTTCTTTTTCAATTGTTAAATCCTTCCAGTTTAATTCTCCATCATTATTTAAGTCTTTTAAAAATTTTCGACCTTCTTCATTTTCTTTAGAAAAATTTTCTCTAAGGAAGTTTTTTCTATCTTCAATTGTTTCCCATGAAATGGATTTAGTCATCCAGTTAGGGTGATTTCGAATATCAAACTCAGAATGAGTTATTCTTTTGCCTCTTGTATAATAAATATTTCCTGTAGATTGATCTATACTCAATGCTATAGGATCCATTGCTAATGAATCATTAGCCCATAACGACAAGTTAAAGTCTTTATGAAGTTCAGTAGGGGGTATATTGTTTTTATTGGATTCTAAAAAAACAGGATTATCTTTTTTTTTATTTAATGAATCTGTTGTTGAAAAATGATTACATGATAAAAAAATACAAAAACAAAACAAGAATATTTTTTTATTAATACTCACATTCATTATCATTTGGATTAACATAATAAGATTTGTAATTACTAGCTTTTTTATCCATACAGCCTGATAAATTTAATACTTTAATGTATTCAAACTGAGTTGGATGCGTTTCTGCTTGAATTCCTATATATCCATCCATTACTCTGCTTCCTGGAGGGTAATATTCAAGAGATCCATAATCGCCTGTAACCGTAGGTTTTGAATATTCAATTACATTGTTTCCATTTTCATCAAAATGCTTAAAAATTGAATCGCCAAGGACTAAAATTTCAACTTTTACCCAATCATCTCCATGGTATGTTTTTGAAGAGGAATTAGTGCAATGGTCAGTATGAAATTGATTCTTATAAATTACATCTGTACCACAACTGCATAAATTTAATGTGTTTCTCTGGTCAACACCATTTCCACCTAATAATTGAGCTTCTATTGAAATAGGAAATTCTTGATTCTTAAGTATAGTTTTTGGGGCTTGAGAATGAAGCATTAATCCATTGTTCCTGTAAGCCCAGTCTGGACCGTTTTTCAGCTGATCACCAAAAAATTTATATTTTGCTCTTATTTTATAATGAGAAAATTTATCTTTATAGAATAAATGCCCAAATTCTCCATTAAATTCATCCCAATTTTCATAATTGATGGTTAGTAAATTATTTTCAACTCTAAAGGTGGATTTTAAATTTAAACCTAATTCATATCCAGTAAATTTTGGTGTCCAATCTTTTAAATCTTTTCCATTAAATAATGATATCCAATTTTCAGTAGAACTTGAATTATTTGATGAACAAGATTGTAAAAAAAAGAATACAATAATATTAATTAAAGCAACTTTTTGAAAATAGATTGATTTTTTCATTTAGACCTCAAATTTGGTGAATAATGTATAAAATATTATTTACTTTTCAATAAAAATTTTTGATGAACTAATATAAAAGTTTTAATAAATTGTTAATTATAATGAATTATACAAGTAAGGTTATATATATGAAAAAATTAATTATCGTTCTTTTTCTTTTAAACTTAAATATTTCTTTTGCTTTCAAAAGTGATTCCACATCAACAAACTCAGATTCACTTCATTTTAAATTTGAGCCTGACTCTCTTGTGTTGAATGTAGGTGACTCAGCGGTTGTAAAAATTTCAATTTTCAACAGAGACGAACCTTCAAATAATCCATTTTATGTATATGGACTTGATAGAGGTTCATTAAAAACTACGCCAAGAATGAGTGGAGGAGAACATTCTGTAAATGTTAAAATAAATGCAGTTAAGTCTGGTGATTTAACACTTAACGTCAGAAGTATTACAGTTAATCGGCCTGATAGAAAATACGATAAAATAAAAATTACTGTGCCATTTCCCGAAATCGATCGGATTGAAATGAATGTACCTAAAACTTTGTTTTCAGGTACTACATTAATTTTAAAACCTAAAGTTATCGATAAAGCTGGTATCTTAAGGGAAGATATTGTTGTTAAATTAAAAACTAATAATAAAAAAATTGCTACTATAGATGATTTTGGAAATTTACATCTATTCAAAGATGGTAATTTGGCTATTACAGCTACAGCTGATGATATTCAATCAAAATTAAAATTAAAAATATTAAAAAATCCAATCAACAATATTGAATTAAGCTCATCCAAAAAGTTGGTTAAGACAGGTGATGTTGTAAATTTTAATGTTAAAGCTTTTGATTCTAATAAAAAATTAATAGATAATGTTCCGATATCTTTTTCATATAATGGAAGAATTCATTTCTCAAGAACACCAGAAATTCCCTATGGTAAGGATTTTGCAAAAGTTAATGTTTTGGGTGATGAATATAGATTTGATGCAGTAGATTATGGTTTACCTGCTTCAGCTGAAATTTCTCAAGATGGCAAATTTGTTGCAGAAACTCCTGGTGTATATACAATCTATGCAACAACTGGTGGTGTTTCATCTTATACATCGATAAATGTTCTTCCTAGAAATATTCAATCTGATTTAGAACTAGTTGGAATTGGCTTGGTCCCTGATTACTTTACATCCGATCTTTGGGTTTGGCCTGGAATTGGAGAACATGAAGGTAAGGATTTTGCAGTTACTGGAACATGGTCTGGTGATGGTCATGCATATTTTTGGGATGTAACTGACCCCTCAAATATTATTTGTATTGATACAGTTAAAGTTGATGCTAGAACTGTAAATGATGTTAAAATTTCATCTGATGGTAAGATTGGAGTTATTACAAGGGAAGGAGCTTCGAATAGAAAAAATGGATTTGTAATATTAGATGTTGTTGATCCATTTAATGTGAAAATTCACTATGAATACGATGATGATATGACTGGTGGGGTCCATAATGCCTTCATTTATGAAAATCATGTTTATTCAGTTAATAATGGCAGAAAATTTGACATAATTAATATTGATGACCCAAAAAACCCTAAAAGAGTTGGTGTCTATGAATTAAACACTGCTGGTCATCATATTCATGACGTTTGGGTGATAGACGGTATTGCCTATTCATCAAATTGGCTTGATGGTGTACATGCAATTGATATCGGAGGACCTAACTTAGGAGAAATTGATAATTCATCGATAAATAACCATCCTTTGTTATCATTATCTGGCAAAGGAAGTCCTTCAAATCCTATACCAATTGCAAGTCTTAGCGACCCTTCAAAAAGAAATCATGCCGCATTTCCATTTTTAAGTAAATCAACTGGCAAATTTTTTATTATTGGTGGGGATGAAAAATTTCCAGCTGGAAATATCGGTGCACCTAACATTGAACCATCACATCCTTCTGGAGGTTTTCATTTTATTAACTTTGATGACCCTTCAAATCCTGTTGAAGAAGCAATATATCAAGTACCAGAAGCTGGAACACATAATTTTTGGATTCAGGGTGATACTTTGATTGCTGCTTATTATCAAGCAGGATTAAGAATTCTTGATATTTCTGGAGAATTAATGGGTGATTTATATAAACAAGGTAGAGAAATTGCTTCATTTTATTCTGGTCATATTGATGGAAAAGTTGCTTGGTCTCCAATGGCTTGGGGTGCAATGCCATATAAGGATTTAATTTTTTTCTCAGATATGAACAGTGGTTTATATGCTGTTAAGTATAAAAGTGAAGATGATGATGAAGATAAATAAATGGATATTAATTTGTTTATTAGTTCAATCAATAATTTTTTCAAAAAATTATTTCATATATGCAACAGCTGAATCTGAAGATCAGGTTGCATTATTAAGATTTGATGGTTCCAATATTCATTTAGAAGAAAATATTGCAGTTGGAGTTAATCCTGTTGAGATAGAGGGTCCTCATGGCATTAATATTTCCCCTAATGGTGATTATTGGTTTTTATCTATGGCTCATGGAGTTGGTTCTCCAAATGGAATTTTATATAAATATTCAACTGAAAACAACAAGCTTGTTGGTCAAGTTGAATTAGGTTTTTTCCCTGCTACTTTAGAAGTTTCAAAATCAACAGGATTATTATATATAGTAAACTTTAATCTTCACGGTGGTCATGATGAAATTAGTTCAGTTTCAATTGTAGACCCTGATTTAATGGTGGAAATTGAAAGAGTACAAACTGGAGTAATGCCTCATGGGTCAAGACTGCTCAATAATGGATTAAAACATTACTCTGTTGCAATGATGTCAGGTGAGCTTTTTGAGCTAGATGCAGTCGAAATGGTAATAACTCGAAAACTTAAAACATCATCTATGAACAAATCTCATCACTCAATGATGCATCACAATCACTCTGAACATATAATGGACAAATCACGCCCTACTTGGGTTTATCCTAGTCCAGATGATAAATTACTTTATGTTGTTAATAGTGGTACTAATGAAGTATTGGAAATTGATATTAAAAGCTGGTCTATTAAAAGAAAATTTTCAACATCCATTGGTCCATATAATTGTGAAATATCTAAAGATGGAAAATTTTTAGCTGTTACATATAAACCTGATGGATTTACTGGAATTTGGGATGTTAAAAAAGGTGTGGAATTAGCAAAAATTAAAAACTCAAGAAAAGTTGCTCATGGGGTTGTAATTTCACCAGATAGCAAGTTTGCATTTGTTACATCGGAGGGTATTGGTGGTGAGCCTGGTTCTGTGGATGTAATTGATTTAATTAATAAGAAATTGATTGATCAAGTAGATATTGGTAAACAAGCAGGTGGAATTGTATTTTGGAAAATGGAAGATTGATTTAATTGTCTGAAAAAGAAAAAAAAGCAACAGGTTTTGCTAAAAAAACAGATTTTACTTGGTTGGGTATAGGACTCTTTCTTTTTTTATTTTTGATATTTATTCCTACTCCTCAATCCATGATAGATCAAGCATCTATTGTATTTAATAATTTATCTATTGAAGCTCAAAATAATACTTCGGTTGATAAAATTTCATTTAATATTCAAGTAATAATAGCACTTCTTTCTATGTGTGTTATTTTTTTTGCAACTGAAGCTGTCCCATTACCTGCTGTTGCATTATCTATTGGTTTAGTTCAATTGTTTTTTGGTGTAACAGAACCATCTAAAATAGTATCAACATATGCACATGACGCTGTGTGGTTTATTGCTGGTTCTCTTGCTTTAGGTGCTACTTTTATTAAATATGGTATTGATAAAAGAATTGGAATGCTTGTTTTAAGTTTATCTGGAACCAGTATAAGAAGAATTATAATTGGGTTATTAATTGGAACATCCATTCCTGCAGCATTTATCGGAGAACATGCTGTTGCGGGTATGTATTTACCTATTGCAGTTGCTTTGTTTACATTGACAAGCAAAGAAATCAATTGTCCTAATTTGGGTAAATTATTAACTCTCACTATCGCTTTTGGGTGTATGATAGGAGGTCCGATGTCTCCAACTGGTGGAGCAAGAAATGCAATCATGATTGGTTTTTTATCAGATGCTGGATTTGATGTTTCTTTTGTTCAATGGCTGTCTATGGGAGTTTCTTATACTTTATTTATGATTATAGTCATGTCTTTAATTTTACCATTATTATTTAAGCCTGAGGTAAGTGATCTTTCAAATGCTGTTTCTATACTGAGATCAGATCTTGAGAAATATGGTAAAATGACCTTTAAACAATGGTTGGTTATTTTTATTATGGCAATTGTCATTTTTATGTGGATAACTGATAAAACTATTATAAATAATTTATTTGGATTTTCATTAGGTTTAGGTGGAATTGCTATTACGGGAGCTGTGACATATATGCTTCTTGGTCTTACGACCTGGAAAGACTATGAAGAGGGTATAAGTTGGGGGGTTGTAGTTTTATATGCAGGTGCTATTTCCCTCGGTTCAGTTTTTAAATCTACAGGTGCTGCTGGTTGGTTAGCTTCATCAATTATTGGTTTGGTGGAACCATTAGGTATGGATTCAGGTATTCCATTAGTTATTCTTGTGGTGTTGGTTGGAGCAAGTTTAACCAATTTAATGAGTGCAGGAGCTACTGTTGCAGTCATAGGGCCTGTCATAATTGGAATGGCAGAAGCTTCTGGGACAAATCCAATTTTGATTGGTATTGCTCTCGCAATTTCTACATCTGCTGCTTTTTGGTTGGTTATTGGTACTCCTGCAAGCTCTATCGTTTACAGTAGTGGTCTTCTTGGGGCTAAAGACTTTATGAGAGGTGCAACATTGGCTTGGCCATTGGCATTGATTGTAATTATATCAATGATATTATTTTACTGGATGCCAATCTTGGGAATAAATCTTTCAATATAGGAGTTTAATATATGGATTTAATATATTTATTTATCCCAGTATTAATATTTGTTTTGATATTTTATTTTGTCACAAAGAAAAATATTGAAAACATTGATGAAGAGAAAAAGATAGAAAAAGATAAAAAACAGTCATGGGCCGATGAAAAATATGTTTCTTATGGAGAAGTTCAAAAGGTAAAATTAGAACTACTAGAAGAGGTAAATAAAAATTTTTCAGAGGATAAAAAAAACATTATAACTGAAATAATTAATGAATGGGCAGATTTAAGAATAAAAGTTTTTGAAGAGAGAAGATCTTGGATCAGAAATCCTAAAACAAAAGTTGATGATTAATATATATAAAATGATTTTGAGATATTCTTAAACTTTACAAGTTTATTTATTTGTGCTTTTGTAGAAAATATATTGATTTTTTTTAAACCTAGTAATTGACTCATTCTCTTTTCATTGATAATAACATTATCTGGAAATAAATCATTGATTGTTTTTATTAAATTTAAATTGATAAAAACAGGATCATAATTATATTTATCTGTTATAGTTATTTCTATTCCAAAACATTTACTGTTTAAATATTTAGGATTAACGGCTTTTCCTTGAATTTCAATGGGAGTAAAGCTAGTTTTTTTAAACTTTACAGATTCTAAGTTTAATTTATTTAGCTCTCTTAATAGTTTTTTATTGTCTATCCAAGGTGCACCAAAAGTTTTGAAAGGTTTTGATGTACCACGACCTTCAGAAATATTTGTTGCTTCAAACAATACAGTAGATGGATAAATAATGGCAGTTTCTAGGTCTGGAATATTAGGTGATGGAGGAACCCATGAAAGTTCAGTATCATTATAGAAAAAATTTCTTGACCAATTCTTCATTGGAATAACGGTCAATTTCGGATTTTTTTTTATCCAACCCATATCAACTATCATTTTAGCTAATTCTCCGATTGTTAGCCCATATACAGAGGGAATTGGATACATTCCTATAAAAGATGAATAGTTCATGTCAAGAATAGGTCCTGAAATTAAATTTCCAGAAAGTGGATTTGGTCTATCTAAAACAATAAAATGAATATTCATTTCCGCAGCTTTTTCCATACAATAGCCTAAAGTAGAGATGTAAGTATAAAAACGTGCCCCAATATCTTGAATATCATAAATAATTAAATCTAAGTCAGAAAACATTTCTGAGGTTGGTTTTTTTGTTTTCCCATAAAGACTATAAAGTTTTGGTAATGAATCTATTTTCGCATAATCTATTTTCTCGCCATCAGCAAATTCACCTAAAAAACCATGCTCTGGGGAAAAAAGTTTACTTATGGTAATATTATTAAAATCATTTAAAGCTTTCCAAGATTTTTCACCTTCTTTAGTTAATCCAGAATGGTTTGTAATGAAACCAATATTTTTATTTTTTAATAAATCTAGCTTGTTTTCAATTAGATTGTTAATACCAGGAATAGTTTGAGAATAAATATTAAAAGGTGTAAAAAATAAGAATAAAAAAACAATCTGATTTTTCATCAGAAAGTTTTTAATCAAGTGAAATTATATGAGCTGATATTACTTCTTCGAATGCAATTATCTGATCTAGAATAGATTGGTCTGGATTCGAATGAATTTTAACGAGACCAATGGCACTTTTATTTTCCGTATTTTTATTTGTAGAATTGTAATATCCATCAATATTGATGTTTAGCTTACCTAAAAGCGAACCAACTTTTCCAATAACACCAGGTACATCTCTATTATACATTAGTATGAATTTTCCATCTGGAACAAGGTCAAGGTCAAAACCATCTATCTGAACGATTCTTGGTAAAGAACCATCAAATAAACTTCCCTTAATTGTAATTGAACTATTTATTGTTACAGATATTTCATTATCATAATTAATTTTTTTATGACTGTATGTTTCATCAAAAAGAATACCTGCTTTTTCAGCTACAGCTGAAGCATTAATATAGTTTACATTCTCATCATGAATATTTTTAAAAAAACCTTTTAAAAAAGCTAAGGTTATAATATTTACATCTTTTAATGAACCACCTGTCGATATAGACATTGTGTCAATTGGAGGATTTGCTAGTTGTTGCATAAAAATTCCAAGTTTTTCTGCTAAATTTAAATGTGGTTCTAAAGATTTTAATATGCTCATATCAGTTATTGGAATATTAATAGCACTACCAATCTTTTGTTCAATTAGATAATCTCTAATACTTTCGCAAATAGTTGTTGAAACTCCCTGTTTAGCTTCTTGTGTTGAAGCACCTAAATGTGGAGTGTAAAGTATGTTTTTAGCCTTTAACAAAGGAATATCTTTGACTGGTTCCTCATTAAAAACATCTAGAGCGGCACCGCCAATTATATTATTTTCTAAAGCTTCAAAAAGGTCATTTTCATCAATTATGCCTCCCCTAGAACAATTGATTATTCTAGCACTAGGTTTCATTAATTTAAATTTTTTTAAGTTGAATAAACCCGTTGTTTTCTTAGTTCTTGGAATATGAATACTAATGTAATCACTCTGTTTGCATAATTCATCCAGTTCTTCAATAATTTCTACATAATCTAATTCATAGCTTCCTTTTTTAACATATGGATCATAACCTAAAATTTTCATATCAAAAGAGTGTAATCTTTTAATTACTTCAGTTCCAATTTTACCAAGTCCCACTACACCAATAGATTTATTTTGTAATTCTGAACCGATAAATTTGTGCCTATCCCATCTTCCATGAACCATAGCATGATATCCTTCATGAACATTTCTTGATAAAGATAGTAATAAAGCAATAGTGTGTTCAGCTGCAGAAATTGTATTTGCATCTGGAGTATTCATAACTAAAACACCATTCATTGTCGCAGCAGAGATATCAATATTATCAACACCTACACCAGCTCTTCCAATTACTTTTAAATTTGTTGATTTTTTAATTAAATCGGCTGTAATCGTAGTCCCACTGCGAATGATCCAACCACTTATATCTGTTAAATCAATATCCTCTAAATTTTTATTTGATGCATCAATAACTTCTATAGATGATTCAGAAAGAATTTTTTTTCCTTCATCTGATATTGGGTCAGTTACTAAAACTTTATACATTATATTTCCTCTAATGTTTGGTCCATAACTTCTATAATTTCATTTACATCTTCCATATGAATATCTCCCATGTGAGAAACTCTAAAATTTTTACCTTTTAGAGGTCCATACCCACCTGATATCATATAACCTTTTTCTAAAAGTTTTTTTTGAAAATCATTCACATCAATATTTAAATCATTTTTTATGCATGTTAGTGTTTCTGAATAATAACCTTCTTCAGGAAATAATCCGAAACCTTTGTCAATTGCCCATGCTCTCATTTTTTTAGCCATTTCTTTGTGTCTATTAAATCTATTCTCTAATCCTTCATAAAATATTTTATTAAGTTGCGTTTTCATTGCATACATGTGAGGAATCGAAGGAGTTGAAGGTGTTTGAGATTTTAAGGCATATTTTTCAAAAACTTCAAAGTCAAAATAATAACCTTTATTTTTACATTTTTTGCTGGTTTCTAATAATCTATCAGAAACTGTGCAAAATGAAAAACCAGGAGGAAGAGAAAATCCTTTTTGAACACTGGCAAGAATAAGATCTATTCCAAGTTTATCCACTTCAATTTTGACAGAGGTAAGTGAGCTTACAGCATCAACTAAAAATAAAACATCAGGATATTTTTTCATTACTTCAGCTACATCTTCAAGGGGGTTCATTAGTCCTGTAGAAGTTTCATTATGAACATAAGTCATTACATCGTATTTCCCAGATGATAATGCATCATCTACAATTTCAGGTGTGATAGGTTTACCTAAATCAACTGAAATCATGTCAGCTTCTAAACCCGACATTTTTGTGATATCATGCCATTTTTTTGAGAATGCTCCACATACAAAGTTCACACATTTTTTTTTCACGGAATTTCTTACTGCTGCTTCCCATAGGCCAGTAGCAGAGCTTGTGCTTAAATATATTCTATTTGTAGTAAATAACAATTCACTTAATGGTTTCATTATTTCTTCATAAAGAATTGAAAACTCTTTGCTTCTATGTCCAATTGGATAATCACTTAATGATGATAAAACTTCATCTTGAACATGAGTTGGTCCTGGAATATAAAGTTTAGGTTTTTTTTGCATAATTATTTCTCCATAGATCTCATTACGAGGCCAGTTGGTGCTTTTGGGTAAAAATAAGTTGATTTTTGAGGGAAAATTGCACCTGATTTAGTCACTTTAAAAATTTCATCAACAGTTAATGGGGGTACAGTTATTGCATAATTCCAATTATTATTCTTTAATTCATTGGAGCAAATACTTTTGTCTTGAAAATATTTAAGGTTTTTTCTGTGACTAATATCTTGAGAATTCATTTTAGTAATTTTTTTTAAAATTATTTCCTCTAATATCACAACAGGAATTTTAGATAAAAATTCGTTTTTAACAATTGACTCAACAATTTTAATGGTTTGTTGAGTTGGTGTTAATTTTAACTCTCCCTTGTTTTGAGTGTGAATTGAAAATGATGAACTATTTTTATCCGATTCAATAGCAAAGTATTCACTTATATTATCAATAAATTTTTCTTCATTAAATTTATTTAAATCAAAGACTGCACGGTGTGTTGCTTCAACGATTAGGCCTGGAGTTGAAGAAGGAACTAAGTATGCCATCAAAGAGGATGTATCAATTTTTGAAGAGTTGTTTTCTTGGTTAAGTATTCTAGAAGCTGCATATCTATGGTGACCATCTGCAATTAATGCATATTTCTCAGCAAATGAATCACTAAATTTTTTTATAAAATCTAGGTCAGAAGTTTTTAATAATTCTAAATTTACAACTCCTCTATGATTAAAAATAGCGGTATTTATGTTTAGCTTATTAAAGTGATTTATGAATTCTTTTGTTTCTTCTTTATTATCTTGATAAATAATAAATAAAGGACTGAGGTT